>Ga0210057_1000365_pt1 | contig 75864 bp, 84 predicted proteins | sample CryGeyCG2114_010_2_FD_183968 | JGI IMG/M metagenome (GOLD analysis project Ga0210057, IMG submission 183968) | Groundwater microbial communities from aquifer - Crystal Geyser CG10_big_fil_rev_8/21/14_0.10 (SPAdes) (version 2) | ecosystem: Environmental > Aquatic > Deep subsurface > Groundwater ... | reverse complement strand
GATTGGCAAACTATAAATGTGTGAGAGTAAAAAAATGAAATGATATGCCAATCAAACAAAGTGAGAGTTTCAAGACCGCCGATCTGGCATTGATCGCGGTGCTTTTATTATTAATGCCCGAATCTCTTGAGGTCGTGGATCGGACAAATCCGCATAAGGTCCTCTTTGGATTTAAAACTGACCGCAAGCTCGAAAAGCTTATGGACAGTTTTTGGAAACGAGAGCTTTTGGTCGAACCTCAAGCGTTCTTTAACCAAATTAAAATCGCCAAAGCCAGGATCTATGTCCACGAATAAATATGAAGTTAAAACCGGAAACGCTGGAAAAACTCCGAGCGATTCTCAAAAAAGACTTTGGCCAAGAAGTAAGTGATCAAGAACTCCATGATATTGCTTTTAATCTCGTGAGTTTCTACGACGCTTTGTCCAGATTCTACTGGGAGGATATCACCAGCGGACGAGAATTATTAGTGCCTTATGAACCAATATCAGAACCAACAAACAAACCAGCATAAGGTTCGTGATTATCGCGAATTGCCGTTTGCCTACCAAGACAAACCGGCTTTGCGGTATATGCGACAGCAATGGCTGGATAAACAAATAAGCACCGATGATTTTCGCAACCTGAGAAATATCTACATGGCCTTGACGGAGATTGCCTCCAACAAGGCCAGTCAAACGATAGACGCACCAAACAAAATGCTTTTGACCTATTCTGGATTAAAAGATTGGCGAACGATCAAAAGATGCTTAAACAAACTTGAGGCTTGGGCTTTTATCTCAACAACTAAAACTCGGGGCGATGATGCCAGATTCAAGCCCCGATGTATTACTTTGTTGTCCGTCCTGCATCTGAAGCAGAATGGAAACCAATCGACATCAAAAGCCGGACGGCACGGAAAGCACAATGCCTCAGATGCAGAAGTTATAGAAGGTAATGGATTTAAAGAAATTAAAGATATTTATAAAGAAAATATCGCTCGGTCCAAGAATTTAAAACTCTTGGCCGAGGCCAGAGCTAAGTTAGTCGACAAGATGTCGATTCCAAAAAAATAATTAATCATTAATCAAAACTTATGAGCAAAGTTAAAATGCAAAAACTAAAAACTCCATTGGAAAAATCCGAGGAGATATTCAAGAAAAACTTGACCAAAGCGGCCGAGACACTTGTATCACTTTTAAACAGTGATGACGAAACCGTCAGATTGTCGGCTACCAAATACATCATCGAAAGAATAGTAAATAAACCCGTAATTATTGTGGTAAATGACCACAAGAAAAATTCTACTTAACTCTACTTTTTATGCCAAAAATTAAACATCTATCGGCATATCACAAATTGGCATTTGAGCTGAAATATAAAGGTCATTCTTATCAAAACATCGCTGATACCTTAAACAAGAAGTGGCCAAAAAGTAGAAAAGCCAAATTTACCGAACAAAGCGTCAAGGATTGGTTTAAGGAATCCGGAACTTTAACCTGGGCTTACGAACGCTATTCAAACGAAATGGATCAGATTCACGCCGAGACTATGGAAATAGTTCGCAAAGCCGGGGCAAGGATCAGGGAGGAAAATTTTCGCTTGGCTAACGAAATGCTTGTGGCTCTTATGGGGAGTAGCAACGATGCCGTGAAGTTAGCTGCAATTAAAGAAATACTGGACAGAGTCGAGGGTAAGCCGAAAGAGAATATCATGCTTGATAACCAAGACATCTACGAACTGCCACCTCAAGATCGTTGGAAACTTATCCCTTACGAAATCAAACTGCGATTGTCGAGAGATTTTTATTCCAAAGAAACAACTGAGATGATAACCAACTGGGCGGAAACCGGAAAGGTTAAACCAAAAAGAATCGAGAAAAAAGACGATGATACTGACGAATAAACACCTGTGGGCAACTAACACTTAGCTTGTCCGAAAAAATAGCGTATGTTGTGCTTGGGTACCAAAGGTCGTATTCGAACTTATAAAATTAACAATAAATATGACTATGACAATGCAAAAAGAAAATGAATCAATGCGAGCCGTCGGTTATGCCCGTGTCTCCTCCAAGGATCAGGAGGATTCCGGATATTCTCTGCCGGCTCAAGAAAAACTTTTGCGAGAGCAAGCCGAACGCAACGGCTATGATTTGGTAAAAGTTTTTGCCATTCAAGAATCGGCGGCCGGCAAAATCCAACGCAAGATTTTTCACGAGATGATGGAACATGTGACTAAGACCAAGATCAACACCATCTTCGTGGAAACCACCGACCGCCTAACCCGTAACTTCGCTGATGTGCCGGTGATAGATGAATGGATACTAGCCGATGAAAAACATCAAATCATTCTGGTAAAAGAAGGGTGCGTCCTGCACAAAGATTCCAAGTCGCATGAATGGTTTATGTGGCGAGTAAAAGTGGCTACGGCCGAATATTATATCCGCCTACTTTCCGAGAATGTGAAAAAGGGACAAAAAGAAAAACTATTCCAAGGCTGGCTACCAAGCAAGCCACCACTCGGATACAAAACTGTCGGCGAAAAAGGCCACAAAATCCATGTCATTGATCCGGACAAGGCACCACTTATCAAAAAGATGTTTGACCTTTACGGTTCAAACCGATATTCAACCAAGAAGTTGGCTGATGTTATTTTTCAAGAGGGATTGCGATCTCGGGGAGGAAATAAAGTAAGTCACTCCAGAGTCCACCAACTTCTTGGTGATCCATTTTATTACGGCATGAATCGCTGGAATAATAAAATCACCAAAGGCGGACACGAACCACTTATCACCAAAGAATTATATATGCGGTGCCAAGAGATAATGCACTCAAACGGCACGCCGAGATACTACAAACACAATTCGCTGTTTAAAAATGTCTTCCGCTGTGCTGAATGCGGTGGCCGGATAACTTGGGAGGTTCACAAAAGCCACTGGTATGGCCACTGCAACCACTACAAGAATTGCCAACAACGAACCTGGGTCAAACAAGAGGATATTGATATCCAAGTAATCCAAACAATAAGCGGCTTAAACCCCAAAGGCGTTGAGGCGACCGAAAATATGCTCTCTTGGGTCCAAGAGGCCTTAAAAGAAAGCCATGGCGAAGAAATAGAATTCCGAGAAAAGGCTACCGGCGAGCTCAATCGCCGATACGAAATGGTCACCATAAGGCTTGATAAGCTCTATGACGACAAGATAGACGGAAAGATTAGCGAGGACTTCTACCAAAAGAAATTCACGCAATACAAAGCCGAACAAGAGGAAGTTAAAAACACTCTGGATAAACATCAGAATGCCAATCTTAAATATTTTGAAATGGGAGGAACGATACTGGAGATTGCCAAACAAGCATGGAGGATTTACACCAACCGTTATAATTTGAAAAATCCGAGCGATGACAACATGGTTAACGAAAAACGATTGCTTTTGTCCTTATTATTTTCGAACACCAAGATAAATGGCGAAAAAACCGAGATATCATACCATAAAGCATTCAAAATGATCTTTGACCGAGTATCAGAGATAACAGGAGAAAAAATGGACGAAAAAACAATATTCGAACTTACAAAAAAGCCCGTAAATAAAGAGAAAAGCAGAGCTTTTGGCTCTGCTCATCCCATATGGCTCCACTTGTGGGACGAAGTTGGAGTGTTTTTTATAAAACATTCTCTCAATACAGCCTAAAATATTATTATTTTGTTTCAACTTGTTTGTGCCCAGGAAATTCATATATAAATTTTAGGAGCATTTCCAAAAAAGTTATTATATCTGAAGCTTCATCCTTAGACATTATTTTAATTTCATGATTAGCTTCATTTCCTAATGTTCTTATTTTGTCTACCCACACTTTACTATTAGGTGGGGCAAAATGATTATCAACAAGAAAATTTACATATTCTAAAAAGGATAAGTTTTCTGCTGCATTTTGTTCTACAGAAATATGCATTAGTAATTTTCTTCCAGTCAAAACAGCACAAGTATAGGCACTTTGAGCTGTAGCTTTTAGAATTTCTTGCCAAAGTTTTTCTATGTCCTTTGGTAAATGTTTTATATTATTACCCAAACAAGCTCCGGGTATTTGAGTATTGTCTGTCAAATCAAAAAAATTAGGTCGTTTACAGTTGGGGCATATATAAATAAGAGCATCTGCGAAAGGGCCTCCATCTTTATGATGTTGCCATCCTTTTTCAGATCCAATTTCTCTGCCACAATCTTGAAAACCACATTTAAAATTTTTTGTATTTAAATGTGTAACACTTTCCCAATTATTCTTTGTTCCAATCATATTTATGTTTAAAAATCTAATTAAATTTTTTTTCAAAATGAATAAATTTTACATTTTGTCCCTCAATATTTTTATAGATGCCTTTGGTGTCGGGATTTTTTCTCTCACTAGCCCTGTAGATGCCCTTGTCGTCAGAATTTGCGTCTGATATTATAATAAAACCTTCCGCTGAAGCCTCTTCTACATAAGCTATGTGTCCAAAAATATTTTTTTCCGTGGCTGGAGATGAAATTGCGGCACCCTTAGCTGCTATCTCATTAACTTCATATGTATCTTTTAATATTTCTGGCCAATTTTTTCCGTCTCTTCTGCGTCCATTTCTCTTTGACCAGTCTATTGTAATTTCCTCACGTAATAATCTAAAACTGACATATTCTGTGCACTGTAAGTCGGTTATTTCGTCGTCAGAGTCGAAGAATTCAAGCCCTTTCTTTTGTTCCTTTAAAATGTTTCTTATTTTTTTAGTATCAGGATCAGTGGCTGGGTATCGTTGTTTGTCTTTTAAAATAGGATACCCATCTTTGATAACAACATTATTTTTTACAGGGCTCAATTTTTCAGATATGACTTTGATGTCTGATTGACTGTTGGGAGTTATATTAATATTTTTGTTTTGTTTAAAAATTGATTTAAAAATTTTTAAAATCAATTGCAATAAAGTATCCATATAAATTATAACTTATTAGTAAAAGGTTAATTATTTTATAGATTTTAACAGATTTTTATAATTTTAGCAAGTCCATATTAATAAAAAGCCCCCGAGGCAGAGGACCTTGTATTCTTAACCTTAACTCAATTTTTTATCTTGCGGTTTCTTTATTTCTTACTGCTGGACATAAACTCATTCAAAAGATTTGAATATTCAGTTTGAGTTTTAGTATCTATACTTGTTGAATATAATACACCAATTTTTCCACCATTTTTAATGATCGTGTGGCAGGGTTCAAAGAAAAAACCTTTTGGGGAAGCCATAAATAACCACGGAGAACGCCACCCCTCATCTACAAGATTTTTTGCTATCTTTAAAACTTCTTTTTCGTTTATATCTGTCCGATACTTTACTTCCACAAAATAGACTTTTGTTTTATCTTGAGAAATCAAAATAAAATCCGGCGAATGTCTAATATTATCAAGGATACCTTTTTTGGCCAGCAAATCTTGGTATTGAGCCAATTCGGGCAAGGTATATTCATAACCGAAATGTAAAATTGTGAATTGTCTAGATTTTCTAAACATCTGTTCAAAAATGATTTCCGTAATTTTTCCTTTTATTAATTCTTTGGAAAAACTTATATCCTTGCTTTGCATATAGTTTATTTAAAAACAAAAAGCTCCCCGCCAGCGATGGCTTACGCCACCCATACTCGTTTCCAAGTATGACCAACCAAGGTGCTCTGGACGGAGAGCTTACTGCCTTGGTTGGTTTTTATTAAGCCATGCTTTACTTTTGGCAAAGTTTAGGCCATTAAATTGTCATCTTTTATTATAATACTCTTTGTTTTATTTGGCAATGTTGACTTTTTGCTCTTTTTCGTTTATATTAGGTGAATGAAAATATCTTTTTTACTAATAATTAAAGTATGTTAGAAAAATTTAAACTATGGAGTAATCTAGAGCCGAAAGCAAAGCAAGAATTACACCCCGATTTAGGTTTAAGGAATTGGGATGAACTTAGTCGAGAAGAGAGAGAAAAGATTTGGCACCATATGGAATATTATTTTTCTAAAGCAGACAGAAAGTACTATACCATTCTGTTTTTAAACGAGGGTCATAAATATCAATCCTACGGCAAGTATTTTTTGACTGACTCTTCCACAGCAAACGCTTCTATTGATTTTAAAAATATTTTTTTAAATTGTGAAAATGGTCAACATATAGTTTTTGAACTTATTTCTTATTATTCTAAAGCAGTTCTAATGGAACAAGCTGAATCTATATATCGTTCGTCAAAAGAAACAGAAATAGAATTTAACGAAAGGCTAACTGAATGGAAGTACCAAAAATTTGATGCATTTGCAAATCGTTTAAATGATGTCTTTGAACATTTTGGAATAAATGTAGTTTTGACTCGATGTGGTTTAATACCTAAACAAGAACAAAAAATTATTCAGGAAGTATACAAGCCAGTGTTGAAGTTTCTGTCAAACGAAAAATGGAAACCTGTAAACCGTGAGTTAAGGGATGCTTTTGATAGTTTTCAACAAAAAAATGACACCGGCTATAGTAGTTGTGTAACGCATTCAGTAACGGCGATAGAAGCATTTTTACAAATTTTAATTAATGGAAAAACCGGAAAAAATACTCTTGGTAATTTATTGGTTGAGGCTCAAAAACAAGGATCAATTCCAAACGATAAATTTTCAAATCAAATTTTTAAAAATTTGGAATCTATATTTGCACAGGAAAGAAAAGAAACGGGTGATGCTCACCCCAAAAATGAATACGCTAATGAAAAAAACGCATTGATGATTTTGAATCTTACAATGGTATTCTTACAACATTGCATTCTTTGTCAAAAATAAAATTGGATGTAATATGACAAATATTCCCTTACTTAAAACCGAACTTGACCGGCTTGTAAAACAGTTAGAAATTCCGAACGATAATGTTTTTGATGTTTTTCAGATTTTTTGTGATTATATAGATATCATTAAAAAACAACCCTTGATTAATGAGATGTTAGAAAATGAAGGCAAAAGATACGATGAAATTTATAAAAAAATGCAAACTGGTTATATTGCCAGAGAAATTTCTCAAGAAAAAGCGAATTTAATACACCGACAAAGTATAATGACGAATGTTTGGTTTAATTACAGTTGGTATGAAAAAATTCATGACATAATGAAAGATCCCGATAAAGATATTACCGTTGCATTACCATTACGTTCTTCAGATTTAGAAATTCCCTTACCCCCACACCGAAAGGCACACTTTGTGGACGATTTTATTCCTATCCACAATAAAATAATTTCTTTTTTATCTAAAATGGAACTCGAAAATAATGGTGAAAAAGAAAAAATTGAAACGCAAGGTTTAGAGGATAATCAATGGTATTACGACAAAGAAACTAAATTTTTAACAATTGGTAAATACACTTTTAAAATTGTTAAAAAAAGAACTACTACTAAAAGGGGTCTTTTCTTTGATTATTTAATGGGGAAAGAGTTTTGTAAAAACATTAGTTTTTACGATATAGCAGAAGAAGCGTTTAATGATTACACAAAGAAAGATGACAAATGGCGTCAATGTTATACTGCCTGTGAGGGAATAAATGGAATTATTTTTAAAAATACGGAACAAAAAATCAGTAATTTTCTTGATTACACTACCGGAAAAGATGGCTATGTTAAGGTAAATTATAAATATAAACAGACTGTTTAGATAAAATTCAGGTGAAAGTTACTTAAACCCTAAAGCATACAATAGCCCTGTAATAACACAGGGCTTTTTTTATGTTTATTTTCAGTCCACAACTTATTGCCCGCCTGCAACAGCATTTTATAACCTATTATGGGTTAGTACTTACGCCAGAGCAGACCGATGAATATTTGCATTCATTTGCCGAATTATTTTTAGTATTTAATCAACCACCAGAGTCGTCCACAGCCGGCTATGCCGGCTTGACCCCGCAGCCGCCAGGCGCGGGATCAAGCTGTCCCTAATGGCTGGTGTCCGCCGCCGCAGCGGCTATAAATATCTTAATAGTTGGACTTGATTACAATAACACTTAATCAGAACGAACTTTGCTAAACAAAGCCAACGATATGAGTCGTCTAATACATTTTAACGGTGATATTCACTATTCAACCAAAGAGCGTCTAAAAATATCTGGCGATATTTTTGAATATTACGAATATGGTCGAGAATACTTTGTTGGTAGTCATCCAAGAACATTTAGAGACAAATCGAAAGGTACTGCAACAGACCAAGAAACCTTAGACCAAATGAGATACCGACGTGCTCGCCGTCAAATCATTGATTATACAAACTCAAATGTTAGAGCATATTTTGATCAAAGAGGTCGTGCATTTTGGCCTATATTTATTACCTTAACCTTTGGGGAAAACGTATTGGATATAAAAGCAGCAAATTACGAATTTACTAAGTTTATTCAGAGATTAAATACAGCAGTGAACGGACGAAAAGAAAGTTTTTTTAAGTATGTAACAGTGGTTGAATTTCAAGAACGGGGAGCTATTCATTATCATAGTATTTTTTTTAATTTGCCTTACAAAATGGAAATGAAAAGAATCTTTGAGAAGTGTTGGGGGTTAGGTTTTACAAAAATTAAAGCAATAAATCGGATTATGAATGTTGGTCGCTATATAACAAAGTACATGACTAAAGAAATTAACAACGAAAGATTGAGGGGACAAAAATCATATTTTATTAGCAAAGGGTTATATAAACCGATTGTCGTAAATTATGATGAATTAATTAGACCAGTTTTAACAATACTTCCACAGGAGTCGATAGAATATACAAAACAAAATATAAAAATAGACTATTTTGATTCTATGAACTATACTAATTATAATTTACGAAAATTTCCAGAACAAAAAAAACAAGCCCTTGCTTTCATTAATCGATATATAGACTACGAAGAAAAAAAAGACGAACCAATATTTTAATTTTTTTAAATATGAAATACATCGCGTATTGTCGCAAATCCACAGATACCGAAGATAGACAGATTCTTTCAATAGAATCCCAAACAGTCGAAATGAAAAAGCTCTCACAAAGGGATAATATTGTTTTTGATAAAATATTTGTGGAAAAGATGTCGGCCAAAGCCCCGGGTCGGCCTGTATTTGCCGAGATGTTAAAATATATTGAAAAAAATAAAGAATGCATTGTTTATGTTTGGAAATTAGACCGCTTATCAAGAAATTCTAAGGATAGTGGAGAATTACAATGGTATATGCAACAAGGTTTGATTCGTGAAGTTCGAACTTATGAAAAAAATTATTATAGCACTAGCAATGATAATTTCATGATGTCATTAGATTTTGGAATGGCTAAAAAATATGTTGATGATTTAAGCGTAAATACTAAAAGAGGTATTAGAACAAAATTAGAAAAAGGAGAATGGCCAAATGCCGCCCCGCTTGGATACTTGAATGACAAAATAAATAAGAAAATAATTATTGACTTACAAAAGGGTCATTACATTACCGAACTTTTTAATCTATATGCTACTGGCGGTTATAGTATTAAAGAAATTACAAATTTAATATATCAAAAAGGTTTTAGAACTCGTCCTGGAAAAAAGGTCACCAAGAGTGTTATTCATAGAATTTTAACCAATCGTCTTTATTACGGAATAATGGAAAGAGACGGTAAATTTTACCCGGCTAATCATGAACCCCTAATAACCAAAGAAATTTTTAATCGGGCCGGAGAGGTTTTGAGTGGAAAAAATAATATCAGAAAACAAAAACATGATTTTCCTCATCGTGGTTTTATGAAGTGCAACGTTTGCGGTTGTGCTTTGACTGGGACAATTAAAAAAGGTCATATTTATTATTATTGCACAAATGGCAAAGGAAAATGTGAAGAACATAAAAAATATTTGCGTTCTGAAAAGATAGACGAAATGATTATGGAGATTTTTGAAAACCTGTCTTTTGATAAAGAATTGGTGGAAATAATGTATTCGGCGGCGAAGGAAAAATCGGAAGGTAATAAAAGCGGAGCCGAACAAATTATAAATACCCTCAAGGAACAGCTTAAAATTGCCCGTATAAAGCAAGAGCGTCTTTTAGACAGCTATTTGAATGGTTTAACCCCTGAGGACGTTTATAAGGCAAAAATGGAAGGATTAAAGAGGTGTCAGGTTGAAACCGAAATGCAATTAAAACAAACTGAGACTAACAAGGATAACCATTGTGATACTTTGGAACTTACAAAACAGGTCTTTCTTTTCCCTAATCTAGCGAAAAAAGAATTTTTAAACAAAGATAATTTTGGGAAGCGTAAAATCATAGAAAATCTACTTTGGAACCTAAATATTGAAAATCAAAATTTGGCTACATATAAACTAAAAGAGCCCTTCCAAATAATGGCTGGGGCTCCTAAAACTCATAGTTTTAACGATATGCTCCGGGGGTGGGATTCGAACCCACGACCAATTGATTAACAGTCAACTGCGCTACCGCTGCGCTACCCCGGAATGTTGACAATATTGTAAATAAAATAGATAATAATGTCAAGTCTAATTACTCACAAATATGAATCCAGAATGTTTATCTAATCACAATAAGCAAGATTTTCGTGACGCTTGTTTAACTAAGCGTGGACTGTCTGAATATATGGATATTTTTGATATTACTGATGATGAAATGGATGATCCGAATATGACAATGTTGGATTTGGGTTCTGGTTTGAAACAGGAATTCGCCCGACAAGCAAAAGAGGAAGGTTATAAAAGCAAAATTATTTCAGTTGATCCAAGATTAGGATTGAGTTTGGAAGAAGATTTGTCTTTGCTGTCACGACACAGTCCCAGAGAAATAGGTAGAATTTCTGAAAGAATTTCTGCAAGGCAGAATCTCCCCGATAATTCTTTGTCAGCCATAGCTCAAGCTTTGCCGTTTAAAGATAAATCTTTTGATAGGGTTTTTGCTTTATGGTCTGTGCCTTATTATATAATAACAACACCCGAAGAAATCAAAATTGTTTTAAAAGAAATGTTGCGAGTGGTTAAAGATGGGGGAGTTATCAAAGCACATCCTTTGCCGATGGGGAATAAATTTTTGTCGGCTGCGAAAGATTTTCTCAGCGAACAGTCCGATATAGAATTTTCTATAGACAAAAACAAAGATATGATGATTATAAATAAGAAAGAAAAAACCGTCGAATAGGCGGTTTTTTTGACCGAGAGATTAAATAGGAGTAAAATATTGATTGACAGATTTTAATTATTATTTTAAAAATATGGATTATTTTAAACAATCGTTAGTTTTACATAAAAAATTAAAAGGAAAATTATCCATCCGTTCAAAAGTAAAGGTTGATAGCCGAGATGCATTGTCTTTGGCATATACTCCCGGCGTGGCGGAAGTTAGCCGGTTGATTGCTAAAAACAAATCAGCTGTTTTTACTCATACACTCAAAGCTAATTCCGTGGCTGTAGTGTCTGATGGTTCAGCTGTGTTGGGTTTGGGGAATATTGGTCCGGCCGCCGCTTTGCCTGTAATGGAAGGAAAAGCTATTTTGTTTAAGGAATACGCTGATATAGATGCTTATCCGATTTGTTTGGATACGCAAGATACTGAAGAAATTATCAAAGCGGTTAAATGGTTGTCAGTCGGTTTTGGAGGAATTAATTTGGAAGATATTTCCACACCGCGTTGTTTTGAAATAGAGGAACGATTAAAAAAAGAATTAGACATTCCGGTTATGCACGATGATCAGCATGGCACTGCCGTTGTTGTGTTGGCGGCAGTTATTAATTCTTTAAAATTGGTTGGTAAAAAAACTAAAAATATTAAAGTGGTAATAAATGGCGCTGGTTCGGCGGCGGTGGCAGTCTATAAGTTGCTGGTTAAATATGGGGTGAATGAGAAAAAAGTTATTATGTTAGACAGTCAGGGGATTATTAATAAAAAAAGAAAAGGGATGTATCCCCATAAGACAAAGATTGCTAACAGGACAAACGGAAAAGGTTTAAGTGGTGGTTTAAAGGAAGCTCTTTTGGGAGCTGATGTGTTTATTGGTGTTTCGGTAGCCAATGTTCTCAAACCAGAGTGGATAGATATAATGGCTTCCAGTCCGATTGTTTTTGCTATGGCTAATCCTAATCCAGAAATAAGTTTGGCAGAAGCTAAAAAATCTAAAGTTAAAATTTTTGGCACTGGTCGTTCTGATTATGCAAATCAAGTAAATAATGTTTTGGCGTTTCCTGGTATTTTTCGTGGCGCATTGGATATTCGGGCAAAACAAATTACTGATAAAATGAAAATAGCGGCAGCGGTGGCGATTGCCGGTTTAATTCCCAAAAATAAATTGCGATATGATTATATTATTCCCAGTCCGTTAGACAGGAGGGTGGTTAAAGCGGTTGCTAACGCTGTTAAAAAAGCGGCTTAGTTAATTGTTGATATTAAAAAACCTTGTTATAGGGAATAAGTGAGAGTAAAATAGATGTTGGATAAATTTATTAATTTTTTATTCGTATGAAAATCAGTCATAGTATTTTACAAATTACTAAAAAAGATCAGGTTAGAGTGTCTGAAGAGTTGATTGAGTCAAGTCGGCTAACCGGCGGTTTTTATCTGATGTTGATTTTATCATCAATGATGGTGACTTTGGGTTTATTATTGAATAATCCGGCGGTAATAATCGGCGGCATGTTAATTACTCCGCTTCTGACGCCGTTGTTGACGTTTGCATTGGGTATTGTAATTTGTGATATACAGCTTTTGTGGAGGTCAACCAAAATATTTTTACGTTCAATCGGCATTGTGTTTGGGGTAGCGGTATTATTATCATTCTTTTTTCCATTAACCGAATTTAACGCGGAAATAACTTCGCGATTGGACAGTAATATTGCTTATTTGATAGTTGCTTTTGTTGCCGGATTGGCGGCGACTTTCGCTTGGACAAATAAAAATCTTTCAGCTATGTTGCCAGGTGTAGCCATTGCTGTTTCTCTTTTGCCTCCGTTGGCTGTGGTTGGTATCGGTCTTGCGCATATGAATATAGGAATCATTCGCGGTTCACTTTTAACTTTTGCGCTTAATTTTTTTGGAATTATTTTAGGTAGCGTGATTATTTTTTCACTTTTGAATTTTTATCGGACTAAAAAAGAAACAACAAAAGCCGTTAAAGAAGAAATTAAAGAAGAGGAAATTAAAAAAGAAATAAAAAATGGACAAAAGAAAATTGAAGTGGCGGAAATAAAACAGGAAGTGAAAAGAGCTGTAAAAGAAGAAATTAAAAAAGAAATAGAAAAAGAAGCGGAAGAGGAAGAGGAAGAGAAGAAAGAATAGAAATAATTAGTTTAAGAAAAATATATAAAAAAATCGCCGAGAGGCGATTTTTTTATAATAGTGACAAAAATAAAAAGTATGTTATACTATTTTACATTGTCGTACCTTAACAATTTCAAAACCAAAAAACAACCAGGAGTTTGGTCTAGTGGAACAAAAATTTGAAGAATTTAATTTGACTGAAGCACTGAATAAAGTTAATGGCCCGTTGGTTGAAATCGGCGGACCGACCAAAGAAGGTTATGAATTAGTTGATTTTCAAAAACTAAATAAACAGTTGTTAATATTTAATCTGTTTCCGGGTACGCCTAATTTTGAAAGTCCGGTAAAAGATGGAGCGGCTATTCAAGTCACTTATTTTGGTCAAGTTGATTTTATCGCAGACGCATTTAATCTTCCAATAAACTCCAATACAGTTGGGGCAATGTTCGCTTCCTATTTCGGTGGTGCTCATTGTAAATCAGTGGCTTTACAATTGCGGAATCATATATACAATTCGCAAAATTTCATTCCACCCATGTCTTATTCTAAGGAAAAAAGTTTAATGAGGCGAATGGCTATGAAGGAAGCTTGGCGGGTTCTTGAGCCGGGCGGACTGATTGTGTGGCAAGGCGGAGATAAACACGATTTTCTGTATGCCACCGCAAATGGTTTTGAATTGTTATTTAACGGTCCATCATATAACATTGTTCATTCTCAAAACATTTTCTTTAATCTGGTGTTGAAAAAAACTGTTCGGACAGTAGCCAAACATCATAAATGTGTTTAAAAAACCCCGATTCAAATCGGGGTTATTTTTTTGTTGTTTAACCAACTTGTCGTTTGATGTATTTGGCTAATTTGCCGGTATGTTTGGCGACAATTTTGCCTTTAACAGTATTTTTTTTCGCGTGTTTAATGCGAGCTTTTAAAGCACTGTTCATATTGTTCAATTAAAGAATTAAAGATTGTAAACACAGTATAACAGATATCTGTAAAAAAATCAAGGGGGGATTGACAAAACTGATAAAATGCACTACAACTACTTTGTTCTTTACAAAAATAAATGGATTTTGTTAAAAAACAAAACAAGGAGAAAAAACTTGGTTAAGATTATTTTTTCAATAGGCATCATCGCGGTAGTGTCAGCCACGATTGTTTTTCTTTGTATGACTTCCACACCTAATATTTCTACTGTTTTATTTTTTATATTTCTTTTGCTGGTGTGGATATTAATGACCGTTGTTTATATCCGCAGATATCAAGTTGAAAAAGAAAAATCGCAAGGAAATTTGTTTGACAAGTTACTTGTCGCTTGTAAACAAGATTGGGTTGATTATAGTTTGTTTAATGAGAATAATTTTCCATTGGAATCGGTTGTTTCTGATGAGTTGGAGTGGGAAGTTGTTGAATATTACTTTGATCAGATAATCAACGGTTACGATGCTAACAAAAAATTGTTAGATATGGGTTACTGTTTTCTTAACGGTTCCCGTCGAGCGATGAAATATATTTCCGATAATCCTGATGCTCAGTTGAAAAATATGCTAATTGTTACCGCTCCACGTCCACATCAAACAGGTTATTGGTTTGCGCCTTGTTTTTATACAAAATCAATTCCGTCTGGCAATATTCGCGCTGTGTCTGTTACTGCCCTTGAAATTAATTTTGAACCGAATTGCGGCTGGCTCGTGCTTCGTCGGAAGAAGGTTGTCTGATTAGTTTTATTTTGTTCTTTGTAAAAATTCAACCCCATACGAAAGTGTGGGGTTTTGTTAATTTAGGCGCGGGGTTGACAAAACTGTTAAAATATGTTATAATGATCAAACAAAATATTTCAGGTGGAAATGTAGTCGGATTTCCGTAATGATCTACTTTTGTATCTTTACTCACTACATTTCTATCACATGAAAACAGGTACTATCAAAAGTTTGGTGACTGAGAAGCATTTTGGCTTTATTACCCCTGAAGAGGGTGTCAAAGATGTATTCTTTCACGAAACAGGACTTACAGGTGTTGATTTCGGACAATTAACAATTGGCACAAAAGTGTCTTTCGAGGTTGAAGAAACCGACAAAGGTCCTCGCGCCGTCAATGTTACTGTTGTTACTGAATAAAAACAACTCTTCAAAATCCTCTAACGTTCTGCGTTGGGGGATTTTTGTTTTGACAAGAAAGGTTTTTTTGGATATAATTGTGTAATAATTATAATAATTTTTGTTATGAAATTTTCTCAAATGTTTGGTAAAACGAGTAAAACCGTTCCGGCGGACGCTGATTCAACTAACGCGAAATTATTGACACGCGGCGGTTTTATTATGAAACAAACTTCCGGCATTTATAATTATTTGCCGCTTGGTTTACGAGTGTTGACGAAAATTCAAAACATTATTCGACAAGAATTGGATGCGGCCGGCGCCAATGAAATTTTAATGCCAGCATTAACACAAGAAGATAATTACATAAAAACCGGACGCAATGAAGCGTTAAATGATATTTTATTCCGCACAGAAGGACAGGGTGGAACAAAATTAGTGTTAAATCCGACTCACGAGGAAATCGTTACGCCGTTGGTGCAAAAGCATGTTTTTTCTTATCAAGATTTACCTGTAGCTGTTTATCAAATTCAAAATAAATTTCGCAACGAACCGCGCGCTAAATCGGGTTTGCTTCGTGGTCGTGAATTTTCAATGAAGGATCTTTACTCTTTTCATACCAGTCAGGAAGATTTGGATTCTTATTATGAAAAAATGCAAAAAGTTTATGATAAAATATATGACAGGCTGGGTTTGGGAGATTTAACTGTTATGACTTATGCGTCAGGCGGAACTTTTTGTAAATATTCCCATGAGTTTCAAACTATATCAGAAATGGGTGAAGACACTATTTATCTTTGTGAAAAATGTCGTATTGCCGTCAATGAAGAAATAATTAAGGAGCAGCACACTTGTCCTGCTTGCGGAAATAAAAATTTAATACCTAAAAAAGCGATTGAGGTTGGTAATATTTTTATTTTGGGCGCAAAATTTACTTCCTCATTTGATTTCACCGTAACAGATGAAGCGGGTAAAGAAATTCCCGTTTTGATGGGTTGTTACGGAATCGGTCCCTCAAGAATTATGGGGACTTTGGCGGAAGTATATAATGACGAGAGAGGAATTATTTGGCCGAAAAATGTGGCGCCGTACCAAGTTCATTTAATCGCTTTGGGAAAAGAAGAACAAGCTGCCAAAGAAGCTGATAAAATTTATGAACAATTGATAAAGGAAGGAATTGAAGTTTTGTATGATGACAGGATAAATGTTTCGGCTGGCGAAAAATTAGCTGATGCCGATTTACTCGGCATGCCTTACAGGGTGATTGTTTCACCAAAAACTTTGGAAAAGAAAGTGGTGGAATTCAAGGAACGTTCCGCCACCGAACCGAAATTTATCGCTTTATCAAAATTGATTAAAGAATTGAAATAAATGGTAAAGATCAAAGTAAAAAATGAAAGATTGGTGGATTTCAGTTTCATGCCAAGTCTGAAGTGCACTCTTGCCTGTTCTCATTGCATGTATGAGGCCTCTCCGAAAAGTAAAATCGTTTTAGATATTGAAAAGACTAAAAAGTTTATTTTAACCATTGATTTTAATAAAATTAATAGCGTAGGATTTTATGGCGGTGAAATTTCATCCGACTATGACAGATATCAAAAATTTATTGATTTAGTGCCTAAAAATGTTATCAAATTTACTATAAGTAATGGAACTTGGTCTGTTGGTGAGGTGGAGAGAAAAAAATTTATTGATTTTGTACAGAAGAACAGATTGCAGGTATTTATTAGTACAACTAAATTTCACAAACCATTTCAAGATAGTAAGGTTTTGGAAAAGTACGCTAAAAAATATGGTTTTACTTTAAAAGGCGAAGATAATATTATTCCAATGGGTCGGGCGAAAAAAGATAAATGGACTTGTTCAAGAAGATGTCTCAATTATACTTGTCCGATAAGATTAACACTCAATCCCCATGGGGATATTATGTTTTGCAACTGCGATGGCGTTTATCCGATAATCGGCACATATAACGACGACTTTAATGCTGTTGTTAAAAAAGGAATAAATTTAGATAAGTCACATGGATGTCATTACTCATTTTGATGAAATTTTTTTAAAAGGAAAAAATCAATTGATGTTTATTCGCTGTTTGGCGGATAATTTAGACGAACTTTTTCCTAAAGCCGCTATTCAGAGAGTTGAAGGCGGTTTTGTTATTTTAAATTTAGAGGATGATGATTTAGAACGTTTGTCGAAAATTCCAGGCATTGCCAAGTTGGCGCCTTGTCAAGTAATTGGAAATTCAATGGATGAAATTAAAAAATGTTTGAGTGGAATGGAATTTGATAAATCTGTCCGGGAATTTCGTATTACCGCCAGCCGTTCGTATAAAAAATATCCGATTAATTCCGACAATATAAATCGTGAACTTGGTGGTTTATTGATTGATAAATATGGTTGGAAAGTTAATTTAACTCGTCCGGAATTAAACATATATATAGATATAAGTAAAGATAAAGCCGTTGTTTATATTAATCCGCAGGAAGGCGCCAGTGGTTTGCCGATAGGTTCAGCCGGAAAAGTAATGTGTCTTGTATCCGGTGGAATTGATTCACCTGTGGCCGCTTATCAAATGATGAGAAGGGGAGCGGAAGTTGTTTTTGTACATTTTCAAAATCAAACTCAGGTCACTGATGAGGTATCATTAAAAATTATCGATTTAACCAAAACTTTGGCGCAATATCAGTCGTCAATAAAATTATTCATCGCTCCGTTTGCTGAATGTCAGCGTCAGGTAGTAATGAAAATACCGGCTGATTACAGAATGATTATTACTCGCCGGCTAATGTTTAGAATCGCGGAAAAACTTTCTAAAAAAGAAAATTGCCAAGCTTTAATAACCGGCGATAGTTTGGGGCAGGTGGCATCGCAAACTTTAGAAAATTTAACCGCTATTTACGATTCAGTTGACATGTTAAAATTAGCGCCGCTGATTGGAATGAATAAAAGTGAAATTATGAAATTGGCGCGAAAACTTGGCACTTTGGATATCTCCAATCGTCCTTATGAGGATTGTTGCAGTTTATTTGTGGCGAAACATCCACAAACCAAATCAAAGCTTCAAGATGTGTTGGAATTGGAAAAACAACTGGATTTATCCACACTTGACAATTTGGAAATAATATCATACAATATTAGTATGATTAAACAAGATTAGTATGCTAAAAGAAGTAATTTTTGACGTGGAAACACAAAATACATTCGCCGATGTGGACAATGATTTTAAGAAGTTGAGAATATCTGTTGTTTCGGTTTATAGATACGACACTAATACTTACGAAAGTTTTACTGAAAGCGAATTGGTTAAATTTTGGCCGATTTTGGAACAAGCTGATAGGATCATCGGTTATAACAGTGAACATTTTGATTTGCCTGTTTTAAATAATTATTATCTTGGCGATTTGTCAAAACTTCCGCATTTGGATTTGTTGAAAAAAATTAAAGAAAGTTTAGGTATCAGGTTAAAATTAAGTGATGTGGCCGGCGCTACTTTGGACAATGTGCAAAAAAGCGCTGACGGTTTGCAGGCGATACGTTGGTGGAGAGAAGGGAAGATTGATGAAATTAAAAAATATTGTGAACAAGATGTTAAAGTGACTAAAGAATTGTACGAATTCGGTCGCGACAACAATCAATTGTTTTATAAAACTTTAAAAGGTGAGGTGTTGCCATTTGCCATTGATTATTCTTTTCCACAAAATTTAATGGGGGGCAGTCAACACCCGAACAAAAATTTTAATTTAACTTTGCCGTTTTAATATGTTGACTATTCGACGCGAAACAGATTATGCAATACAAATTTTGAAACTTCTGGCAAAAAGCAAAGAAAAATTTTTGAGTTTGAAAGATTTATCTGATATGACCGGAATTTCATTTTTATTTTTACAAAAAATTGCCCGCAAATTGCGAATCGGCGGTTTAATTAAAGCTGGACAAGGAGCTAGTGGAGGATATGCGTTAAATATGCCGGCTAAACAAATCAGTTTAAAAAATATTATTGAAACAGTTGAAGGTCCTTGCGCTATTTTGTCGTGTTTCTGTGGAGATAAAAAATTCAATTGCGTAAAAAAGGGCAATCAATGCGCTTTACAAAATAAAATGAAAAAATTAAATAATCAAATTATTAAAGTGGTGGAAAAAACCAAACTGAGCAGTTTGTAATTGGATGAGTTTGTATGTAATATGTTGATTAAACCAAAAAAAATAAGGAAAATTTATTTGGATAATGCCGCCACCACGCCAGTGGATAAGCGTATTTTTGATTATATGAAACCGTACTTTACAGAGCAATTTGGTAATCCGTCGGCTTTGTATAATATTGGGCGAGAAGCGCAAAAAATAGTCGCTGAATCACGGAAAAAAGTTGCCGGCATAATTCACGCTTTGCCGGAAAATATAATATTTACCGGTGGAGGATCAGAATCTGATAATTTGGCATTGTTTGGAATTGCTCGCGCTCATAGTAATAAAGGCAAACATATTATTTCCATTGCCATTGAACATCATGCTGTTTTAAATCCACTTGAAGAATTAAAAAAAGAAGGATTTGAGATTACTTATTTGCCGGTTAATCAAGAAGGTGTGGTTAGTGTTGAAGCAATAGTTAAAGCAATTCGTAAGGATACAATTTTGGTGACAATAATGTATGCCAATAATGAGGTTGGAAGTATTCAGCCAATTTCCGACATTGGAAGAGAAATTTTAAAATTTCGCAAACTCAACAATACGCCATATCCGTTTTTTCACACTGATGCCTGTCAGGCGGTCGGTTATCTGGATTTAGACGTGGAAAAATTACATGTTGATTTAATGACTTTTAACGGCAGTAAAATGTATGGACCCAAAGGTGTTGGTGTTCTGTATTTAAGACGCGGAGTAAACATAAAACCGATTATTTTAGGTGGTGGACAAGAAAAAGGCCGCCGAGCGGGAACAGAAAATGTTCCAGCCATTGTCGGTTTGGCAAAAGCCATGGAATTGGTTCAAAGTGACAAGGAAAAAGAATCTATCCGCCTTCGCCAGCTGACTTCTTATTTTTGGAAAAAAATTCAGGAAATAGTCCCGGCTATTCAGTTGAATGGTCCGGTTATTGGAGAAAATCGTTTGCCAAATAATTTAAATGTTACTTTTAAAAATATTGAAGGTGAAGCTATGTTGCTGTATTTGGATGAGTATGGAATTATGTGTTCTACTGGCTCAGCCTGCACATCTGATTCGTTGGAACCATCACATGTTTTGCAGGCAATGGGTTTGCCTTATGAGATGGCTCATGGCAGTTTGAGATTTACTTTTGGTCACGATAATTCAAAAGCCGATGTTGATTATATAATGAAATATTTGCCGGTTATTGTCACTCAATTGCGCGAAATAAGTCCAATTAATTTAGCCAGTGAAAAACACGCAAAATATAAACAATAAATTTTATGCCGAAAAAAATAATTAAAAAATCAAATAAAACCATTGATGTTCGTTCCAACGATGGCGACGGCTGGCTTTACTCTGATATTGTAAAAGATCATTTTTTCAGCCCGAGGAATTTTATGCGTTATGAAGAAGAAAAAACTTTTAAATTTAATGCTGTCGGACGAGTGGGTTCACCGGCTTGCGGTGACGAAATGGTTTTGTGGTTGATTATTGACACAAAAACAGAAAAAATTAAAGATTGCCGTTGGCGAACATTTGGTTGTGGTTCGGCTATTGCCTCTACTTCAATTTTAAGTGAAATGATTAAAGAAAAAGGCGGAATGAATATTTCACAGGCGTTAAAAATAACCCCGCAGGATATCATGGAACGATTAGGCGGTTTGCCTGACAGAAAAATTCATTGCTCAGTTCTTGGTGACAAAGCCTTACAAGCGGCAATTAACGATTACTTTCGTAAAACCGGACAACATGATAAAATAATCACAGCTGGCGCGAAAGTGATTGACACTAAACTGAATATTACTGATCACGATATTGAGGAAGCCGTATTGGAAGGAGCGGAAACTCTGGAAGATTTGCAAAAAAAATTAAAAGTTGGCATTAGTGATGAAAAAGTAAAAATTGCTGTTGAAGAATTATTACATTTTTATAAAGAAAAATATTTTAATAAATCTTAATATAAATTTATGGCTTTACAAGTCGATAAAGAAAAATGTCTTGGTTGCGGTTCTTGCATCGCTATCGCTCCAAACACCTTTAAATTAAGCGATGAAAGCAAGGCTGAAATTATTAATCCGGAAGGTGATAGTCAGGAAATAATTAAACAAGCGTCTGAGGCTTGTCCGACTGAAGCGATTACTTTGTAAAATTTATTTAAAAGACCGCCAATATGGCGGTCTTTTAAATAAAATAAAAAAAGCCCTAAACAGATAAAACCGTTTAGGGCAAAAGAACTTGATTGTTGAAAAAAATTATTTCAATTAATTTTTTTGTGCCGAGTGGGTGATTTCGCAAGTGCCGAAAAGAATTCCGGCTCCCAGCACGAAACCGAGATTGTACCAGCCGCCGTTGTTGTGAATTTCGTAGAAATTCACATTGTCAGTGAAAAGTGACATCACGAATGTGACCGGAGCGATCATCCCGTGCCACAAACCGAGTACGAAACCCGCGACATGACCGTTTGAGGCGGCGATATGTTCGGCGGTATTCGGGCCGGCGACACAGCCTGCAAGAAACAAGACTCCCAGAAACATTAGACACGGGAAAACATTCTTCTTCATCACTCATCCTCCTTGTTAGGATTTGAACAGGTTGATAGACAGGGGATTGGTTTTTTTAAAGAACAAATTATTAGGAGCTATTCACATAATGAAAAAAAATTCTTCATCTCACAACAGACCATTGTAGCACACCTTAAGGGTTTTGTCAATAGTTATCAGGTTTGCCTTAAATATCCATTTTTGTTATAATAATATGGTTGATATGGCTATAAATAAAGGAAAATTATACATTGTGGCCACGCCAATAGGCAATATGGCCGATATTACTTTACGCGCTTTGGAAACTTTAAAAAGCGTGGATTTTGTATTAAGTGAAGATACACGGGTTGGAAAAAAATTACTTGATCAATATAAAATTAATAAACCGATGATTAGTTATCATCATCATAGTGAAGCTAAAAAAATGCGAGAAATTGAATCTCTTTTGGACAATGGAAAAAATATAGCACTGATTACTGACGCCGGTACGCCAGGTATCAGTGATCCGGGAAATTTATTAATAGAACAATTAATTAAAAATGACAAGGAAGTGATAGTTGCTCCTATTCCCGGGCCATGTGCTTTAATTTCCGCTTTGAGTATCTCAGGATTTCCAACTGATAAATTTATTTTTTTGGGTTTTCCACCACATAAAAATAAACGGCAGAAATTTTTTAAAGAAGTAGCCAACGCCGAACAAACTGTGGTGATTTATGAATCAGGACATAGGATTTTAAAATGTCTTGGCGAACTGAAAGAATTTTTGAAACCGGATAAAAAAATTGTCATCTGCCGCGAACTAACCAAAATGTTTGAGACTATCTATAGGGGAAAAATTGACGAAATCATGAATAATATGAAAGATGAAAGAGGGGAGTTTGTAATAATAATAAATTAATCCGAGTTTATGATAGACAAGTATTATCTCACCACTGCCATACCTTATGCTAATGCTGAGCCGCATATTGGTCATGCTTTAGAAATTCTTTATGCCGATGTGATGGCACGATATCAGCGCCAACTTGGACGCGAGGTATATTTTTTAACTGGTTCTGATGAACATGGACAAAAAATGTATAAAACAGCCAAAGAAGCCGGTCGTTCTGTAGAAGAATTTTCCGCTGAAAAATCAGCCGGATTTCAAAATTTAGCTGACCAATGGAATATTACTAATGATGATTTTATCCGAACAACTGAAAAACGTCATTTGGAACGAGCGCAAAAATTTTGGCAAGTTGCCATGGAGAATGGTGATATTTATAAAAAGAAATATTCGGGAATGTATTGTGTCGGCTGTGAATCTTTTAAAACAGATAAAGATTTGGTTGATGGAAAATGCCCAGATCATCATAAAGAGCCGGAATTATTGGAAGAAGAAAATTATTTTTTTCGTCTATCTAAATATCAGGAACCGTTAGAGTTTTTGTTTAATGAAAATAAAAATTTTGTTTATCCGTCCAGCCGCTATAATGAGATGTTTAACATTTTAAAAAATAAATTGGAGGATATAAGTATTTCACGTTCAAAAGATAAACTTTCATGGGGCGTGCCGGTGCCAAATGATGATAATCAAGTTATGTATGTTTGGTTTGATGCTTTGACTAATTATGTCACGGCTTTGGGTTATGGTTCAAAAAATGATAAACTTTTTAAAAAATTCTGGCCAGCTGATACGCATGTTATCGGGAAAGAAATCAATCGTTTTCATTCTCTTTTGTGGCCAGCTATGTTGATGTCAGCCGGATTGGAATTGCCAAAACAAATTGCTGTGCACGGTTGGATAACTGTTGATGGTCAAAAAATGAGCAAATCAATCGGCAATGTTGTAAATCCGTTGGAATTGATCAATAAATTTCCGTTAGAAGCGGTGAGATATTTTTTAATGAGAGAAATTCCTTTTGATAACGATGGGGATTATTCAGAATCAAAGTTTACAGAACGATATAACGCGGATTTGGCCAATGGATTAGGAAACCTAACTAATCGGGTTATAGTAATGATAAATAAATATTGCAATGACACTGTTCCTGAAGTGGAAGAAATAAATCATGAAATTATTAGTTTAATATCTGATAAAATTTGGCCGGCATATAATGAAGAGATGTCTAAGTGGAGGTTTGATCATGCTTTAGAAATAGTTTGGAAATTATTAACTTATTGTGATGAAATGATTTCCGACAAAAAACCGTGGGCGATGGCAAAAGAAGGAAAACAAAAAAAGGTAGATGATTTGTTGTATCATTTAGCTGAAGCTTTGCGTCATTCAGCAGTGATGTTATGGCCAATAATGCCAGAAACAGCGGAAAGAATATTTAAACAACTCGGTTTAGATATTGAAAAAGAATTGTCTAAACCGCTGTCCGAATTGCAAAATTGGGTGCAATTGACAGTTGGCAGAAAAATCGGACAAGCCGAAGCATTATTTCCACGTTTAATTTAATTTTTTATTTTTAAATTTAAATCATATGTCATTTTTTGATTTAGTTGTGGTAATCATAATTGGCGGATTTGGTTTATTCGGACTATGGTTTGGACTGATACACACATTGGGTTCTTTGGCAGGTACGGTGTTAGGTGTTTATTTGGCAGCGAGGTTTTACGAACCGTTGGCTGGTTGGTTGATGCAATTTACCGGCTGGAGTGGAAATTTTTCCAAAGTAATAATGTTTATTTTGGCTTTTATCATTATTAATAGACTGGTCGGTTTGGGATTTTGGTTTGTGGATAAAATTTTAAGCATTATTACACGTTTACCTTTTATTAAATCAATAAATCGGCTTCTCGGCTTGGCTTTTGGTTTGTTTGAAGGCGCGTTAGTTTTAGGTATAATATTTTATTTTATCGCTCATTTTCCTCTAAGCGAATGGTTTATGACCAATTTGTCTGAATCGGAAATAGCCCCGTCTTTAACCAAAATGGCTTCAATATTATGGCCGTTGTTGCCTGACGCATTAAAAACAGTTCAAACCACTGTTGATAGCGCTGTTCAAAGCGCAGTTGATATTGTTAAATAATCTGATTAATTTTTATGATGGATACGCACTGCCATGTGCAATTTAACGCTTTTAAGGATGATTCCGCAGAAGTAATAAAAAAATGCGCTGATAAAAAAATAATTTTAAATACAGTTGGTTCTCAATTGGATACCAGTCGTCGAGCGGTAAAATTTGCTGAAAGTTTTGATGGTGTTTATGCTACTGTCGGATTACATCCGATTCATTTATGTTCAACCGAAATTGATGAGGAAGAAATTCAATTTAAAAGCCGAGAAGAAAAATTTGACATTGATATTTATCGTGAATTGGCAAAACATAAAAAAACTATAGCAATAGGGGAGTGTGGTTTAGATTTTTATCATTTGCCGATCAACATGTCTCGGGACGAAGCTTTTGTTTTGCAAAAAGAGGCTTTTATTAAACAAATTGAGTTGGCGCAGGAGTTAAGTTTGCCGGTAGTTATTCATGTTAGATCCGCCTACCAAGAAACAATAAAAATTTTGGAAGAATTGCCATATAAAATTCGCGGTGTGGTACATTGTTATTCAAGCAATTGGAGAAACGCGGAAAAATTTTTATCACTTGGACTACATTTAGGTTTTACCGCCACGATTACTTTTCCGGCAAAAAAAACTGATCCTCAAATTCAAGCGGATTTAATTGAAACTGTTCAAAACTGTCCCTTGGAAAGAATTTTAACAGAAACAGATGCGCCATATTTAGCTCCCCAAGCTTATCGCGGACAACGTTGCGAACCTTGGATGGTGGAAGAAGTGGTTAAAAAAATTGCTGAAATTAAAAAAATCAGTTATGATAAAGTTAATGAAATTACTTTTGCAAACGCGTTAAAATTGTTTAATATAAAATAAGATTTAATTTATTTAATTTAAAAGCCTATGTGTAAAGACTGTGGATGTGAAGAAAAAAAGGTAGAGGAAAAATGCGACTGTGGTTGTGAAGCCGGTTGCGATTGTGGTTGTGGTGAGGGTAAAGAATGCTCTTGCGAAACCGATTGCAGTTGTGACAATTGCTAACAAGCCAAGTTGGTTACAAGTTAATTAACCAAATATAAATTCAAAATCATTATGTCCATCAGAATGGATAATTTTTTAAATTAAAGTATGACCAAACGCATTTTAAATGCCGCGCAAAAACAAGCTGTGGAATATGTATCCGGACCCTTGATTATTGTGGCAGGTGCCGGAACAGGTAAAACCACAGTGGTAACGCAAAAAATAAAATATTTATTAGATAAAAAACTCGCTAAACCTGAAGAAATTTTAGCGTTGACTTTTAATGAAAAAGCCGCAGCTGAAATGCAAAACAGATTAGACGAGGATTTGGACATTGGTTATGCTGATTTGCAAATATCCACTTTCCACGCTTTTTGCCAAAAATTGTTAGAATGGCATGGTTTAGATATTGGTTTATCGACTAATTTTAAAATCATTACACCAACTGACGCATGGTTGTTAATCCATAACAATTTGGATAAATTTAACCTTGATTATTATCGGCCGATGGGTAATCCAACTAAACATATTCATGAATTAATCAAACATTTTTCCAAGTGTAAAGATGAAATGATTTCTCCTGAGAATTATCTTGAATATGCTGAAAACTTGAAGTTGGACAAAGATCAGGTAAATATTGACGAAAAAAACAGATTGTCTGAGATAGCTGACGCTTACCATATTTACAATCAATTACTGTTAGAAAATAATGCTCTGGATTTTGGAGATTTAATTTTTTATAGCAATCTTTTGTTGGAAAAACGTCCACAAATTTTAAAGCTTTTACAAAATCGTTTTAAATTTATTTTAGTAGATGAATTCCAAGATGTTAATTGGGCGCAATATTCATTAATACGACAATTATCCGCTGCCGGAGCGCAACTCTCGGTCGTTGGTGATGACGATCAGAGTATTTACGCTTTTCGCGGCGCTTCAGTTTCCAATATTTTGCGATTTAAAGATGATTTTTTCGATGCCAAAGAAATTATTTTGACTGAAAATTATCGATCCGGACAGAACATATTAGATACCTCTTATAAACTGATAAAAAATAATGATCCGGACAGACTTGAAACCAAATTAAAAATTAATAAGCGTTTAATCTCTAAATTTAAAGATTTAAAATCGGAAGTTATACATATTCATTCGGCCACTGCTGATGAAGAAGCGGAGAGTGTGACAAAAGAAATAATTAAAATCAAAAAAACAGACAAAAAATCTGTTTGGGACGATTTTGCTATTTTGGTTCGCGCCAACAGCCATGCTGAACTATTTATTAATGCATTGGAAAATCACGGAATACCTTATGAATTTTTAGCCGCCGCCGGTCTTTATTGTCAGCCCATTGTAGTTGACTGTATTAATTTTTTTAAAATTCTTGATAATTATCATGAATCTAAATCAGTTTACCGACTAATACGAATGCCTGTGTTTAATTTTAAGGAAAGCGACATTCAAAAATTAACCTATTTTGCCAAACAAAAAAGCTTACCTTTATTTGAAGTATTAAAGCGGGCTGCAGAAATTGAAGTATCTCAAGAAGGTGTTGTCAATTGTGACAAACTGGTTAATTTGATAAATGATGGTGCCAAACAAGCACAAAACGAAAAACCAACTGCCGTGCTTTATTCTTTTTTGGACAAAAGCGGTTATTTAAAATTTTTAACCCAAGGTGAAGATCATGGCGAACGTAAAATTATTCGGCAAATTTATCAGTTAAAACAATTTTTTGAATATATCGCTAAGTATGAATCAATCACTCCTTCGGCGAGGATATTTGAATTTTTAGAACACTTCAACAACATTATTGAGTCCGGTGAATTGGGAATTATGAAACAACCATCCGATAATCCCGATTCTGTAAACATTATGACCGTTCATACCGCCAAAGGTTTAGAATTTAAGTATGTCTTTATGGTTAATTTGGTGGAAGAACGATTTCCGACCCGTTCCCGCGGCAATGGAATTGAAGTTCCTGAAAAATTAATCAAAGAACAATTGCCGGAAGGGGATAGTCATTATCAAGAGGAACGCAGATTGTTTTATGTAGCTATGACCCGGGCAAAAGAAAAGTTATATTTAACTGGCGCGGATGATTATGGCGGTTTAAGAAATAAAAAAATTAGCCGATTTTTAAACGAGATAGATTTTTCAGCGGCAATTGCTAAAACAGAAAAAAAATCTAAAAAAATATTAAAAAATTCTATTGGCGAAAAAATTGAGGATAATAAAGGTCAATTTGTTTATGAATTGCCGAAAGCTTTTTCGTTTTCGCAAATTAAAGCTTACGATACTTGTCCTTATCAATATAAATTATCCAATATAATAAAATTACCGACTGAAGGAAGTCCGAGTTTCAGTTTTGGACAAAGTATGCATCTGGTGTTTCAAAAATTTTATATTCGCATTCGTGAATTAAACTCTGTCCAACAGGATTCATTATTCGGTGAACCGTCTAAAACAAACATTAATCTGAGCAATGTTAAGGTTCCATCTCTGGATGAATTATTAAAAATATACGAAGAAAATTGGATAGGTGATTGGTATAAAAACAAAAAACAACGCGAGGATTATTTTTCTAAAGGAAAAGAAATTTTGCGTGAATTTTATAAAACGCATGAAAATAAATGGACCGTACCGATTGCTTTAGAAAGTTGGTTTAAAATTAAAATTGGCCCCTATCTGTTGCACGGACGAATTGACCGTGTGGATAAAATGTCCGATGGACGATTGGAAATTATTGATTACAAAACCGGAAAAAGCAAAGAGACTGTCACCGGGGAAGACAAAAATCAATTGTTAATCTATCAAATCGCTCTAAAACAATTACCGGAATTTAGTGAATTGGGAGAATCTGGACAGCTGACATATTATTACCTTAATGATAATACTAAAATTTCTTTTTTGGGAAATGATAAAGAAATTGCCAAACTAACTGAAAAAATTACAGCCATTATTGATCGTATTCAATCGCTTAATTTTAAACCTACGCCGGAAAAACACACCTGTGATTATTGTGATTTTAAAAATATTTGTGAATATCGGGCATGAAATCAATCTTTAACATCTTGCAACAGAAAAAAAGTGAGTCGCCGGTTTTACGCGGCGCTTTAACGTCAATTACTATTGAGGAAACGGATAAAATATTGGCGGAATTATTTGGAGAAGAAATAAAAAATTATGTTTCAGCTGCTTATATTAAAAACAAAGTGCTAACTTTTCGTTGTCAGGGATCAGTGGCAGCCCAAGAAATAAGATTGAATGAAACAAATATTTTAGCTAAAATAAACGCAAAATTCGGTTTGGGCACTGTGATTAAAATAAAATATACCGCTTAAACAAGCTACCTTGCCAAATAATGCGGAATTTGTTATTCTACTTATTAGACTGAGATGTTTTAGTTAATTAATTTATCGGCTTAATTATGTCTTTGCGCCAATATTTAATGACTATGGCGGCAGCTACCGCTTTAAGCTGGAGCGTTTGGATTTTAACTATTTTTTATTTTGATCCGAACACCGTTGGCGCTATTGGTTTGTTTATTTTTTACATTTCTTTATTCTTATCTATTCTTGGAACCGTTTCAACGATTGGGTTTTTAATTAGGATGAAATTGACGCAAAACGACGAATTAGTATTTAGGCATATTAAAAAAACTTTCAAGCAGGGATTTATTTTATCAGTTTTTGTAATTACAACCTTAATGTTGTTGCAGCACAACCTGTTGACATGGTGGAATTTTGTCTTGTTGTCCGCGCTTTATTTATTTATTGAAGGAATAATTTTTACCAACAGAAAACATCAAAATCACAACTATGTTTAAAAATCTTTTAGAACATTTTAAAAAAGATTTGGGTGTGGATTTGGGCACAGCCAATACTTTGGTTTATGTTAAGGGCAAAGGAGTAGTTATAAATGAACCGAGCGTTGTTTCCATCAATATGCGCACCGAGCAGATTTTAGCTGTTGGAAATGAAGCTAAAGAGATGCTTGGAAAAAATCCACCACATATTTCTACAGCTCGACCGTTAACCAATGGCATTATTTCAGATTTTGAAGCAACTGAAAAAATGCTTGGTTATTTTATAGAAAAAGTGAATGAAGGTACTTTTAATTTTATTTCTCGCCCTAGGGTAATAATTGGGGCGCCATTGGATTTAACCGAGGTTGAAAGAAAAGCGGTTAGCGATGCCGCGTTAAATGCCGGTGCCAGTCACGTTTTTATTGTTGAAGAACCAATGGCAGCGGCAATAGGTTCAAGAATGCCAGTACAAGAACCTGTTGGTAATTTTATTGTGGACATTGGTGGAGGAACTACTGAAATCGCCGTTATTTCATTGAGCGGCATTGTTAAATGGAAATCAATTAAAATCGCTGGCGATGAGTTTAACAGCAATATCATACAATATGCCCGCGATAATTTTAATTTATTAGTAGGCGAAAGACAGGCAGAAGAAATTAAAATTAGAATCGGTTCAGCGGTTGAGGGTATCGAAAGAATGGAATACTCAATGCGTGGAAGAGATTTATTAACCGGTTTACCAAAAGAAATAATGATAACCGACGCGCAGGTACGCGAGGCTATATTTAAATCCCTCAGAACAATAGTTGATAATATAAAAGCCACCTTAGAAGTAACCCCGCCAGAATTGATTGCTGATATACATGAACGCGGTATTTTATTGTCGGGCGGAGGCGCGTTGTTACGGGGGATTGATCATTTGATAGCGCAAGCCACAAATATTCCAGTTAGAATTGCCGACGATCCGCTGACAGCGGTGGTGCGCGGTACGGGTTTACTTTTAGATAATCAAGAATTGTTAGACGAGGTAGCCGTTTACCCAGTTCGTGACAGAAGAAAAAATTAAAATATGTTTCGGAATTTAGAAAAAAAAACCTACTTTTACTTAGGGACAATCTTTGTCGTCCTTATTTTTTTTAATTATTTAGGTTGGTTAAATCCGATTAAATCTGGTATTCGCGCTATTTTTGTGCCAATTTTTGTAAAATCAGCCCAATTTAGTGTTGGTTTAAAAGATGGTTATGCGTTTTTTAAAGATAAGGAAACTTTCTTTGATACCTATCGCGAGTGTGAAGCTGACCGACAAGACAAGCAATTGATTGAAGCACAAATTAAAACATTGGAAAATGAAAACTCAGAATTGCGGCAATTGCTAAATTTCAAAGACCAATCAGATATTCTTGTTCTTGGGGCTCAAGTAATTGGAAAAAATGTTGAGGGAGCGGAAAAAACCATTATTATAGATAAGGGTTCGGAAGCCGGAACAAAAATTGATCAGCCGGTAATAGTTGGTAACGGTATTCTAATCGGCAAAATTATTAAAGCTGAAAAAGATATATCTATAGTTCGGTTGATAAATGATAGTCAATTAAAAATTGCTGCTACAGTTTTAAATCATGATCATAGTTTGGGAGTAGTGGAAGGAGGATATGGTTTGAGTGTAAAAATGAATTTTATTCCACGGAATGAAGTAGTTGTTATTGGCGATCAAATAATCACATCCGGTTTAGAAATGAATATTCCCCGTGGTCTTTTAATTGGAAATATTACAGCGGTGGAGAATGAATCTTACCAGCCGTTTCAAGAAGCAATTTTAACTCCCAGCACAGATTTGTCAAAACCTTATATTGTCAGCGTGCTTTTAACCAACTAATGACGGCTTATGAAATATTTTTTAAAGGCGTTAGCCATCATTATTTTGATTTTTACCATTTTCGTATTGCATATTGGGGTGGCCAATACTTTGCCTTATCCATTTAATAACATTAATGTAATTTTTTTAATATTGGCTTGGCAAATATTTTTCAACAACCGTCCGCGAGCTATTTGGTACATGTTACCGCTGGCATTTTTGATGGAATTGTTCACCTCTGCTCCATTTGGAATAAATTCAATTTCTCTCTTTGTAAGTTTAATCTCAACTAAATGGTTGCTGGACAATCTTTTTACCAATCGTTCGGTTTATATAGTATTTTTATCTTCTGCTGTCAGTTTGGCAATTTATCGATTAGTTTTTATAACGCTAATTTATTTTATAAATTTTTTCTTTTACCATGTCAAAATCGGCGTTTCTAAATTTTTTCTTGATGTCGGCGTAGAAATTTTATTTACCTCAATCCTAATGACAGGATTTTATTTTATACATTTCTTTTTTATTAAAAAATTTAATCCTAAATATTTAAGCGACCGCCACATATGAAGAAGGATGAATTTTTTGATTTTTATACCAGCAAGGTTAGTAATAATGATTTGAAAGGAAAATACAAAAAATCCTGGGTAGAGGAATCTTTTAATTTTGAACAAACAGCTAATAATCAATTAAAAACTCCCGAAACTCGCAATTTTATCGCACCGACTATTACTGAAAAAAAGATAAAAATTTTTATTGTCTTGATTATTTTGGGTTTATCAATTATATTTGGGCGTGTTTTTTATCTACAGATCATCCGCGGAAATTATTATACTAACCTGGCTGAAAATAATCGTTTGCGCATCAAACCAATTCCTTCCGAGAGGGGACTGATATATGACAGTTACGGAAATCAACTTATTCAAAATGTCCCGAGTTTTTCTCTGTCAATTGTTCCTCAGGATTTTCCAAAAGATGAAAATGAAAGAAAAAAAATTATTAGCCAAATTTCACAAATCGCCGGCGTGTCTGAAACCGAAATCACATCACTAGTTCACAAATACAGTTCTTACAGTTATGAATCTTTAGTTGTTAAAGAAAATCTTGATTATGATTCGGCTCTTCAATTTTATGTACAGAATGCTAATTTGCCAGGAATTTTAATTCAAAAAGGAACTAAGCGGCAATATGCGACGGGATATGCAACTGGCGATTTGATCAATCGATTTTACAGTTTATCTCATATTATCGGTTATTTAGGTAAATTAAATGATGAGGAAATGAATACCCTTAAAAAAACCGGCGGGTATTTATTATCTGATTATATTGGACGCGTGGGATTGGAAAAAGAATATGAAACTGAATTGCGCGGACAATATGGACGAAAAAAAGTGGAAGTAAACGCGCTTGGACAAGAACAGAGCATGCTGGCCGAAGAACCCCCAGTACCTGGACAAAATTTAATATTATCTTTGGATTTAGAAGCTCAAGAAAAAATGGAAACCTACATTAAAGACGCCTTGAAAAATATGGGGAAAAAACGAGCAGCAGGTATTGCTATCAATCCTCAAAATGGAGAAATTATTGCCATGGTCAGCTGGCCGTCTTTTAACAATAATGATTTTGCCGGCGGAATTTCCACTGAGCAATATAAAAAATATATTGAAGATCCCGATCACCCGCTTTACAACCGTGCCATTGCCGGAACTTATCCTTCCGGTTCAACAATTAAAATAATGATTTCAGCCGCCGCTCTTCAAGAAAAGATAATTAATCGTTATACCGCTTTTTTAAGTAGTGGCGGTTTACAAATTGACAAATGGTTTTTTCCTGATTGGCTGCCCGGCGGACACGGCACGACTAATGTAACTAAAGCTATTGCTTGGTCGGTAAATACATTTTTTTATTACATTGGAGGCGGTTATGGAAATTTCACGGGTCTGGGAGCAGATAAAATTGTGGAGTATTTAAAAAAATTTGGTTTAGCTGAAAAAACAGGAGTTGATTTGCCTGGTGAAAACAGTGGATTCTTGCCTTCAAAAGATTGGAAGGAAGAAACTAAAAATGAACGCTGGTATGTTGGTGATACCTATAACTTGTCTATCGGACAGGGCGATGTCTTGGTCACCCCGTTACAAGTGGCTAATTGGACAGCGGCTATAGCCAATGGGGGAACGGTTTACCGGCCACATTTTGTAAAAGCAATTGTAAATCCTGTGACAAAAGAAGCCACGTTAAAAAATCCGGTCATTATGAATGATAATTTTATTTCCGATGAAAATATTAATGTTGTTAAAGTTGGAATGAGAGAGTGCGTCGTGTACGGCAGTTGTCATCTATTAAGCACCCTGCCTTTTTTAGCTGCCGGTAAAACCGGTACGGCGCAATGGGTAACCGGAAAAAACAACCATGCTTGGTTTACTTCTTTTGCGCCGTATGACAAACCACAAATTGTAGTCACTGTGCTGGTCGAAGAAGGCGGAGAGGGGAGTTCTGCGGCTATGCCGATAGCCCGAAATTTCTTATCTTGGTGGGGGAAAAAGTATTTGAAATAAAAATAGTCACGTGATATAATTTTAATCTTGTTTAAAAAATAAATACCTATGATTGATGATGAACCAAAAAAATATTTGACTGAGTCAAGCTTAAAAAAATTAAAAGCCGAATACGAAACATTAAAAATAAAAAAAATTCCTGAAATTGCTGATCGTATTAACGAAGCAAAACAACAAGGCGACTTATCGGAAAATGCTGAGTATCATCAGGCAAAAGAAGATATGGCTTGGGCACAAGGCCGCTTGTTGGAATTGGAGCATATTTTTCATATTTCAGAAGTAATTGATGACAGTGCGCGAAAGAGCAGTGAGGTCTCCGTCGGTTGTACGGTAGTAGCTGAGTTAAATGGTAAAACCAAAGAATTTACGATTGTGGGGCAACAAGAAGCTAACCCTTCAAAAGGTATGATTTCTAATGAATCGCCCTTAGGAGACGCTTTTATAGGCCGTAAAAAGGGGGATAAAGTGGAAGTTATCACTCCGTCCGGACCTCAAACATACAAAATCTTAGAAATTCAGTTAAACTGATAAATCCTATAAGTAAAATCCAATAAATCTCGGCTTAACCGGGATTTTTTGTATATTATGGTATCTTAATAATAAGCTTGACAAAACCTTCAAAATGTGCTATAATGGCAAGTTGTGAATAAATGGAAAATTTATTGTGATAAGTTATTAAGTTCTTTTTATACAAACCAGTGGCTAACGCCAACCGGTTAAAAACAAGGGGAAAATAATGGTGACACCAGTCAGAAAAAGACATCCTGAGGCAAATCTCCCGATCGAGAATTTTCTGCACCTGATTGCCATTGGCGGTTGGTACGCTGTCGGAGGACATCAAATGTTCAATGTGACCAAAACGAAAGTTGAGGTCATATCCGCCAGCTACAATTCTGAAAAAGATGAGATCTCGCTCAAAACAGCTGAATACACTTTCAGGTTGTCGAGCAAAAATATCATCAGGCAATCGGCATGGAGGATTGAAATTCGATACATTTGCGCTCCGGCGCTTCGTCTCGAAAATACCATCCTCAAGGATTTTGTCAATCTCAAACATCTCGCGACCGATGCGAATCGATAAAGACAAAATCATCGCACTGGCAATAATCTTGTTGTCAAGCGGAATTTTGATTTTAAGCTGTTTCATTGTAGAAAATTCTACCACTCTCAGTATGATATTTTATATGACAATTGCCTTTCTATTGCTCATCCTAGCCACCACCCCCTCAAAATTAAAAAAGAAGTAACGATTCACTGTTCTTTTCTTACACCCCGTTCAAGCGGGGTGTTTTTATTTTTGCAATAAAAAACAAACCCCCGATAAAATCAGGGGTTATAGAATGAACTATTTAGGGAATGACTTCCAGCTCCGGATTAGTTTCCGCCATCAGACGAATAATCTCCTCAGCTGTGTAATTATGATACAGAACGGGACGAAGCGATTTGAAACCGCTATCTACCAGCAAAAAATTGAGGTGATAAAAAGCTGGAATTTCCGTAGCCAGCACCCAACGAATACGACCGTGGAGATTGGCCATAAATATAGCATCGCTGATCATTGCCGCCGGATAGCTTTTGCCTTCTGACGCCAGTTGAGCAACAGCTTCCCGCACATCATCGCGTGTGCACCCGAGACAAAACAGTCCGGTTCTCAAATCAGCAGCGGTTTCCATATTAACCGGCATCCTTGACACTTTTTCAATAAGTCCTTCCAATGAAATGAACAGTTTTCGCTTCACAGACTTCATGATTCCTCCTTATCTATTTTGTGAATCGTGCTATTTTAGCTCGTGTTTTATAACATAAGTTTACAAATAAATCAAGTATCAAACCAGCTTTGACTTGATTTCTATTTTTCTGCTATAATTACATAAGCTCTCAGGGCTAAATCTTTTTTAATTTATCTGTATGGAAGACAAAATTTTAAACGAAGAACAAACCCGCATAAAACGTTTGGAAGAAATTAGAGCGGTTAAGATTAATCCTTATCCGTCATCTTGCCTTCGTCAGCAAACAACCGCCGAAGCAAGAGGAATGGAACAAGGTTCAGCGACAATTATTGACGGGCGGCTTGTTTCTAAAAGAGAAATGGGCAAACTTTGTTTTTGTCATATTCAAGATGATTCCGGGCGTTTACAAATTGCTGTCTCAGAAAAAGAATTGGGCAAAGACAATTACAAATTTTTCGTGAAAAATATTGATTTGGGCGATTTTTTGCAAATTGACGGAGAAATGTTTGTCACTCACAAAGGCGAAATTTCCGTTTTGGCAAAAAAATACACTTTAATTTCTAAATCTCTTTTACCTTTGCCTGAAAAATTTCATGGTTTGTCTAATATTGAAACTCGCTATCGCAAACGCTATTTGGATTTACTAGCCAACGAAGAAGTGATGAAAATCGCTAAAATCAGAAGTTTGTTGGTTCGTGAATTAAGAAATTATTTTGACAAACTTGGTTATTATGAAGTGGAAACTCCAATTCTTCAGACACTTTACGGTGGCGCTAATGCTAAACCTTTTATAACACATCACAACGCGCTGGATATGCAACTATACCTCCGCGTCGCGCCGGAATTATTTTTAAAACGACTAATCGTCGGCGGTTTTGAAAAAGTATACGAAGTGGCAAAATGTTTCCGTAATGAAGGAATTGATAATAATCATAATCCGGAATTCACTCAGATTGAAGGTTATTGCGCCTATGCTGATTATACGAATTTGATGAATTTATTTGAAGATTTATTACCGAAATTAATTCAATCGGCCGGCTTACCATTAAAATTTGAAACTTCTGACGGAACCGTTGATTTTACTCCACCATATCCAAGAGTGACTATGCGAGAAATAATCAAAAAATACGCCAAGATTGACATAGAAGATTACCCGGATCAGCCATCACTTTACAAACAAGCGATAAAATTAAAGGTAGAAGATATTGATAAAAATACTGGGCGAGGAAAATTAATTGATGAGATTTATAAAACTTTCGCCCGACCAAAAATCATCAATCCAACTTTTATGACTGACCACCCGATTGAACTTTCTCCATTATCCAAAAAGAAAACCGATGATCCGCGTTATGCTGAAAGATTTCAATTAGTTTGTGTTGGTGGCAATGAATTGTGCAACGCGTTTTCCGAGTTGAACGATCCGTTGGATCAGGAAGCTCGTTTTAAAGAACAAGAAAAATTACGCCAACTTGGCGATGAAGAAGGTATGCGTTATGACGAAGATTATATAGAAGCTTTAAAACATGGCATGCCACCAACAGCCGGTTTTGGCATGGGTATTGATCGCCTGGTCAAACTTTTGACCAACGCTGATAATTTGAAAGAAGTGATTTTATTCCCAACATTAAAAAATCAAGACTAAATTAAAATATGAAAAAAATTTTAATTGCCACGACTAATCAAGGTAAATTTGAAGAAATTGTCGCGCAATTAAAAAAATTGCCCTTTAAATTTTTAAATTTAAATTCAATCAAACTAAAAAATAACACAGAGGTGGATGAACCTTACGCTACCACTTGGGAAAACGCTTTGCACAAAGCCAAATTTTATGCGAAAAAAACAGGTTTACTCACCATTGCGGAAGATACAGCATTCTGTGTTGATTATATAAAAGGTAAGCCGGGAATAAAAGCCAAACGATTCGGTAAAACAGCTGATGAACGAAACAAAAAGATATTAAAAATGCTGTCCGGTGTTAAAAAATCAAAACGGCAAGCATTTTTTCTGACACATGGCTGCATATACAATCCAAAAAATAATGATTTTCATATTTTTCAAGGCCGAGTTGACGGTGTAATCACAGCAAAAATGTCGGATGACAAATTAAGAGAGGGAATGACTTATGATTTGATTTTTTATCATCTGCCGTCTAACAAATTATTATCTCAAATGTCCATATTGCAAAAAAATAAAATAAGCCATCGTGGACAATTAGTTAAACAAATAAAAGAATTTTTAAAAAATAATTACTAAGCTATGCTAGATATAAAATTTATCCGTGAAAACAAAGAACTGGTTCGGAAAAATTGCGCCGATCGGCGCGTTAAAATTGATTTAGATAAATTGTTTGACTTAGACGAAAGACGCCGTAGTAATCTTCAAGAAATTGAAGAACTGCGCGCTACTCGCAATAAAGCGTCATCCGGCAAAGAAGGAAAACCTTCGGCTGATGAAATAAAAGCTATGCGTGAAATTGGCGGAAAAATAAAAAAATTGGAAGAAAAACAGGAAATCATTGACAAAGACTATAAGGATTTAATGGGACAAATACCAAATATGACTCATCCATCGTCTCCAATCGGCGGCGAAGATGATTTTAGAGTAATTTTCACTAACCGTGAACCGAAACCGTTTAGTTTTCCACCAAAAGATCATGAAGAATTGCTGGTTAAAAATAATCTGATTGATTTTGAACGAGCAACAAAAGTATCCGGCGCGAAATTTTATTATTTTAAAAATAATTTAGTTCGATTAACTCACGCGCTATTGGATTATGGAATGGATATTACGACTAAGCATAGTTATGAATTATTAGAAACGCCGGATTTAGCAAGAAACGATATTTTGGAAGGTATCGGATTTAATCCGCGCGGCAAAGAAACACAGGTTTATTCTATTGAAAACAGTGATTTAAGTTTAATCGGCACCGCTGAAATTACCATTGGCGGAATGCACCAAAACGAGGTGCTGGATTTATCAACTGGCCCAAAAAAATATGTGGCGGTTTCTCATTGTTTCCGAACGGAAGCCGGCGCTTACGGCCGAACCAGCAAAGGATTATATCGCGTTCATCAATTTACCAAACTGGAAATGTTTGTTTTTTGCAAACCTGAAGACAGTGAAAAATATCATGAAGAAATTTTAAACATTGAAAAAGAAATCGTGGATGGATTGGATATTCCCTACCGCGTGATAGATATTTCCAGTGGGGATTTAGGTGGTCCGGCTTATAGAAAATTTGATATTGAAGCTTGGATGACAATGAAAGGGGACAAAGATAAACAAGGCGGTTATGGAGAAATCACTTCGTGCAGCAACTGTGCCGATTATCAAGCTCGGCGATTAAACATAAAATATAAAACTGCTGATGGCACAAACGAATTTGTTCACACTCTCAATGGTACAGCTGTGGTTTTATCACGATTTCCCATTGTCATCGCGGAAAATCATCAACAAAAAGACGGGAGTATTCGAATACCTAAAAAACTGAAAAAACTTTGCGGATTTAAGAAGTTATAATCAATTTTTTAGAATTTTTAATTTCCAATTTTTAATTTTGTAAATAATTTCTTAATGTCTTAATTTTAAAACATTAAAAATTTAAGCATTATTTAAAAATTACAAAATTATTGCACGATTTATGCTTACATGGATAGAGGTCAGCCAAAAAGCCATAAAACATAACCTTCAGCAGTTCCGAAAATTAATCGGTCCGGATTGTCTTTTGATGCCTGTCATAAAAGCCAACGCCTACGGGCATGGTTTTTTTGATGTAGCAAAAATATGTGATAAAGCAACCGAAGTTGACAAGATTTGCGTAGTTAATGATGATGAAGCTGTATCCTTAGTTGAACTGGGAATAAAAAAACCGATTGTTATTTTAACTTTTTACGAAACTGATAACCCTAAAAAAGGGCTAATTTTAGCCAAAAAAGGCGTAATTTTTCCTCTTTTTACGCTAAAACAAGCCATTTTCCTCAATAAAATAGGGGAGAGAGCCAGTAAAAAAATTAAAGTGCATATTAAAGTAGACACTGGCGCATCTCGAGTAGGGTTATTACCTGAAGAATTTATTCCATTTTTGAAAAAAATTAAAAAATTTTCAAATTTAAAAATTGATGGATTGTTCAGTCACTTTGCCGCCAGTGAAGAGGATAGGGTGTTTACCGAATATCAAATGAAGCGTTTTGAAACAATGGTGGGGGAGGCAGAACAACAAGGTTTTAAATTTCCTTTAAAACATTTTGCTTGCTCGGCTGCTAGCGTTTTGTACGCTAAAAGCCATTTGAATGCCATCAGACTGGGGTTGAGTTTGTATGGACTTTATCCTGATGAATTAAGCAAGAAAAAAATAAAACTTCAACCGGCTTTATCTTGGCATACCAAAATAATACAAGTGCGCACAGTGCCAGCATGGTCCAAAATCGGTTATGGCGGTTCTTATACCACTAAAAAAACTACCAAACTGGCAACTTTGCCTATCGGTTATTGGGACGGATATGACCGTAACTTGTCCAACAACGCTTTTGTTTTGATAAATGGAATTCGCTGTCCGATTCGCGGTCGCATCTGTATGAATATTTGTATGGCTGATGTTTCCGCCGTAAAAAATGTTAAAGTCGGGGATAAGGCCACTCTAATCGGACGACAAGGAAAAAAAGAAATTACCGCCGATGAATTAGCTAAATGGGCGGGGACCATCAACTATGAAATCGTGGATAGAATAAATCCATTATTAATAAGAAAACCCATTAACAAGTAAGCTGTGCGCCAATATCACACTCAATTCAGCAACCAAACTTACCATCGCCGTCCGAAACAAAGCTTTTGGAAGCGTTTTTTTGGCGCAAAAAAACAAACGCACAATACTAGAATTAATCCTTCAAGAGACTCGTGGACATCGTCTAATCCGTGGCGCCAGCCAAAACAACGGAATTGGCATTTAGTATTTATTTTAATCTTGCTGAGTATTTTATTTTTACTATGGCTTGGCTTAATGCTATTTTTGCCATATTTCAAAATGACTAAAATATCAATTATTGGGTCAAAAATAATCAGCTCAACCGAAATGGAGACATATATAATGGATACTTACCTAACGGGTAGAAAAGTTTGGCCATCAAACAATTATTTTCTAGTCGATACTGATAAAATTTATTCTGATTTGCAACAAAAATATTTGCTAAGCGAATTAAAAGTGGAAAAAATATTTCCAAAAGAATTAAAAATTGAAATGACGGAAAAAAATTCCGCTATCATCTATGATAATGGTTTAGAAACTTATCTGTTAGATCTGGAGGGGACAGCCATAAGCAAACTATTTAATGATATAATCCCTACCACTACAATTATCGCTACCACCACCAACACCTCAACCTTGTCCGATACATCTCCGTCCGCCACAAACACTCCGATGACCACTGAAACAGTCACCACCACCGTGTATAAACCGGATTTAACGAAGTTTAACACCTTTGATTTGAAATATTTGCCGGTGATTTATGATACACGGCTAATTCCGATTGAGATTAAGCAAACAAACATTTTACCGGTGAGTTTATTATCAGTTATCACTGAATGGCAAAGTATGATACAAAAAGGGGGGATAGGTAAAGTAAAGTACTTTGAAATAGATAATTTATCTACAGGAATAAAATCTTATCTGGATCGGACTTGGTATGTAATTTTTAATCCGCAAAATGATTTAGAAACACAAATTAATAATCTAAAAGTTCTTCTGCGCGACATCAAACCGACGGAGTATGTGAACTTATACTACGGCGAGAGGATTTTCTGGAAATAAGCATATATTGACGGAAGAGGAGTGTTATTGTTATAATATACTTAACGTCGTATAACATAGATTAAGCGACGCTATATACATTAAATAAGGCCGAAACCTATTAATATATGAATAAGTCATCCACCCCTATAATTAAACAGATCAGTTCTTTTTTGGATTACTGCGAGGTGGAAAAAGGTTTGTCTCCCGTTACCAGCCACAACTATGATAACTTCCTCAAAATATTCTCCGGCTGGCTAAAGATGACCCGCCAGGACAATCTTAAGCCCCATGAGTTGACCCCTAAGCACATTTGGGACTACCGCCTATACCTTTCACGCAAAAAAGACCTCAAGGGCCATTATTCCAAAAAGACGACTCAAAACTACTATCTAATCGCCTTGCGCAACCTTTTAAATTATTTCGCCGAGAAAGATATCGTCGCTTTACCGGCCGAGAAGATAAAATTACCCAAATTGACTGATAAGGACAAAGCGATTAAGTTCCTTAAGTTTGATCAGGTGGAGAAATTGCTCTCCATGGCTGATTTAGAAAGCCCTGAAGGAATGCGTGACAGGGCGATTTTAGAAGTCCTCTTCTCTACTGGCATGCGCGTCTCTGAATTAACGTCGCTTAATATTAAGCAGTTTAATGTAGAAAATTTAATCAACGGAAAATTTTCCGATCAGGAATTATCCATCGCCGGAAAAGGCGGTTCAATGCGGGTGGTTTTTTTCTCCGAACGGGCGCTGAAATGGCTGGGCGCTTATCTCAAAACCCGCCAGGATATGTTTCAGCCGTTATTTATCAATTACCGGACGGATAAGGAAGATAAAGAACATCGGCTGACTCCCCGCTCGATTGAAAGAATGGTTAAAAGATATAATGCCATGGCCGGTTTGCCGGTGGACGCCACTCCACACACGCTTAGACATAGTTTTGCCACTGATTTACTGGAAAAAGGCGCGGATATGCGCTCTGTTCAGGAGCTTTTAGGGCATAAAAACATCGTCACAACGCAGATTTATACTCATTTGACCAATCCCCGCCTTCGCGACATCCACAAAAAATTCCACAGCGGCGAAAAGTAAAATATCAAATAAAAAATTACCCGCCGAAACGGGTGATTTTTTTGTTAAAATAAATTATTTAGAAATATTCCCCTCTTCCATATTAATTTTGCTAACTCCCCGATCTTTTACTTCTTCATGTATTCTTTTTATTCCATCAATGTGCTGCTGCGGCTGGGCTTTAAGATATTGTTTCATTTTATTTATCATGCTAATACTTCCTGTCCAAACCAATTGTTTAAAAAGCTCTATTTGTACTATCCTATGCTCTGCTTTAATGCTGGAAGATAAAACATCTACAAATGCTTCAGGTGTTGATTTGAAATTCATTTTTTGAATTATATTAAAATCGGGCAATAGAATATATTGTATTCCTTCACTTGTTCTTGGTATGCCATAAAAGTGTAGTATGGAACATCTCAATTTATAAAAATCTTCACAATTAAATTGTTTAATAAATTTATTTTTATCATATACTGCATTTTCCTGTGTTAAACAAAAAAACGATACCCAATTTTTGAAGTATATACTTTGAGTATTGTTTAATCCACAATATTTATCCCAATATAATCCCAAAATATCAATTAAAGTAAAAATTAAAGACAAGCGCGCCCTATGTGGAAGCAATGGGTCGCCATTTGGTTGCTTACTTATAGAATAATTGATTTCCTCAGATGCCGTCGTTAAAAAATCAATTACATCTTTTTCTCGCTGATTGTGCTCCTGTATAATATTTTCTGTCATAATTTATTTACACAATTTTTTTCGTGTTTTTTTGTTATAGATCTATTTATTTCGTTGTTTAATATTTTCTAAAATTAATTTCATGTGGCTATAAAATTTATCTTCTGGTAAATCTAACTTCATTGTATTACATATTCCACAGCAAGGGACAACATTACTTAGCTCGTATCCTTTTGAGCTATCTATTCTATCAAGCCAGCCAATTGTTTTTTGATTACAATAATAACAGGGTTTCCCCCAATATTTATTTAGGTCTTCTATGGACAAATGAAATTCAAGCCCTCTTTTTTTAGCATTTTGTTTCATTTTAGCTAAAACCTCATTTGGACGTTGTTGTTTAATAGCCACACAAACTTTGCAAGCAGTGTTAAAACCATCTCTTCTGCTAAAATCTCTGGGCCACAATGAAGATATGGTGGCCTTATTTTTTTTACATATTCTGCATTTTTTAACTTTGGTTGGTTCGTCAAGGGTGCCATTGTTTAATTTTTCTTTATTTTTTTTATAATTTGATTGAACATACTTTTTACAGGATTCCTTGTTACATTTTTTACACACCCGACTCCTGCCATCATTTTCAGATCTATCAACAGAAAAGTTATCAATGGCTTGTTCTTTTCCACATGCAGCACATACTCTAATATTGCTCATAAAAGATAATAATTTTATTTTTTTATAAACTTTAAAAATATTTTTCCAAAATCAGTCAGCCCTTTGGTTCTTGCTTCCACACCTGATCCAAAATTGTCCGCTCCCAAAACATATAATAGTCCTTTGTAACCAAGTGTTAATAATATCTGATTATTTTTTGATTGATTTTGTCTTTCAATCTTTAATATCTTCAGTTGAGGTTTTTGAGTGTGTATAATATTTTCAATCGCATTAATATCAAGAGTATTGTTCCTTATATTTCTATCAGGACTATCCCCCACCATTCTATACTGTTTTTCAATGGCACCATCATCATTCCACAACTTTAACATTTCCATTTCTTCTAAAGTAATATTGTTAAGCGTATAAATTAATTTTGAATGTTCATTAAAATCAGGATCTACACCACAGGCGAAATTCACAATATAATTTTTTAAATACTGTCTTTTTTCTTCATTACTTTCTGTTATGTTATCACTAATAATTTTTAAAAAATTTGCTTTAAATTTATCAGTTGCAACAACATCTCCAATAATATTTTCTTTATTATCTATAAAATCTTGTATTAAATCCTGCGTTTTGTTGTTAGCGTAATCTCCCCAATATCCCAAAATTGACTGTGCCAAAGAAATTAATGGTAAAAACCCCGGATTAATTAGACTCAGTGCACTCAAACTACTTACTAATGCGGGAGAAAAATTATTTACAATTGGTAAAACAGAATTTTTAATTTTATCAAATTTATTCATATTCATTCAAATTTTATTGTTCTATTTGTTGTTTTACCTCTTGTTTTAAAAGTAATTCTAAGCACATCTCGGCTCCAAAATCACTACTTAATTTTAGACAGTCGTTTACTTTATCTTGGTTTGTTTTGGGTTTGATTGTTTGATAAGAATATACTCCAACAATAACAATTATAACCAAAACAATAAATAACTTAAACCAGTTTTCTTTTATAAAATTTTTCATATTATTTTTCAAACAAATTTTTTATCCAATTCCAAATTCCCACTGAATCATTCTCTTCTTTCTCCTCTTCTTTAATTGCATTATAGTGTGACCGAGCGACAATTGCAAGGGCATCCGCCACTTGTTCTAAATGATTATCAATAACAATATTTGACACATGAAAAGTGTCATAATCATCATTTTCAATAGACCAATAACTTCTTTTAAAGTCGGCTTTAATCTGTTCCGGATCAATATAGTGTTGCAGTCCATCCACTTCAATATTTATCTTTGACGCAGGAATTGAAATATCCACAGTTTTGTGTCCATCTGAATCATCCTCTAATTTACATTTAATTCCTCGATTAATTAAGGCATTATATAAATTAGTCACTTGTTGGGTTACTCTATACATATATTTAAATAAATATTAATCTAATTTCCCTTCCTCCCCTATCAACCGCTCGTATTCAGCGATGAGTGGGTGTTCAAATGTGCTTTTTAGCATATTTAACATTTCAGTTTCAAACCAAATCTTTTGTTCTTTCGTGCCATTAAACTTTTTCCAAACATCCTTCCCTTGCTCCGAATAAGCGATTAAAATACTCTCCAAATTATGAATTTTATCCGCTAGGGCGACGGCTTTGGCGCCGGCGGGACCGTTTTTGACAGTCTCAATGTAATGTTTCTTCTTTTCCAGCCAGCCCAAGGAATCATCATTTGATACCGCCTGAACTATTGTCAAAACTTCCTCGCCCAATTCCTCTTTCAGCTTTTCCACCGGAACATCCGTATCTTCCAAAACATCGTGTGTTAAAGCCGCGGCGATAACTTCATCTGACGCGCCGTATTTTGCCAATTTCAAAGCCACCATCATCGGATGAATTATGTAGGGCAAATTATCCCCTTTGCGTTTTTGTCCGGCATGAGCCAAAGTGGCTAATCGGACTGCTTTTTCAATTAGACCAGGTACCATAAAGAATTTTTAATTTTTAATTTTGTAATTTTTAAATAATTTCTTAATTTTTAATTACTCAATTACCGTTTGGTCCCCCGAGCACATGGCCGACGATGGTATCTGGCCACGGCGAAGTTGAGTGTTCTTTTTAGGATTTGTTCAGCTGTTTGAGTATCCCGCTTTTTGGCGAGGGCGAGTTCTGAACAAAAGCGATACTGAACCGATTGGCAGTACCAGAGAAGGACATCGGCTCGGCCGGTTTTCCTCCACCTTTTGCCGGCTCAAAAGGTGGAAAAAATACACCGTTTTTTGTTTTTTTTAAATTTCAACTCATTATAATTAAATCTAGCATTTTAGAAAATGAAACTCCCATTTTTCCCGCCGCTTCAGGCAATAATGACATCGGCGTCATGCCGGGAATAGTGTTTATTTCAATAGCATAAATTTTATTTTTTGGCGTGACAAAAAAATCTGTCCTGGACATTCCGCAACAATCAAAACCGCGATGCGACCGAACCGCCAAATCCTGAATTTTCTTATTTATCGCCGGTTTGAAATCCGCCGGACAAATATGTGTTGAACCGCCGGTTTTATATTTTGATTTATAATCATAAAATTTACCGGCATTCGCCACAATTCTTGTCGGGGGCAAAGCAAATGCTTTTCCATTCTTTTCCAACACTCCGCAAGTCGCCTCTTCACCTTTTACAAATTTTTGCGCCATCAGCCAGTTTGAAGTCTGAAACGATTTTTTAATCGCCGGAATCAGTTCTTTTTCTTTTCTAATAATGTAAACGCCAACACTGGAACCCTGATCAACCGGTTTAATTACCAGCGGAAAACCAATTTTCTTTTTAATCAACCCGATTATTTTTTTCTTTTCTTTTAACCACTCCCCTTTTTTAAAATCAATAAAATCAGGAGTTAAAATACCCATTCGACGATAAACTCCGGCGGACAAAACTTTATTCATCGCCACCGCGCTGGATACAACATCAGAACCTGTATAGGAAATACCAAAACATTCCAAAAGTCCTTGAATACAGCCATCCTCTCCCCCAGTTCCATGCAACGCGATAAAAACTTTATCTATTTTTTTTCTGTTGCCAAATAAATCAAACTGTTTGCGACCGTTTTTACAAAGATAAAATTTTCCGTCTTTCCCCCAATCTAAAGGAATTACTTTATATTTTGTCTTATCTAAATTTTTACAAATCGCCCGACCGGTTACCAATGAAACTTCCCGCTCTTTTGAATAACCTCCCATTATTGCGACAATTGTTTTTTTCATAATAAATTGATAGATTTCGCTTTTCTTGACAAATAAGCGAAAATATGCTATATTAAGTCGTTCTCCTTCAAACAAGGAGCTAAAAAATGAAAAATATATTTGTTCTTTTAACAATTTGTTCAATTCTGTTAATGGTAACTCCGATTTCGGCCGACGACAATGTCCGTCCGATTGCCGCCAATCAACTTGCCCCCGCGGAAATTCTGACAGTGCACGCTTCGTTAATCCCGGTCTATTTCCTCTGGATGACCACTCTTCATGAAGGTAGTCACGCGTTAGTTCTCGCCGCATCCGGCGTTAAAATCGACAATTTCAAGCCATACCCTCACTATACCCGTGTTATCTCCGGACACAAGCAACTTGCCTTCGGAGAAATCACTTGGATAGATAATGATTCAATGACGAGAACTCAAGCAGCTCTTCGTTCAGCCGCCCCGATGATAAATGATATAGCCCTATTTGTGTCAGCCGATTTACTTCTTAGCTACGCGGCTATACAAAATCCCTGGACGCAAACATTCATCTTTTTTGGCGGAATGGCTTGTCCGCTGATTGATTTTGCAATGAACTTGTACAGTCAAAATTCTGAAAGCGACTACAATCGGCTGCGTCGAGCTTTAAATCTTCCGCGTAACGCGCTTCCGATTGTTGGCAACATTCTAATATTTTTGGCCGGATGGAGAATGATCTACCACGGCCAAATCATTTTCTTTGGCCATACTGCTAAAAACGGAAGTCGGCATCATTTCATCCTAGTACCGACATCAGACAGTGCGCCATTAGGTTTCACCCTAACCGGAACTTTCTAGCTCTTTTCTTACCAGCCGCTCGTATTTTACGGGCGGTTTTTTTATAATATTAAATAATTCATCGGATTAACAGGGATTCCGTTTAGACGAGTTTCAAAATGTAAGTGCGGACCGGTGACAAACGGACCAGCGCCAACTGTGCCGGGAGTTCCGCCGGAATAACCAATAATATCTCCACGAGCAACAAATTGATCTTCTGTAACTTCAATTCCGCTCATATGACCGTAAAGAGTGGAAACTCCGCCGGTGTGAACCAACAAAACATAACTATAACAACTAGCCGTTGAACATCTTTTGGCACGGGCGACATAACCAGCCGCCGCCGCCTTAATAGGCGTTCCTTGCGCCGCTCGAATATCAATTCCGCTATGTTCAAACACCCGACGATAAGGATAATCCGGATCGTGAAAAATTGAAGTTATGTAACGGCTATAAACTGGCCAACTCATATTGCCAACACTACCCAAATTATTAAATTTATCCATTTCCGCCAATTTAACTCGCACCTGTTCTTCATAAGTTCGCACTTCACCTTCAATAACTTGATACTGTTTTTTTAAACTTTCCAACAAAGTGCGGTATTGTAATTCCGACGAATGTGTTTTAACCAATAAACTTTGTTTATTGTTGGCATTGTCTAAATAATCTTGCCTCTTATTATCCAATTCAACTTTTAAATCTTCATAGATTTTTTTTCTACTGGCCACTTGTGTTTTTTTATCCACCAAATCTTCTTTTGCTACACGCATTTTTTTGACTGAACGACCTAAATCAGTGTAAACATTTTCCAAATATTTAACTTGATTATAAAAATCGGCAAAACTATCATTAGTCAGTAAAATTTCCATATAATTTTTCTGATCTTCAGCATGAATATTTCTGACAATGGTGGACACAATCGCTTTTTGCCGATTTAATATTTTTTCCTTTTCACCTATGGTCAATGTTAAAGCTTCAATTTCTAACTGTGCTTGATCAATTTTTTCTTTAGTTACTTTAATATCAACTTCGGTTTTTGCAATCTTGTTATCAATAATACTCAGCTGATTTTTTAATGAAACAGCTTCCACTCTTTTCTGCTCAATATTTTTTTGATATTTACCCATTGTTTCTTCCAACTGCTTAATCTTGTCTTTTTTTTCGGAAATTTGTTTATTTAAATCATCTATATCTTCTTTGGTGCCGCCGATTTCACCAGTTTGAGCAATTACAAAATTAGGCCTGGCAATTACGACGGCAAAAATGACAAAAAATAAGAAAATAATAATTTTAGATATTTTTCTATGCATAAAGATATTATATCACAATCATCTTGACTTTCCAAAAACTTTATGCTAATATGCGTTCAAACTAACCAAGGAGGGTTTCAAAATGTCATCAAATGAACAATGCACTTGTCCGAAAACATGTGACTGCCAAAACCCACCGCCAGATAATCCGGTTGAATACACTGGGATTTGGGGAGTCAGCAACCAATGTCCTACTCACAACTTGTATCCCGATCCAGACCCAAACTGCCCCGTACACGGCAAAATGGATTGTCTGGAATTCAACTTGGTTATCTGACAAATTTCTTTTTCTGCGAGGATATTAATATCCTCGCTTTTTTTAATTATGTTTATAAATATTTTAACGTATGGTAGTTATCCCCTTGTTGATTATTTTGATTTGTGATAACATTATGTCAATCAAAAAAACAAAAGGAGTTGGAAAATGACAACAAAAGGCAGGTGTACTTGCCCCAAGAGGTGCAATTGCCCCAATCCACCACCCGACAATTATGTTGGGCTAACCGGAGTGTGGCACACCAGCAATTCATGTCCCGTTCATAATTTAAATCCCATTCCCAATTCTGATTGCCACGTACACGGCAAAAAAAGTTCTTTCGATCTTTTAATTGATATTCTCAGCCATTGAGCATTGTTCTTTTTTAGCGCAGACTTTGAAGCCTTGCGCTTTTTTATTTAATTTTGCTTGCTTTCCGCCGGTTTTTTTGGTATATTTTAACTGTTAATAATATTTAAATAATATGGAAAGACTGAGTACAATTCCCGAAAAAGCGCCGAATCAAGAAATTGAAAGAAAATTTATAATTAAATCGTTACCGAATAATATTGAGCAATATCCTCACAAAGAAATTATGCAAGGTTATTTAACAATAGATGAAAATAAAGAAAAAATCAGATTGCGCAAAAAAGGAGAAAAATATTTTAAAACAATAAAAAGTGGCAGTGGAAAAGTCAGAACTGAGATAGAAGAAGAAATTACCGAAAAAGTTTTCAATTCACTTTGGGACAATACAAAAGGAAAAAGAATTGAAAAAACACGCTATGAAATTCCGAACGAAAGCGGAATAATTGAATTAGATATTTATCGTGGGGATTTGGACGGACTGGTTACGGCAGAAGTGGAATTTAACAATGTGGAAGATTGTGATAAATTTATTCCGCCTGATTGGTTCGGGGAAGAGAAAACCGATGATGACAAATATCAAAATCATAACTTAGCTTTACACGGATTACCTAAAGAATAATTAAATGAATAACATTTTAAAAAAAATCAAATATCCCAAATTTTTTCTCCTGATTATTGTTTTTATAATCACTTACTTTATATTTATGGAGGGTAGCGTCACTGCCGCCGTTCAGGAACCGCTGTTGTATTTAGGTTATTTTGGGGCGCTTTTGGCCGGAATTCTATATGTTTATGGATTTACCGCCGCTCCAGCAGTCGCCATATTATTAATATTATCAGCCAGATATAATATTTGGCTGATTGGATTTATCGCGGGAGTTGGCGCTGCCATCGGTGATTCATTGATTTTCCGATTTGTTCGCCGTTCCTTCGCTGATGAAATAGCTAAGTTGTTTGAAGAAAAAATAATGATTTTATTGAGAAACAAAACACCTTATCTGATAAAAAAATATCTTACTTCTGTTTTAGCGGTTATTATTATCGCCTCTCCCCTGCCGGATGAAATTGGGGTTTCTTTGTTAGCCGCTTCACAGTCAATTTCCACCAAACTTTTTACTATTTTGTCATATACTTTAAACACAGCCGGAATTTTTATCATCCTGCTAATTGGACACCTAATGTAAACTGCTTAAATTTGAAAATCCCGACTTTATGTCGGGATTTTTATTTTTAAAATTTATTTATCGCCGTTTCAATCCTTCTAATACTTTCTTCTTTGCCTAATACATCGGCAATTTCATATGGACCGGGAGAATTTTGCTGTCCAGATAAAGAAACGCGCAGCGGCCAAAGAACATTGCCGTTTTGATAACCCTTTTCTTTAATCCACTCCCCTATTGTCGTTTCCAAATTTTCTATATTCCATTGATGTTCACTAAAATTATACAACATCTCTTTCAATTCTGATAAAATATTTTTAGCTTCATTGGCATCGCTTTTTTTCCAAACCGGCAAAGTTGATTCGTAGTTCGGCAGCGCAAAAACGAATTTTACCGCTTCGGGCAATTCCGCCAAAGTTATCACTCGTTCTCTTTCTAAAGAAATAATTTTAGCCAACTGTTTATCTTCAACTTTTAATTCAACACCGGCTTGTTTAAAAAACGGCTTAGCTCTTTCAGTCAAATCTTCCACCGGCAATTTGCGCAGATATTGCTGATTAAACCAATCTAACTTTTCTAAATTAAAAACCGAACCTGCTTTTCCAACTTTATCCAAACTAAATTCTTTGATTAAATCTTCCAAACTAAAAATTTCACGCTCATCACCCGGATTCCATCCGAGAAAAGCGACAAAATTTAAAATCGCTTCCGGTAAATAACCTTTCTTAATATAATCTTCAACTGCCACATCCCCTTGCCGTTTGCTTAACTTTGATTTATCAGCATTTAACAATAATGGAAGATGCGCCATCTTTGGAGCTTCCCAACCGAAATATTCATAAAGTTTTAAATGTTTGGGCACGCTCGACAACCATTCTTCGCCACGGATAATATGTGTAATTCCCATTAAATAATCGTCAACGACCACTGCCAAATGATATGTTGGAAAACCATCTGATTTAAGAATAACCTGATCATCTATTAATTCATTTTTAATGCGAATTTCACCCCTTATTTCGTCATTAAACACGGTTTCTCCATCTTTTGGCATATTCATGCGAATTACACAAGATTCACCGTTTAAGGCGCGTTTTTTAGCTTCTGTGCAATCAATTTTACGGCAACATCCGTCATAACCTGTGGGGAGTTTGTTTTTCTGTTGTATCATTCTCATTTCCTCCAATTTCTCAGGCGAGCAAAAACAATAATACGCATAACCTTTATCAATCAGCTCATCAACATATTTTCTATAAATTTCTAAACGCTCCGATTGAATGTAAGGACCCTTATCGCCGGTTTGAATTATTGCGCCTTGTTCATCTTGAGTCACACCTTCATCGGGAATCAATCCTGCCCAATAAAGAGATTTTAAAATATTAGCTGTACCATCAGCTACGAATCTTTCACGGTCGGTATCTTCAATGCGTAATAAAAATTTGCCACCAGTTTGCCTGGCAACCAAATATGAATACAAAGCTGTTCGTAATCCGCCAACATGTAGATAACCGGTGGGACTTGGAGCAAAACGAGTCTTTATCATAAAAATCAAAATTTAAAATTATTTTCCAAAACTAAAAATATAAATCTAATTGTGGCGTTAAATATTCTGCCAACTCTTTTTGGTTGTGTTAAAAACCTATATCCCCATTCTAAACCAATCCGACGCATCCAGCAAGGAGCGCGCTTAACGGTTCCGGAAATATAATCAAACGAACCACCAACTCCCATAGCAATTTTAATTTGAGGCATTTTAGACAAATTTTCCATAATCCACTTTTCCTGTTTACCCATACCAAAGGCAACAAATACTACTTTAGCACCACTCTCATTGATTTGTTGTATTATTATCTCATTTTCCGTTTCATCAACAATTAACCGCTTATCACAATTCTTTTGTTTGGAAATTTTAATATTTTCATTTATATCCGGTCCACGAAAATGTCCGACAATTCGCAATGATGGATTTATTGTTTTCAATTCTTCCGCCGTTTTTTTGGCAATATCATCACTGGAAGAACCAAGTAAAAAAATACTCTTATTTTCTTCGGCTGAAATCTGACAAATTTCCATCATAAAATCAACTCCCGCAATTCGCCGCGCGCCAGAAACAATATGCAACCCAAATCCGTCACATAAATTCAAACTGCCTTTATTTAGTACATCCTTAAAGTATTGATCGGCTTGAGCTTTAACAATCATTTCCGGATTAGGAGTAAATATGGTATGCGAACTTGATGAATGCAAAAAACCACGGGCTTTTTCCCGCGCTTCCGTCAAACTTAAATTATCAACTCGAACATTTAAAACAACTGGCATAATATGAATATATTAACCTATTCGGAGTTTAATTTCAAGCTTGACTGAAGGACATTTTAATGCTACTATCAAAATGTAATTTACACCGTTCTTTACAACAAAATACAAACAAGGATTATAAAATGCTAACAGCAATAATCATCACGGTCGCAATTTTGATTTTGCGAAAAATCATAAAAAAGCGGAAAGAAATGAAACTATGACATTTCCCCAAACTGACGGGATTGATTTTATTCTTGATTGGTTGAATATCATAGGAACTATTTGTTTTTCCATTGCCTGCATTATTTTTTTGTGTGAATACGCCAAATTCTACCTAGTTAGAACTATAGCGCTAATTCGTATTCAACTTTGTTCAAAACATCGTGGCCAATGGCTGACAAAAATGCCAAAAATAAATCACCATGGGCCAAGCAGCCATGATGCGCATGACACTTGTTGTGATCATCACGATCAACATCATCAAGATAAAGTTAAAACACATCACCACCATGACGGCTCTTGTTGTCATTAAATAAAAAACCAACAAAAGGAGAAGTTTAAAATGTCTAACGTGGCTAGCGCTTTGTTGCTGGGTTTGGCTGTTTGTTCATTGGCATTTCTGTTTATTTTCCTAATCGTCAAACTGGTAGATTTTTCACTTCAGTGCGTATCGCAAAAAATTCCCAAAACAACTTATGATCATCATTCCTGGTGGTACGAACTGGTAGACGATTATCGTCTCGTGAAAAATCAAATCACGCGTTGGCACTGGCGCTGGTATATCAACCCAAACGGAATATTTTCAATCTCCCGTTCTAATGGACTTATAGGTTCCTGCCAACAGGCAATTTATGAATGCTTAGAAATTATTCATCAGTTGCAAACCCTGGAAAACGCCGCAATATGGCGTCAATTTCATTGTGGCAAATACGATTTCTACACAGAATCTGATGATGATTGGATAGCCAAGATTAAAACAGACCGAATCCAAATGGAAAATTGGTTAAAAGATTTGAAGCAGAAAGAAACTCAAATATTGACAAGATTGACAGAAGAAGATCTCTGTGATAATGACTTTGAAGAAGAGTTTTTGCTACGATAAAAATTCCGGCAAAATTTTTATCCACGCGGCCATAATTGTCATTACCACAACCCCTCATTTTGTCGGACACCTACTCTGTTGGATAATGACACGCAGCCAATCGCGCAAATCACACTAACCTTGTTTATTTTGTTTTCTATCCGCCCTAACCAGGGCGGATTTTTGTTTAAATTAAACATAAATAATCGCTATTTTTGAACAAGGGTCTTGACTTTATTTTAAACTTTTGATATAGTATTATCACTCTAAACGATAGAGTGATAACTATTATTCTAATATTATGAATCCTCAAAATTTTACGCATAAATCACAAGAAGCATTACAAATTGCTTCACAAATCGCCATGCAAAATGGTCAACCACAGGTTGAACCGCCACATATTTTTTTGGCGTTATTGCAAGACGAAGAAGGTATTGTTTCAGCTTTATTTAACAAGCTAAATTTGAAATTGACCGACTTGTTAGACGATATTCAAAATATAGTTGGACAATTGCCAAAACAAACCACTCTCAACTCCCCCGCTCCCGGACAAGTTGTACTTGGTCCTGGCACAGTGGCAATATTACAAGCAGCCGGACAAGAAGCAAAAAAAATGGGAGATGAATACATCAGTGTGGAACATTTATTGTTGGCATTTTTAGTCCGCAACAACCCTGTCAGTGATTTGATAAATAAAAAATATAATACGAATTATGACCTAGTTTTAAAAACTTTGGCCGGAATTCGCGGTACGCAAAAAGTTGATTCTCCTGAACCGGAAAGCAAATATAATGCTTTAGAAAAATATGGAAAAAATTTGACTGATTTGGCGCGCGGAGAAAAAATTGATCCGGTAATCGGTCGCGACGATGAAATTCGCAGAGTCATGCAAATTCTTTCCCGCCGAACAAAAAACAATCCGGTTTTAATTGGGGAACCCGGCACAGGAAAAACCGCTATTGTTGAAGGCTTAGCTCAAAGAATTGTAAACGGCGATGTGCCTGAATCTTTAAAAAACAAAGAAATAATCGGATTAGATATTGGTTCGCTTTTAGCTGGAGCTAAGTTTCGCGGCGAGTTTGAAGATCGTTTAAAAGCCGTATTAAAAGAAGTAAACGCCGCCGCCGGTAGAATAATTCTTTTTATAGACGAATTACACACCATTGTCGGTGCTGGAGCTTCTGAAGGCGCGGTAGACGCGGCCAACATGTTAAAACCAATGTTAGCGCGTGGAGAATTGCATGCTATTGGCGCTACCACTATTAAAGAATACCAAAAACACATTGAAAAAGATGCCGCTTTAGAACGCCGTTTTCAGCCGGTTATGGTTAATGAACCGACCGAAGATGACACTATCGCCATCTTGCGTGGAATTAAAGAAAAATATGAAGTTCACCACGGCGTTAGAATTGCCGACGCAGCTATTACGGCTGCAGTAAAATTATCGGAACGTTATATTACCGATCGATTTTTACCAGATAAAGCCATCGATTTGATAGATGAAGCTGCTTCAGCTTTGCGTTTAGAAATTGAATCTATGCCTGAAGAACTGGATAAAATGAAACGAAAAATGATTAAATTAGAAATTGAAAAAAGAGCCTTACAAAATGAAAAAAATGAAGATGCTAAAGAACAATTGTCCAAATTAGAAAAAGATTTGTCCAATTTAAAAGAAAACAGCTCTCAGTTAGAAGCTAAATGGAAAAATGAAAAAGATATTATTACACGCATTCATGACAGTAAAAAAGAAATTGATCAGTCAAAACAACAAGCCGAGATTGAAGAACGTAAGGGTGATTTGCAAAAAGTCGCTGAGATTCGTTATGGTAAAATTACGGAATTGGAAAACAAAATTAAAAAAGATGAACACAAATTAGCTGATTTGCAAAAAAAACGCGGCATTTTAAAAGAAGAAATTTCTGAAACTGATATTGCTACAGTAGTTTCCCGCTGGACAGGCATCCCTGTTTCTAAAATGCTGGAAAGCGAATCTCATAAACTGGCGAATATGGAAGAAGAATTAACCAAACGAGTAATTGGACAAGATGAAGCTATCAAATCGATTTCCAATGCTATTCGCCGAGCAAGAGCCGGGATTTCTGAACCTAATAGACCAATCGGATCGTTCATATTTCTTGGACCAACAGGTGTTGGCAAAACCGAATTAGCCAAATCCTTAGCTGAATTTATGTTTGATACGGAAGACGCATTAGTTAGAGTAGATATGAGTGAATATATGGAAAAACACAGTGTCTCTAAAATTATTGGCTCGCCGCCAGGTTATGTCGGCTATGAAGAAGGCGGTCAATTGACAGAGATCATCCGTCGCCGGCCGTATGCCGTAATTTTATTTGATGAAATTGAAAAAGCCCATCCTGATGTGTTTAATATTATGTTGCAAATTTTAGATGATGGACGAGTGACTGATGCAAAAGGAAGACAAGTCAATTTCAAAAATACCGTCATAATTATGACCAGCAACATCGGCAGTCAAATGATTCTTAATTTAAAACGTGGCGCCGAATTGGGATTTGGCGACGGAAATAAAAAAATAAAAAATCAAGAAGATAAGATCAAAGAAAAAATATTGGAAGAATTACACAACCATTTCCGTCCGGAATTCTTAAATCGTTTAGACGAAACAATAATCTTCCATTCATTGACAGAAAAACAAATTGAAAAAATTGTTGATCTACAGTTAATACAAGTTCAAAACAGATTAACTGAAAGAAAAATTACATTGGATATTGATGAAGCTGTCCGCAAACATATCGCCAAAGAGGGATATGATCCCACTTTTGGCGCCCGCCCACTCAAACGAGTCATCCAAACTGAATTGCTAGATAAATTATCCCTGATGATTATTGAGGGTAAAATAACCGACGGACAAAAAGCTAAAATTACAATGGGTAAGGGAGAAATCAAAATCAGCTAACCATGGCTTATAAATTGCATCCACAAAAAACACCAAGGGTATTTATCCTTGGTGTTTTTACAAATAAACAATTTAACTAATTTAAACAGCTAAATTAACATATTTTTAGAGGGTTGTTTTATGTAATCTTTTCATGATATAATATGGAAGATAAAAAAACATAATTTTTGACCAAAAATGTTGATATGTCACACAAAAAAACAATAAAATTTTATTTTTCCGCTTTGATTATTTTATTAATAGGAGTGCCGGCAATTACCGTTGCAGCCACAGATTTTAATCCTCATTACATCATTTCTGATGAAGAAATTCAAAACTGCAACGCTCTAACAAGAGACGGCGTTCAACAGTTTTTAGACAGCCGCGGAAGTTATTTGCGAAATTACCAAACTGTCGACGCTAGCGGGATGTTAAAATCGGCAGCCGACATAATTTATGAAGCAGCGGTTAATAATCAAATCAGCCAAAAATTTTTATTGGTGACTTTACAAAAAGAACAAAGTTTAATTACCGACGACTCCCCTACCGCCAGACAGTTAGATTGGGCAACCGGTTATGCCGTTTGCGACGGATGTAATTTAAGCGATCCGCGGGTTGTTAAAAATAAAGGTTTTGGAAAACAAGTTGACGGCGCAGCTGGAATTATCCGCTGGTATTATGACAATAAAAATCAATCCAGTTTTATTAAACAAAAAAATCAATCAATACTGATAGACAGCCAAGAAGTTACCCCTCAAAGCTGGGCAACAGCTTTTCTCTATACTTACACACCACATCTCCAAGGTAATAAAAATTTTTGGAAAATTTGGCAAAGCTGGTTCAGCCAACTATATCCAAACGGTACACTTTTACAATCAGCTTCCAGCAGCGAGTATTGGGTTGTCCAAAATGGAACAAAAAGAAAAATTAAAAATAATTCTATCTTAATGTCTCGAAGCGACCCAAAATTGGCGGTAATAATTCCAGACATAGATTTAACAAACTATCCTGACGGTTCAGATATAAATTTTGCCAACTATTCCTTACTTAAAACACCGACTAAAACTTATCTTGTTGACTACGATACTTTGCGTCCATTCGCATCTGATGAAACAATTAGACAATTAGGATATAATCCTCAAGAAATTATTAATATCTATGAACAAGATATTGCTGGCTATGCCATCGGAGCTGAAATTAACGCCACCACGGTTGCACCTCAAGGTGTTATTTATCAAATTACCGATTTAAATAACGCTTATTACCTTCTTAAAGACAGCAAACTTTATCCTATTACCGATAACGCTATTTTAAAAATAAATCCATATAAAAATTTGTCAGTGGAAAAACATCAAATCAAAGATTTGGCAAAATTTGAAACAGCTAATATGCCAATTAATTTTGCAGACGGCACACTCTTAAAAATAAAAGATAATAATAAATTGTATGTGATAGACAAAGGTAAAAAAAGAAATATTACCGATTCCGAAACTTTTTCAGCTATGGGCTACAAATTAGAAAATGTTATTACCGTAACTTTACTGACATCATTGAACATTCCGGAAGGAGAGCCAATTTATGTTAATAACGCTTTAGCATCTTCACAAAACAAATTTTTGGGAGATAATGAGGGGCCGGTGGACGATTTATTCGCTACAAAAATAGATGCTTACTTAGTAGCCGAATATCCAAGCGGAAAAATTATCAGCGGAAAAAATATTGATAAAAAACGTCCCATAGCATCTCTGACAAAATTATTAGTTGCTTATGAATCACTTCAACAAAATTTAGATTTGAGTAAATCCACAACTTACCAAAGCAGCTCTTACGCCAGTTCTGGAAATCCTCTCGGATTAATCAACGGTGAAAAAATAAAAAACATTGACTTGCTCAGTTCAATGTTGATCGGTTCGGTCAATAACGCGTCACGAATGATTGCTCAAGCCAGTGGCCTAAGTGAAAAAAACCTAATATCCAACATCAACAAACGATTAGACGATTGGGGTGCTGATAACAGTCAAATAAAGGATGTTACCGGCTTAAGCAAAGACAATGTGTCTACAGCACGCGATATGTTAAAAATTTTTATTAAGGTTGTTGCCAATTCCACAATAAAGGATACAATATCAAATACAACTTATACTTTTCGTGAATTACTCAGCAAAAACAAAACAGTCACACATACAATCAGTAATGTTAACAAGCTAATGCTTGACTCAACAAAAAAATATAGAATTCTTGCCAGCAACAGCGGTTATACCAATGAAGCCGGCACAGTAATGGCTATTTTAATTGAAGACAAAACTACCAAAGCGCAAAAAGTTATTATTACTCTGGGCAACAATAATTTCGCCCAAAGATTTAGCGAACCGCACCGATTGGCCAATTGGTTAATTTCTGAACAAACAAAACTTTCAATCAATAATTAAACATTATGTCGTTAGTTTTTGCCGCCATTACTCCACATCCCCCAATTTTAATTCCAACCATTGGAAAAACTGCTTTAAAAAAAATTGATAAAACAAAAAAAGCGATGGAAGAATTAGAAGAGGCTCTTTATGCCACTCATCCGGATGTTATTATAATCATTTCTCCGCACGGCAGTCTTTTCAGTGATGCGTTCACAATTAATAATTGTCCGGAATATACCACTGATTTGCGAGAATTTGGCGATTTGTCAACAAAATTAATTTTTAAAGGTGACATGTCTTTAGCATATCACATCAGAACATCAACAAAAAATAATCATTTTCCGGCAGTTATGATTAGCGAAAAAGTGTTAGACCACGGTTCAGTTGTGCCACTTTTTTATTTAACTAAACATTTGCCAAAAATTCATGTTCTACAGCTCGGTTTTTGTAATTTAAGCTGGAAAAACCATTTGGATTTTGGCGTCTTATTAAAAGATCAGATTGAAAATAGTAATCAGCGCATAGCCATTATCGCTTCAGGAGATATGTCACATGCATTAACCACCGATGCTCCGGCCGGATTTAATCCAAATGGAGAGAAATTTGATAAAAAAATACAGGAACTGCTTGAAGCGGGTAATGCCGCAGGTATGATACAAATGGACAATCAATTGGTGGCTGACGCCGCCGAATGCGGATTAAGATCAATTTTGATGTTAATGGGTGTTTTGCAAAACAAAAAATACACTTACAAAAAATTGGCTTATGAAGCCCCCTTTGGTGTCGGTTATCTAACAGCTGAATTTATTTTTTAAACTATGCTGGTTCAGATCGCGCCAATTAAAAGGCTACCATTGTCTAGAAATATTTTTGATTATACTGCCGACAAAGAAATTGCCGATCAAATTAAAATTGGACAATTGGTTAAAATGCCGTTTAGAAACAGTGTTGAATTTGGCGTTATAACCTCCATCAACCAAACTTCATCAACCACAATAACAAAACTAAAAAAAATTCAAGAAATTGTTTTTGCAGAACAAATTTTAACAGAAGCTCAACTCGGTTTTTTGGAAGAATTGTCCGTGTTTTACCGAACTCCTCTAAATTTTCTTCTTAAATCCAACCTGCTACCATTGCAAAAAAGAAAAATTACAAAAATTTCCATAGAAAAAATAAAAAATAAAATTAAACAAAAATTCGATCGGCCAAAAATTTTTATCTATTCCACCATTAACGAAAAAAAAGATTATTTAAAAAATAATATAGAAAAAATTGGCCAAACCTTAATATTAGTTCCTGAAATAAAACAACTACGCGAATTAATCGGTGATTTACCCGCAGAAATACAGAAAAAATGTTTCGTGGTAACCAGTGAAATGAGCGACAAAGAAATGTTTGAACTTTGGTTAAACATAAGAAACAATCCAAAGGCCATAGTTTTGGGTACTCGTCGGGCGTTATTTTTACCTTGGACCAACTTAACCAGCATTTTTTTAGACGATGAAGGTAATCCGGATTATAAAAGTTGGGACATGGCTCCTCGATTTCATACTCGTGATGCGGTTATCATGTTGGCTAAATGGCAAACAGCTCAAGTACATTTTTTAACACATACGCCTTCAGTAGAAACTTACTATTTCGCCGACAAAAAAGTTTATAAATCAGATAAATTAGAAATCAAACCTTTCCGTCGCCGATTTAGACTGATAGATATTAAACAAGAACGCCGCGGAGGAAATTATGAATTATTGAATGATGATTTGCTTAATGACATAAAAAACACCATTGACGGCGACATTTTCTTATTTATTAATAGACGTGGCGATGCCGGATTTGTTTTTTGCCGAGACTGCGGTTTTGTTTTTAAATGTGTTCAATGTCAACGCCCGCTCACTTACTATAAAAACGAAGAAACAATACGATGTCATTATTGCCGAACTACGCAAAAAATGCCTGAGCGTTGCGACAAATGCGACAATGTCACTTTGGTACATATGGGGACGGGCACGGCGGGTATTGAAACTGCGTTGAAAAAAAATATTGACTTGAAAAAATTTAAAATTATGCGGATAGACAGCGCGTCGGAAACACCGAATGAATTATATAATAATAAACAACAAAAAATTATTGTTGGCACAGAATACGCTTGGGGTCGGATTGATTGGTCACAAATAAAACTAATGGCCATTCTAGACGCTGATATGTCGTTAATTGTCCCTGAATATAAAGCGCCTGAATATCTTTGGCAAGGATTACGCACAGCCGAGTATCGCCTGCCGGCAGACAGTAAAATATATATCCAAACAAACTATCCTGAGCATCCAGTTTTTCAAGCTTTGTATCAACCTGAAAAATTTTATCAAGAACAACTTAAAGAACGCCGACTGTTTAAATATCCGCCATATAATTTTTTACTAAAAATATTTTACGGCAACACTTCGGAAACGGCAGCAGCAACAGCTGGACAAAAAGTTCTTTCTTTATTACAACACTTGACTAAAGACCAAAATCAAATTAAAATAAGCTGTTCTTTAGAATCCACCCCTCGCTTTTTTCGCCGCCAATATTGGAGAATTATTCTAATAAAAATTGGCTATGAACAATATAAAAAAAATGTTAAATTAATCATTAAAAATTTGCCAGATGATTGGAAGGTTGATCCCAACCCCAATTCTCTGCTGTCTTTAGACTAAAACATATGATTCTAGATATCGTAACTGACCCAAACGAAATATTACATAAAAAATCCGCTTCATTGTCAGCGGACCGATTTGGCAGTCCAGATATAAAAAAATTAACCACGAACATGATTGAAACAATGTACGCTAAAGACGGCGTTGGTTTGGCCGCGCCGCAAATTGGACAATCACTGGCTATCTGCGTTATTGCCAAAAAATATACTCCCAATCAAAAAACTGATTTAATATTAATAAATCCTGAGTGGGAAAAAATGTCATTACAAAAAACTATTGATGACGAAGGATGTTTGTCCGTGCCGAATATTTTTGGAGAAGTAAAACGCTATAAAAAAATAAAAGTATACGGACAAAATATCAGGGGTGAAAAAATGGAATTTCCGGCCGAAGATTATTTTGCCCGCATTCTCCAACACGAAATTGATCACTTAAATGGCATACTCTTTATTGAAAAAGCCAAAAAATTACGCCAAGCTGACTTAATACAACTATGATGAAAATAGCCTTTTTTGGCACAGGTGAATTTGCTGGAAAAATTTTAACAGCCCTGCTAAATAATACGGATTACTCTGTTGATTTGGTAATCACTCAACCGGACAAAAAAGTTGGTCGAAAACAAATAATTGAGGAGTCGCCAGTAAAAATCATAGCCAAGCAACATAAATTAAAAATTATCCAACCGGAATCACTTAAACAAAATTTTGATTTGTCTATTTTAAACGAAATTGATTTGAATGTAGTTTGCCAATATGGATTAATAATTCCTGAAGCAGTGTTAAATATTCCCGCAAATAAAAGTTTGAATATTCACACTTCTTTACTGCCAAAGTATCGCGGCGCTTCCCCTATCCAAACAGCCTTAATCAACGGAGAAAAAATCACCGGCATAACCATAATGCTAATGGATAAAAAAATGGATCACGGACCAATTCTTTCACAAACAAAAATATCAATTGAACCAGATGACACTTGTCCTTTAGTAAGTGAAAAACTGGCCACAATGGCCATTCCTCAATTATTAAACACTGTGAAAAAATGGCTGGCTAAACAAATTGAACCGCAAATACAAGATGAAACTCAAGCAACTTTTTGCAAAATATTTACTCGTGACGACGGTCGAATTAATTTTACAAATAATTCAGAATCAATTTACAATCAATATCGCGGACTTCAGCCTTGGCCAGGAATATGGACAACAATTGATGATAAAAGAATAAAATTAACTAAAATCACCAAAACTGCAGCAAAAAATTTAAAACCGGGGGAAATATTAATTAGTGGCAATCATATTTACGCGGGTTGCGGTCAAAATTCTACAATTGAAATATTGTCAGCGCAATTGGAAGGGAGAAATAACTTACCAGCCGCGGAATTTTTAAATGGCATGCGTGATATTAATGAAAAAATTTTACAATAACATGAACATAAAATCTAAAAATATATTTTATTTTACTCTAATTTATTTTGCCATCCGACTGTTTTCTTATTTTTTTAATCCCTCCACACCTCTGTGGACGGCTTCTTGTGTAAATACGGCTATAGCCGCAATTGTTGCTGTTCTAACCGCATATTTTTTAATTAAAAATGATATTCGCGGCTGGCTAATTATTGCCGGAGAAATCATTTTGTGCGGTAGTGGAAATATTTTATCTTTAGAACCTTTATCTTTGAGATCGGTATTGCTAATTCTCGCAATAATAATATTCTTTACTAGAATTATAAAAGAAAAAAAAATCTCACAAACATTTAATTTGCGACAACCTATCAATATTTTAATTTTATCTTTGTTTATCTGGGCTGTTTTATCAGCTATGCTGGGCATTATAAATAAGCACTCGCCCACCTTGGTAATATCCGACTTCATCCCCTACTGCTTTATATTGTACTTTTATCCCCTAAAAGAGATTATTACAAATAAAAAATTCCGCTCTATCGGTTTAACAATGGTTGTATCGGCCATAATAGGAAATGTCGCGTTTACATTATTCACTTTAGCTGGTTTTTCCAGTGGAATATTCGTATTGCAAGATCACTATTATCATTGGTTACGCGATGTGGCTACAGGTAAAATAACCGACGTCGGGCTGGGTTATTTCAGAATAGTCTTAAACGAACAATTATTATTGATCCCCCTATTTGTTTTATTTGCCGGAAAACAAATTTTTAAAAAAGAACGATTAAACCTGCTGGTAATTTCTTCTGCCGCCGCAATTATGGCTGTTAACCTAACGAGAATTTATTACTTGGCTTTAATAATTGGATTAGGAATTTTATTTTGGAAAACAAATTGGCGTCGAACAGTTAAGATAATATCTGTTTCTTTAATTTCAATCTTTATCATTTTTACTGCTCTACATCTAATTACTAGCCGCGGACAAAATCTAGGTTGGGAATTTTTTGGCCTACGTCTCCAAAGTATCACAGCGCCGCAAATTGAAGACAGTTCACTGTCCAGAATGCTTCTCTTACCAAAAATTATTGAAAAAATAATCATTCCGGATTCAATTTTTGGTTTAGGACTTGGTGACACAGTCACTGTCTTTAGCCCTATATTTAATAAAGAAATAACCACCCCTCACTTTGACTGGGGATATCTGGAAATTACGGCTGAAAGCGGATTGATTGGTTTGTCATTGTGGTTATTTTTAATCGTGTTATTAATTCGCGATATTATAAAAAAACCGAACAAAAATGGTCCGGTTATTTTATCAATGATTATTGCTTTACTTATTATTAACATCACTTCACCAGCACTTTTTCATGTCTTTGGTATCATGCTAATAACAACTATAGCGGCATCAAATGATGCTTGGAAACAATCTTCCGACGCGCCTCTTCATATTTCTTAACTGCTTTCGTCTTCCAAGGTAATTTATAAAAAAAACTTGGCAACCAACTGCTTATACCATCTCGACCTGCCACTATTTTTTTATACAACATTTCTGGCAACCATACACCAACTTTGCCTTTACTTAATAATGTCAACCACATATCCCAATCTTGAAATTTTTTCAGTTGTTCATCAAACAACACAAAATCTTCCCGCCGCAACAAAGAAGTAGTATCAATATAATTAAAAAGTTTTAATTGTGTTGGATCAAACCTTTGTCCTGGCATTTTTTTCCAACCAAATTTATAATCACAGTAAACATAACTGGCAGACGGATTTTTTTCTAAAACCCCAACCATTTTTTCCAACATAACCGGCTCAGCTATCGTGTCAGCATCCCAAAAAATAACATAATCACCGTGTGACTGTGTAAATCCAATATTTTTAGCGGACGGCGCTCCGCGATTTTCCTGATTAATTATTTTTATATTCACAGTTTTAGATAAACGAGTCATCATTATGGTTCTAATGGTCGGACCAAAATTGTCCGTACTGCCATCATTCACAATTACAACTTCCAACGGACGATATGTTTGACGAAAAACACAATCAAGGCTTCGCTTTAATGTATGAGCGTGATTATATACCGGAATTATTATACTAATTAACTTATTATTCATATTATTTTTCGCGATAATCAACCAATCTTAGCTATTTGCTTTTCCCAAGTAAACTCATTTAATACTCTCTCTCGTCCGGCCAAGCCCATTTGCCCAGCAAAATCTTCATCCAATAAAATATCAGCTATACTGGCAGCCACATTTGCGCCCTGATAAATATCAACTAAAATTCCTGTTCTTGAATGTTCAATGGTTTCATCTACTCCACCAACTTTTCCGGCTACTACAGGCAAACCACAGGCGGCTGCCTCTAAAAACACTGTCCCCCAACCTTCTTCCGTTGTTTCGTCTTTGTGGGTCAACAAAACAAATAAATCAGCTAGATGATAAAATTTTGGTAATTCTTCATAATTAATTTGTCCGATAAATCTAACGACATTTTGTAATTTATACTGTTGAACCAAATTAACAATGGCTTCTCGTTTAGGACCATCGCCGACTATCAGCCAAACCAAGTTAGGAACCTTACGTAAAATATCCGGCATAACTCTAATTAAATGCGGAAAACCCTTGCCATCAGCCAATCGTGACACGCTTATGATAACTTTTTTGCCAGATAAAGCCAACTGACTTTTTATTTTGTCCACTTCTTCCTGATTTATCGGTTGCAAAAACAAATCGCCGGGACACGGATTTATGACTTTTACATTTTTCAAATCATCTAATTTAGACAGTAATTTTGTTTTTAAAAAATTACTACTAACAATCACCTGCTCAGCTGAACGGCAAACTAAAGATAATTTGTGAACTTTTTTTGTTAAACCCAAAGTTAAATCAGTGCCATGAAAAAATACAATATAAGGAATTTTCTTTATTTTTTTAATTAAATACGCAACATATCCAACAGGTAAGGCATGCTGAATATAAATTTTTTCAATTTTTTCTTTTTTAATTATAATGTTTAATTGCCACAACATCCTTAACCACCGCGGCCACAAAAACCAATATGGACTCCGACGGTACACTTTCCAAGGATTTTTAACATCATAATCATAATCACCTTTAATTTTCGGAGCATAAATAACAACTGATTCCAGTGGGAGATGAGCTGCAAAATTCTGCACATATGACGCTATTCCTCCGACTTGTGGCGGATATTCCAATGAAACTATTAATATTTTAGACATACTCAATAAAAATTTTTAATTTAATTATTTACAAAACTGACATTGGATTAGATTTTACTAAAATTTTTTGTTTTGCTTCTAAAATCATTGCTTTGTTTAAGCCGCCCGTAACAAACAGCAATACAAAATACAAAACCGCGCCAATCGGTATAGTAACTAAATAATTAATCCTTGATGACAAGTAATAAACCGCGGCTGCCATAATCAAAGCCGGCCACAATGTTTGGTTAATTGAAATAAAAATTCTTTTAAAATCTAAAGCAGCAAATTGTCCGGCAAAATAAATACCTCCAAAACACAAGATAATATTACCGGTCAAAGCGGCAAAAGCTGCGCCGATTATTCCAATTCTTGGCAATAAAATAACATTAATAACAATATTAACAACCAAAGCAACCGCCACTAATATTGTCTGAACTTTTTGACGATTGGAAGCATTCAATAATGCGCCGGTAATAAAACTTAAAAAACCAAAAATCAAACTAATTATTAAAACACGCAAAACCGGCACTGACGGCAAATATTCCGGCTTGTAAATTTTAGTAATAATCGGATCAGCTAAAACAAACAAACCAAAGGATAGTGGAAAAATAATGATAAAAAGATAATGCCATGATTTTTGAAATAATTGCCCAATTTTTTCTTTACTTTGTAAATATAATCCGCTCATCACCGGAAAAATACTGGCAGACAATGCCACCGGAATAAATTGAAAAGCGAAAGTAATTTTGTATGGTACACTCCACCAACCCAATTCATCGCGACTTAACATTTTAGACATTATCAATGAATCACTATAAGAATATAACCGACCAATAATTCCAGCTAAGGCAAATGGCACAGCTAACACAATAAATGTTTTAAATAAATTTTTATCCCAAATAAAACCATAATGCAATTTATAAACACGCCTAGCAAAATAAGCCGAGTACAAGAAATTTAAAAAACTTGGTATTGTATAAGCAACAATCAACCAAATTAACGGCCAATGCATCAACAACGCAATGGTACCAATTGTTAAAGTCAAAAATTGTGAAGCAACCACTCCAACAGATTCATAAAATAAATTTTTTCTTGCTCGAAATAAAGCGTAGAAAGTAGCATGTAAATTATCAAAAAACATCGTCACTCCAGATAAATAAACCAATTGTTTAACTTCCGGCGCGTAATTAAATACATTAATAAAAAATACTACCAACAAATAAGCTACTGCGCCAAAAATTACTTTAGTCCAAAAAACTGTGTTTAAATTTCTTTCAGAATTTTCAGGATAACGGGCAGTTTCTCTAATTAAAATTTGTCCCAAACCAAAATCCGCCACCACAGTAAAAATTGTCGTAAATGTTAAGGCAAAAAAATATTGTCCTGTATCACCCACCCCGATTATTCGAGCAATAACCGTAAAATAAACAAAAGAAATTATTTTTTGCAAAATTGACGCCGCCGTTAAAAATGACGTATTTTTTACAACAGAATATGACATATTATTATGTTTAGATTATACCGTAAAAACGCGATTTTAACAACAAAAAACACCAATTCCACCACATATTGACAACTAAGAGATTTTGTAGTAGTTTATAAGCAGCACACTACAACAAAAGGGGTAAAAATGAGCCAAACCAAAATTTTCAAAACTGACAATAGTGCGAATAATGAAACTAAGTTGGAACAAAAAATAAACGACTGGCTCAAAAGCAATCAGGATAAGATTCGCATAATCAGCATAATTCCGATGATGTTTCCGATACCAAAAACCGGTTTCGCTGGCATATCAAACGGTTTTTTTGAATCAGGAATGGCTATTCTTTATGAAACGATCGACTAAAAACAAACTTTACCTCTTGAAATCTGAATACCTCGCGCTAAAACGTGGGGTTTTTTATTAAACAAAAAATTAAAAAAATCCCCTCGATTTTTTCGAGGGGAGGTTTCTTAACGTTTTGACCACTGTGGTGCACGACGGGCTCTTTTCAAACCGAATTTCTTTCTTTCTTTAACGCGCGGATCGCGAGTCAAATATCCTTGAGTTTTTAATGTCTTTTTAAAATCTTCATTCCATTTTACTAAGGCTCTGGATAAACCATGTTGAGCTGATATGGCTTGGCCGTTTTTTCCTCCACCAACCACCTTAATAGACACATCTAAATCTTTCTCTTTGGCCAAAGTTTTTAACGGAGCCAAAACCATTTCCTGTAATTCAAAGTAAGGAAAATATTTAGCCATCGGCTGTCCGTTAACAGTAATTTGACCATTACCTTTTTCTATTCTCACGCGAGCCGAAGCTCTTTTGCGTCTGCCGACAGCACGAGATTGATCTTTGGCTGCTGTTTTTTTAACAACCGGCTTGACCGCTGCGGTAATAACTGTTTTGGATTTTTTTGTAGTCGCTGCTTTCTTCATAACAACCTATTATTTAAATGAAATTCTTAATATGCGCTGAGTGCGCAATTTATTTTTTGGTAACATTCTCATTACTGCATGAATTAAAACTTCTTCCGGTTTTTCTTTCATCATTTTTTTAGCCGGAGTTTCTTTTAAACCACCCGGATGCATAGAATGTTTATAATACACTTTTTGTTCTAATTTTTTTCCGGTAAAAATCATTTTAGAAACATTTAAAATTACCACCTTATCACCATTATCAACATGCGGACGATAAGTCGGTTTATGTTTACCCATTAAAAATGTCGCTATTTTTGTAGCTAAACGACCCGGAGCTTGTCCGGCGGCGTCAATTTCAAATTTCTTTCTGTGTGCCATATTATTTCACTCTTAAATTAAACAAACTCAATAATCGATTCTTCGGCGCCATCGCCAATACGGCTCTTTAATGCAATCATCCGGGTATAGCCGCCCTTTTTTTCGGCATAACGAGGGCCCAATACATCCATTAATTTTTGAACCGCATTTTTAGTATAAAGTTTCTTGATTAATTCCCGACGCGATGCCAAAGTGTTCTTTTTGGCAATAGTAACCATTTTTTCTACTACTGATTTAACGGCTTTAGCTTTAGCTTTGGTAGTCTTAATTTTTTCATATAAAATAAGACTTTCTGCTAAATTAGCCAATAAGGCTCGGCGTCCGGCTTTATTTCTGTCTAAAGTTTTCTTCTTATTTAAATGTCTCATAAAATTTCTGCATTATCTTTTTATTTTTTCGTTTTTTTCTTTGCTTTAACCGCTTTGGTTTTCTTCGTTTTTGGTTCAGTTTCTGTTTCTACCACATCTTCTTCTGCCACTTCGGTCTGAGAAACTCCATCTTTTCCGCTTTGTTCCTGTGAAGCTAATAACACAATATTAAAATGGTCTATCAAAATTTGAGTGGCTTGACGCATGGCTTCACTCGGTGTAATGGTGCCGTTTGTTTCAATATTTACAGTCAACTTTTCATAGTTAGTAATATCACCAACACGAGCAAATTCAATATGATAACCAACATCGCGCACCGGGGTATAAATAGAATCAACCATAATGGTACCGAGATCAAAATTTTGACGATCTTTTTCTTCAGCCGCTTTAAAACCGCGACCACTGCCAACTGTGACCTCCAGTTCAAAAGTTTTGTTGTTGGTCAAATTGGCAATGACTAAATCTTTATTAAAAATTTCTACATTAGAATTTCCTTCAAAATCATCAGCAGTAACTACGCCTGGACCTTTTTTGGACAAACTTAACACTACAGGCTCATCTCCATAAACCTTCACGATTAATTGTTTTAAATTCAACATAACCTCAACTACATCTTCTTTTACACCTTCCACAGTGGTAAATTCATGTTGTACACCTCTAATTTTAAATGACTCAACGGCCGCACCCGGTAAACTAGAAAGCAATACTCTACGTAAAGCATTTCCCAAAGTAGCACCATAACCGTGATAACAAGGCATAATAACAATACTGCCAGCATTTGCTTGCTCACCCTGTTGAAATTCAACTTTTGACGGTAAAAGTAAATTTTCCATAAAATTATATTTAATTTTTAGCGTGAGTAAAACTCAATAATCACCTTGGCGTTGAACATTGGATTTTCAGCCGTAGGTGTATTCAAAACTTTGGCACTGGCAACTTTCGCATCCAAACCTAACCAAACTGGAGCTTCAACTTTTGCTAATTTTTCAAGAATTCCTTGAAATTCTTTTTTATTTTTCGCACCTTCGCGTAAAGCAACTACATCACCTACTTTAACACGAGCTGACGGAACATCAAGTTTCTTTCCATTAACCATTATATGCCCATGACTAACAATTTGACGGGCAGAAATTCTAGATTTTCCCAAACCCATGCGATAAACAACATTATCCAAACGAGATTCAAGTGAACTAATCAAATGTTTACCGGTATCACCAACTTTTTTAGACGCTTCAATAACATAATTTGAAAATTGTTTTTCCAAAATACCATACATTCTTTTAACCTTCTGTTTTTCACGTAATTGTTTTCCGTAGTTAGATATTTTTGCATGTTTTTGATTTGGACCATGCATACCGGGCGGATAACTTCTCTTGGACATTGGACATTTCGGTCCAAGACATTTCTCACCTTTCAACATAAGTTTTTCACCGGCTCTGCGGCATTGGGCGCATTTTGAATTTGTTTTAAGAGACATATTTACAAAAATTAAATAATAACCGCAGTTTTATACGCGTCTGCGTTTAGGCTGACGACAACCATTATGCGGAATCGGAGTAACATCATTAATTGATAATACATTTAAACCGTTGGCATATAAAGCACGCACAGCGCCTTCACGACCTTGTCCAATGCCTTTTACATAAACATTTACTTCTTTTAAACCATAATCAGCAATTTTATCAATCAACATTTTCACTACCATAGTAGAGGCATATGGAGTGGCTTTTTTTGGACCTTTGAAACCGGCCATACCGGAAGAAGCCCAACCTAAAGCATTGCCGTTGGGATCGGTAATAGTAACAATGGTATTGTTATAGCTGGCAAAAATATGAGCATTACCGCGTAATACTTGCTTTACAATCTTTTTCTTTTTAGTTTTGACTTTTGCTGTTTTTACTTCTTTGGTAGTCATAAAAATTTTAACTTAAACAAAATTAAACGGCCTTTACGTCTTAATACCGGACGCTTTACGTCCGCTGCCCATTGTTTTGCGAGTATTACCATGAGCGGTACGGCTGTTCGTTTTAGTTCTCTGTCCACGAGCCGGCAAATGTTTCATATGCCGAACACCGCGATAACATTTAACATCTTTCAAACGTTTAATATTGCTGCCGACTTCGCGGCGCAAATCCCCTTCGGTCATGCATTCTTTTTCAATAATCATTCTTAAACGATCTTCCTGGTCGGAAGTTAAATCTTTGGTTCTAATATCTTCACTAATTTTAGCTTGAGCTAAAATTTTACGGGCCACCGAGTTGCCGATGCCGTAAATATAACTTAGAGAAATAACAATTCGTTTCTCTTTGGGAATGTTAATACCTACAATACGCATAATAAAATTGAAAAAATAATTAACCTTGACGCTGTTTATGTTTCGGATTACTGCAAATTACGCAGACCCGACCTTTGCGTCTGATAACTTTACATTTTTGACAAATTTTTTTAGCTGCTGGGCGAACTTTCATATAAGATATATTTAAATTTCACGGTTAAGAAAAATATCAACCGATGCCGCGATATCGACGCCTCAATAAAGGCTACACCGCAACGGTTGATATTGTTTGAATAATTTTTTTAATAACGATAAGAAATTCTACCTTTGGTCAAATCGTATGGGGTCATTTCAACTCTCACTGTATCTCCGATGCCCAGCCGGATTTTGTTTAATCTCATTTTGCCGGACAAATGTGCAGTTAATGACTGTCCGCTTTCTAAACGGACTCGAAATGTACCCGCGGGTAATAGTTCTTCTATCTTCCCGTCAATTTCAATGACATCTTTGTTGGCCATTGTGTTTAAGAAATTATTATAAATATGGTGATATTTTAAACTATTTTACAAAATAAGTCAAGGGTTTGAACCAATCATTCCGAAAAACACTTTAAATGCACAAAATTTGGCTTATTTAAGCCAAATTTATTAAATAGAATAAATTAATTTTATAAAACTATTCACAACACGATTTTGCTGGTTCAATTTTTTCCACGCGATAAACCCATTCTTGATATAAAAGAAAATTCCAAGCCACAGTCAAAATAACATTAGCTGTCCGAACTAACAGATAATTAAATCCTAACTCATGATTAAATAACCACATCCAAAATATCGCAAATAAATAATTGCCGGCAACTACTACAGAAAATCTGGCAACTTGTTTACTGGTATTACCATTAGCGCGAAAGGAAAAAAACTTATTCATTGCAAAAACAAATCCAATGATAAATATCTGATTAATAATAACTGCCACCACCGGATATAATCCAAAAAATTCTTTTAAAATATAAAGTAGGACTATGTCCAATACAAAAGAAGTAATTCCGATTATAAAATATCTGACAAACTTAATTCGAGATTGCCAAAGATGAATTAAAAATTTCTTAATCATAATTCAATTATTCCAAAATAGCTTTAATTCGCCTAACACCAGAACTAACAGCCTCTTCTTTAATAATTCTAAATTTGCCAAGCAACTCGGTTCTGTCCATGTGCGGTCCACCGCAAATTTCTTTGCTGAAAGTCAAAGAATTTATGTGAGCATCTGGTTCGCTTAAAGGATCGCCAACTGAATAAACTTTAATCAAATTACCATATTTATCTTCAAACAAACCGGTTGCACCCCTTTTTCTCGCCTCAGCCACAGTTGTTTCTTCAAACGTTACAGGATAATTATGTTCAATGGCGTAATTAACCAAATTAGAAACTTCTTCTTTTTGTGTTTCAGACATTTTTTCAGGATGAGAAAAATCAAAACGCAAACGCTCAGCAGTAATATTACTGCCACGCTGTTCAACGTGGCTGCCTAAAACTTTTTTTAAAGCGGCATGCAACAAATGAGTAGTGGTATGATACTTAACGGACATTTCACCAGTATCGGCCAATCCGCCTTTAAATTTTTGTTCAGCGCCAACACGGGAAAGTTCCTGGTGTTTTTTAAACGCGTCTTCAAAACTAATCGCATCAACTTCTAAATTATTTTCAACCGCCAATTCCTGAGTCATTTCCAATGGAAAACCATAAGTATCATAAAGTTTAAAAGCTTGTTTGCCAGAAATTTGTTTGATTAACATTCCTGTTTTTTCAAAAGCCTGTCTAAAACCGTCCAATAATTTTTCAAATTCTTTTAAACCTTGCTCAATGGTATTTCTAAATTTACTTTCTTCTTTTGCAGTTTCATTTAAAACAAATGCTTTATTACGAATTAATTCAGGATAAACATCAGATAACATTTGAATAACCCTCTCAGCAATTTTATCGCAAAAATTTTCCTTGATTCCCAATAATCGCCCATGACGGACAGCACGCCGGATTAACCGTCGAACCACATACCCCTGATCAACATTACTCGGCGCCACACCGTGATCATCAGACATAATCATAGTAGCTGTGCGTAAATGATCGGCAATAATTCGCATTGAGCGGGTAATATTTTTATCCACTGCGTATGAATATCCGGAAATTTCTTCAATTTTTTCTATCAACGGTTTAAGAGTATCTGTTTGAAACACATCTACAAAACCATTTAAAGATACTAGTGTTCGTTCCAAACCCATACCGGTATCAACATTTGTTTGTTTTAACGGTTCATATTTTCCATCCGCCGTTTTATTGTACTGCATAAAAACATCATTCCAAATCTCTAGCCAATTATCTTCATCGTCTTTAGGATTACTGGACTCAGACGGAAATTCATTTTCGCCTCGCCAATAAAATATTTCCGTATCAGGACCGCACGGACCGGTTTGTCCGGCCGGACCCCACCAATTATTCTCTTTCGGCAAATAAACTATTTTATTTTCCGACAAACCCAATGATTTCCAAATTTTAGCCGATTCTTCATCGCGCGGAGCGGTTTTGTCTCCGTCAAAAGCCGAGACCGCTAATTTTTTGGCATCTAAACCTAAGTATTCAGACGATGTTAAAAATTCCCAACTCCATTCAATTGCTTCTTTTTTGAAATAATCTCCCAACGACCAATTGCCAAGCATTTCAAAAAAAGTTAAATGGCGATTATCTCCAACTTCATCAATATCACCGGTGCGAACGCATTTTTGCACACTAACCAATCTTTTACCGGCCGGATGTTTTTCTCCTAATAAATAAGGTACCAGCGGATGCATGCCGGCGGTGGTAAACAAAACTGTCGGATCATTTTCTGGAATTAAAGAAGCCGAAGGAACAGTGGCGTGTTTCTCATTCTTAAAAAATTCAAGATATTTTTGCCGAAGTTGTTCCGATGTAATCATATTTTATTTTTAACTAATAAACTAATCAATAAATAGCTAATGATTAAATAATTGTTAATTCAGGATATTGTTTTTTTAATTTCTCTATATCAGCTGATTGGAGACTGCTAAGATCAAGATCACCGTTGATCATCTCTGGTAATGTCAGACCTT
>Ga0210057_1000364_pt1 | contig 75914 bp, 76 predicted proteins | sample CryGeyCG2114_010_2_FD_183968 | JGI IMG/M metagenome (GOLD analysis project Ga0210057, IMG submission 183968) | Groundwater microbial communities from aquifer - Crystal Geyser CG10_big_fil_rev_8/21/14_0.10 (SPAdes) (version 2) | ecosystem: Environmental > Aquatic > Deep subsurface > Groundwater ... | reverse complement strand
GATTTGTAATATTTATTCGCATGTTGTTATTCTATCGCATTTTAAGATGATTAACAATAAAAAGGCCCTAAATTTTAGTTGACTAAAATTTAGGGCCAGCGCTTTCGCGCTTTGGTACAGCGTACTGTCAGCTTCCTTTCTTTGGAGAGAAAGGAATGCCGCAGTACTTGACAGAGGTTGTTGGGCAGTTAAAGGAAAGCTCCCTCGCTTCCTTCTCAGACCTAATCCGGGGTTTTTCATACCCCTTTCTCTCTGTTGCTTCCGCGGTTTTTATTCTCTTCATGGCGTTTACCTCCATTTCTTGTCAAGGGTTTCAAGGTGCTTCGCAAGGTAGAACCACTCCGCCTTGTCCAACGTTAATGATAAACGATTGTTTATGGTTGTCAATACTAACTATACACTAACTACCCTCTCTTTCACCTCCTTTTCTTATCGAGGGTTTTCATGTGTTCAGCCTCCTTACAGACTCTTGGAGGCGGTACCAACAGATTTCCCGTCTCAACCAAGTTTAATCCTGGACAAGGTCGGCAGTAGACGAAGAATTCGCACCTTGCGCATTTTGGCATATCAAAAAATCTGATTGACCGAAACGCCTTGAGTTCGGAAGAGTTACTCCATATCTCGGAGAACTTCTTCTCTCGCAAACTGCCACACTTTATCGGGACTTGGACGCAGGGAGTAATCATACCGTACGGCGATATATAGCAGGACATATGTCCCGCACCACACGGAATTTTATTGAATACTCCTGTGTATCCTTGAATGGGGTCGAGGTTCGCTATTTCGTATTCTCTCGAAAAGACCGGATCGCCAAGAATTTGTTTCGCCTCTTGCTCCGTGATGTGATACCGAAGCGGCGCCTGAGAGCCATCAGTCTTTGGAGTAATTCGGTAATCTACCTGAAATTGAGCTCCTATTTCTTTTGCAAAGTTGTATAGTCGGCGGTAGCCACCGATATTACTTTGCATTATCACCGATGATATCTTGATTGGCACATTTCTCTCTCGGAGAGCGGAAATGGCGTTCAGCGTCTTTGTAAGCGATCCTTGCTTTTTTGTTATGCCATCGTGGATTGATGGATCAAGGTCGTACACGCTGAACGCAATCATCTCTGGGCGCCACTCGGCGATTTCATCAACCATCTCGTCGTCTATTAACGTACCGCTGGTCAGGAGTCTCACCGCAAAATGCAGTCTTCTGGCTTCTCGCATGATCTCTGGGAGTTCCTTCCTTAAAAAGATCTCCCCACCGCTTAAAGTCAGATACAATGCACCGGCCTCAGCAAGTTGCTCAAGGATATTCTTGATTTCTTCGAGAGTGCACTCGGATTGTTTCTTGCCACCTGTAAGGTAGCAGTGGATACATCGGAGATGGCATCGATAGGTAAGATCAAAGTGAACAACAAGAGGAATCTGTTTTTGTACTGCTTGTTCTCTTAATTGTTCAAATATCTCCGTACCATCGCCGACCGCTATCTCGTGTTTACTGCTTTTGGATGGAAAATTATTTATCCATCCGTGCGAAGCCATTTCCCGTAACAACTCCATGACATCATCAATAACTTCATCGAAGGGCACACCAAACTCTTGGCACACTTTCTCAGCGATTTTCCCTACGGTCATTCTCTCGCCGATGAACTGCCAGACTCGCGTTGCCGTTGTATTCAACGTATTTAGTGTTCCCTGTGCTAAATCCACGAGAGCCATCTGCCCATCGAAGATTTTATATGCCAAGATTGCATCGTTTCTAGAAGGAACCAGTGTTACTGCAGAATTCTCGTTCATCTAAACACCTCCTTTATTGTTTTGGAAAGGTACTTTTGACTAGCTATAGAATAGCCTAAATAACCTTTGTTTGTCAACACTAAAAAGCACTCGAGGCAAAAAATAACTTTCACCCCCGTTTTTCTTTTTGTCAGGATGGGTGGGAAGCGGCTCAGCCTGCGCATCAGCGCAGAACAAAGCCCGCAAATTTCATTCCTTAATTGAAAAATTTTCGCACGCCCTCTAAAAGAAAAAGGAAAGAAATTTTTGCGGGCTTTGGCGCGAGGCGCGAGCCGAGCGGCGGAGCCACTGGGTGGGGTGCCGCGCTCCGCGCGCCAGTTCTCTTTTTTAGGAATTTTTGATAAAGTAGGTTCGAGCGGAATTGTATAAATACACTAAAATTAAACTTTCAGGAATATTGATGATTTAATAAAATAAAAATATGCGCTGTCCAAAATGTGGCAAATTCAATTGGTGGTATCCTAAATTCTGCAGAAAATGCGGTGCGGAGTTTGCGCGTAAGAAAAAACATCGCCGCTTACTCTGGATAATTATTTCAATTGTGTTCGTTCTGCTGGCTGGCATAGTTTTTTTAGCCATTTCCCTTGATAAACAATTTAATGATGCGGTGGCGGGTATTCAGTCCAATCTGGCGGAGATTGCGACTGCTAAAAAAGGCGGTGATTTTATTATGGCGGGGAAAAAGACAGGGGCGACGATGGACTCCATACAAATAACAGCCATCACGACCGCAAAAAATTTGGCTGAGTTGTCGGTGCCGGATGAGTTGAAAAATTATCAAGCCGCCGCCATTTTGTGGTCTATTAGAATCGGCGCGGCCGCGGAAGATAAAAAAGAATGGGAAAAACTAAAAAATCAACCAGATGATTTTCCGTTATTAATAAGCGAAGCTAAAGCCTATAATCTTTTTAAGCCAATTATAAGAAGCGTCGCGGACTTAAAAACATCAGGAGATTCTGCTATTGCAAACAAAGACCGCGAAGCCATGCTAAAAATTGGAGCTAAGTTATTAATTGAAAAGCATTGGCTAAACGCCATACTTCATTCGCGTAGCGATTCCGTAGCTTTTAATCCAGTGGCAGCGGCTTTTGCTGCCAGCCCAAGCGGGTTTGAGCCGGTTCCAAGCATCAAAGGCATGGATGTAACCTGTTTGGTTTGCGACTTCCCCGATTTCTATAAAGTCCGCTGGACAAATAAATTAAGAAAGCAATATGGTTGCGAAGTCAGGTGCCAGAAAGAGACCACGCCTGAAGATAGTGCGACCGGAGAACAAACTGATATTGAAGACCAGGCCGCCAAATACGCGGAAACTTTGGCCAATTATTCTTATGATAATGTATCCAAGCGAACCATCTGTATTGGCACCGGCGGCGCGAGCACCGGGAATGAGACCACCCGTAAATATTGCGTGGAGGATGCTGTGCAATCAACTAACGAAATCGCCGCTTCGGCAATTGGTTTCGCTGAGGGGACCGAAGATCTGACGCTTTTCCAATGGGATAAAGAATATCAGGAAATTTATTTTGCGCTGGGCACGCCGGTTGAAAATCCGATTCAATCCGACACGAATACTAGTCAAACTGGTGCTGCACCCAGCAAACCAACAGCCGAAGGCGGGCATAAAGAAGGCGGACAAGGCACAGTTCAACAAGGCGAACCAATCGCCGCTCCGGAGCCAGTCAAAAAACAAGGTGGAATTTGGGATGGATATTACGAATTAAGTGGAACCTGCATAGAGCATTGCCGAGAGGGCATTTGCATGCTAAGTTTAGAACCCGTACAAGACAAAATAAGTAAAGAAAATACTAATTTCTACGTATACAACAATAAATCTTCGAGTACAAACAATACCACGATTGGCGCGAACGGATATCTTAAAGTAAATACGTTATCTGGATATGATTTTTATAAAGAATACCAGTTTACCAAAATCCCTAACGGTATTTCCGTTAAAATGAAAAGTTATAGTGATGTTGTAGGTCTGGTAACAACCTGTGACTATACTGGCTCATGCATAAGCGCGGATTATCCTGAAGATCATTAAAAATCATTGGCAAATTTTCGAATACAAAATTTGGTGGCGGCGGAAAGCCCCAGTAGTAGAACGCCTTGCGTTCACTACGGGGCAGGCGAGGGCGGGCCCCGAAGGAGAAACTTCGTTTCCCTACGGGGTAAACAAAAATTCTTGCTTTTTGCTTGCCCCGCAGCAAGCCGAAGGCTTTGCTATGGGGCCCGCCCGAGCGTTCAGTTTGGCGCGCGAAGCGCGCCGTCAGTTTCGTTCAAAAAAGGTTCGGATTTCGTCAAACAAACGCACCAAATTTAACGGGGCAAGTCGGAGAGGTCGCAAGTTCAATCCTTGCACCGTCCACCAAAAATCTAACGGGGCAAGTTGCAGGGGTTATAGGTTTAAATCCTATACCGCTTACTCGTATTGGGGATAAAAAGTGGAGAACAAAAATAGCAAATAGCAAATAGCAAATAGCAAATAGTCTAAAAAAATGGCTTAAATAAGCCATTTTTTTCATTTTAGATTAAATAAAATCAAAAATGAAAAAACTCCCATAATTACGTGGGAAATAGTGGTTGACACTTTTCGGTGTGGTGGTATAAAATAACAATGAAGTGGATAATTGTGGATAACTATGTTAATAACTCGCATTTCTGTGGATAAATAGCCGCTCGGCTTATTGGTTCACAAAAACGCAGTCGGCTAGTAAACGCAACGAATAATCAATGGTCAGCCGTTGCTCAGCGCTCGCCGCGCCGTCCGGTCTCCGTAATCAGCGTGACTTCATGGGCGGACGCGTCTGCGCGATGTTTTGCTCACAACAAGCCTCGCTCTAAGGGTAAAGAAAATAAAATGTTTATAGGCGAATACAAACATACAATTGATCAAAAAAAACGCTTAGCCATTCCGGCTAAATTCAGAAAAGAACTTGGTGGGGGAGCGGTTATTACTCGCGGTCTTGATAATTGCTTAACATTATACACGCAGCAAGAATGGGGTAAGGTGGCTGATAAATTAGGTAGTCTTCCTTCAAGCCAACTGGAAGCGCGGGGATTTGCGCGGGTAATGCTGGCCGGCGCGATGGAAGTTGAATTCGACCAGCTGGGAAGAATTTTAATTCCCGATTATTTGAAAGATTACGCTTCATTAAAAAAAAACGTTATTATCGCTGGGCTTTATAACCGCCTAGAAATTTGGGACGAGGAAAGATGGGGCCAATACAAACAAAAAGCAGAAAAAGAAGTAGGAGATTTGGCATCAAAACTGGGAGAATTGGGAATTTAAAATAAAAAGGTAAAAATCAGAGGGCAGAGGGCCTGCAGACAATTTTTGCCCTGCGCCCTCTGATTTCGGCCTTAAAGATTTATTCGTAAAAATTCGTGAGGCGCTCCACTACGAAATTGGAATACTGCATAAGATACGCCGAGCGCCAGAATTCGTATTGATTTGTAACCCAGGCGGGAATACTACTTATTATGCACATCCCGGTTCTTCAAAAAGAAGTATTGGAATTTCTTTCGCCAAAAGCAGATGAGAATTTTATCGACGCGACGATTGGCGGAGGAGGCCACGCGTTTGAGATATTGAAACACACTGCGCCAAATGGAAAATTGCTTGGGATAGACGTAAATCTGGCAGCGATTGAAGATTTGAAAGAAAAAATAAAAAATGAGGAAATTAAAAATAGATTGATTCTTATTTGTGGTAATTTTTCCAATTTACAGAATATTGTTAGAGATTTTAATTTTAATTCGGTCCGGGGCGTTTTGGCGGATTTGGGATTTTCATCTGGAGAGATTGAAACAAGCGGCAGAGGATTCAGTTTTTTGCGGGACGAGCCGCTTGATATGCGATATGGTAAAAATGAATTGACTGCAGAAAAAATAATTAACAATTGGAGCGATCAGGATCTGACAAAAATTTTTCGCGAGTACGGAGAGGAAAGATTTGCTGATAAAATTGCGGCCGCGATTGTCCGGGATAGAAAAACGAAACGCATTGAAACGACTTTTGAACTGGTCAGGATAATTCGGCAGTCCACGCCGTATTTCTATCATCGCCGTCGCCTGCATCCTGCCACAAAAGTTTTCCAGGCGCTGCGGATAGCGGTTAACGACGAACTAAATAATTTAAATAAGTTTTTGCCCCAAGTTTTGGATGTATTGGTTTCTGGCGGAAGGTTAGCAATAATTTCTTTTCATTCTCTCGAAGACAGAATCGTAAAAAACTTTTTGAAAGAAAAGAAAAGAGAAGGTCTGATCGAAATTTTAACTAAAAAAGTGACGAGACCCAGACATGAGGAAATTGCCCAAAATCCCCGTGCAAGATCCGCCAAATTAAGGGCAGCAATCAAAATTTAAGCCGCGGTCACGGCTAAAAAATTTGACATATAGATTAATTTCTCAAAAGGGGAGTACTACAAAAAATACAAAAGGAATAACAACTTTGAATATTTTAATTATTCTGGGTTTTGTTGTAATTTTAGCGATTTTTTTAATAGGGAACGAACAGTTAGTCGCAAAAAATTATCAATTAAGAGATTATGAGAAACAGCTTTCAGAGCACCAAGAATTAATAGGAAAGCTTCAAATAAAACAAACAGAACAGAGCTCTTTGCCTGTTTTGGAGGGGGTGGCTAAAGATTTACAATTAGTAGTTGCAGACAATATAAAATATTTGAAGGAAATTCAGACGTCAGTTGCCATATCCCCACGTTTGTTGCCATAGAAATTAGCAACCAATAATTTAAGTATAGAAAAATAAAGAATGCAATGAAAAAAAAGAGGGAATGGCAAATATACTTTTTATTATTTGTTTTGTTTTTTATTTTTGGAGTGGTTGTTTGCCGCTTATTTTTTATTCAGGTTTTAAAACATAGCGTCTATGCTGCCTTAGCCGAGAATCAAAATCAAATATCTCAAAAATTAATCCCCAAACGCGGGGAAATTTTTGTTCAAGATAAAAATTTTTCATTGACGCCTTTGGCAACGTTGAGGGAATACCCCTCTGTTTATTTGGTGCCCAGAGAAATTACCCAGGAAAAAGAAAAAATATCTGATGAATTATCAAAGATTTTAGAAATGGAAAAAAATGAGATTCTTGAAAAAATTAATAAAATAGGAGATCCCTACGAGCCGCTAAAATCAAAATTAAGCGATGAAACGGCTGAACAAATAAAAAATTTAAATTTTAAAGGAGTATATTTGGCAGACGAAGATTTAAGGTGGTATCCTCAAAAAAATCTGGCTTCCCATTTGTTGGGTTTTGTTGGCTATAAAGATGGCCAGAAGCTTGGGCAGTATGGTTTAGAAGGTTTTTGGGAAGAAAATCTTGCCGGTCAGTCCGGATTACTGAATACAGAAAAAGACGCATTGGGCCAGTGGCTTTTGATCGGCGATTATAATTTGAAACCTGCCCAGGACGGCGATAATCTCTTTTTGACAATTGATCCCAATATTCAATTTATTGCCGAAAAAGAATTAAAGGCACTTTTAGAAAAATGGAATTCCAGCGGCGGTAGCATTGTTATATCGGATCCAAAAACAGGCGCGATAAAAGCGATGGCAAGCTTCCCAAATTATGACCCGAATGAATATAATAAAGTTCAAAACGTTAATGAATTTTTAAATCCGGTTATCCAAAAAGTATATGAGCCGGGTTCTATTTTTAAGCCCTTCACCATGGCGGCTGGCCTGGATACGGGAAAAATAATTCCCGATACTACCTATGTTGATACGGGTTCCGTCCAAATCAAAGGCAGTGTTATTTCAAATGCGCTTAATCGTAGTTACGGCTTGTCTAATATGAGCAAAGTTTTGGAAAAATCGATAAATACGGGGGCGGTATTTATAGAGCGCACAGTCGGTAATGAGGATTTCAGAAAATATGTTGAAGCCTTTGGTTTCAATCGGCCAACCGGAATTGATCTGGCAGGCGAAATAGGAGGCAATATAAACAATTTGAAAGGAAACAAAGAAATAGATTTTGCCACCGCTTCTTTTGGCCAGGGCATAGCGGTTACTCCGCTTGAGCTTGTGGCAGCCATCGGCGCAATAGCAAATGAAGGCAAAATGATGAAACCCTATGTTGTAGAAAAAATTGTCCATAGCGACGGGCGGGAACAAAATTTTGAACCCGAGCCAGTCAGACAAGTAATTTCAGAACAGACAGCAAATAAATTAACAGCCATGCTTGTTAATACAGTTAGAAGCGGTTATGATAAAGTAAAGATAAAAGGATATTTTATTGCCGGCAAAACCGGTACAGCCCAAGTCCCGTTGGAAGATAAAGCGGGCTACAGCAGTGATGAAACGATTCATTCTTTCGCCGGTTATGCGCCCGCATACAATCCTAAGTTTCTTATTTTCATCAAAATGGACAAGCCAAGGGGGATTGCTTTTGCATCTGACTCGCTTAGTCCGGTTTTTGCCAATATAGCAAGATACCTTTTTAATTATTACGAAATACCGCCGGATGAATAGCGATTTTTGAATTAACGTTGAATTATAATGAAAAAAATCATTGAGCATATTCTTAAAAGATTAGCTGCCGACGTTTTGCGCAAATACAAGCCGTATATTATCGGTGTCACCGGCAGCATGGGCAAAACTTCAACAAAAGAAGCAATTTTTGCTGTGTTGGGTACGAGATTTTCGGTCCGCCGCAATGTTAAAAATTATAATAACGAGATTGGAGTGCCCTTAACTATCTTGGGAGAAGAATCGGGCGGGCGTTCGCCATTGCGCTGGTTGTTTATTTTTTTAAAAGCGCTTAAAATTATTTTTTTTAAAACAAAATATCCGGAAATTCTTATTTTGGAAATGGGGGCAGACAAGCCCGGCGATATTAAATATTTAATGAGCTTTGTTAATCCCAATATCGGCGTGATTACGGGCATCGGGGAAATACCAGTTCATGTTGAATTTTTTAAATCGTCCGTGCAGGTGGCGAGAGAAAAGGCGGGGCTCATTGAATTTTTAGAAAAAGAAGATTTTGCGATTTTGAATTTTGACGATAAACTTGTCAAAGGCATGGCAACCAAAACCCAGGCAAAGATTTTAAGCTACGGCTTTGATGAAGCGGCCGATGTCAGAGCAACGGGTTACGAAATAAATATCACCTTAGATCCGGTGCTTTCTGGCATCGGTTTTAAAATTGAATATGACGGGAAAAATTTATGGTTTAAAAAAGAAGGGATTTTTGGCGAGCATCAGGTGTATCCCATATTGTCCGCTTACGCCGTCGGATTGGCGCTAAATATGAATCTTGCAGAAATTTTTGAAGGCCTGAAAGCATATATGCCGCCAAGGGGCAGGCTGCAGATGATTGAAGGAATAAAAAGCAGCTGGATTTTAGATGATACATATAATGCTTCGCCGGCCGCGACAATTTCGGCTTTGGAAACTTTAGCAAAATTTGAAGGCAGAAGGCGTATTGCGGTTTTGGGCGACATGCTGGAACTTGGCGAATTTACAGAAAGTGCCCATCGCTTAATCGGCGAAAAAGTTAGCGAATGCGCGGATTATTTTTTTGCCGTCGGGGAAAGGATGCAATTTGCGGCAGAAGCAGCAAATAAAAAAGGGATGAAAAAACAAAAAGTATTTTGGTTTGAAACCGCTGATGGCGCAAGAATGCCGCTGCAAATGATCATGCAAAAAGGCGATGTTATTTTGATAAAAGGCTCGCAAAGCATGCGCATGGAAAAAATTGTTGAAGAAATTATGGCACATCCCGAAATGGCGGGGGAGCTTTTGGTGCGGCAGGAAGAAAAGTGGAAGAAGATATAGACATCGCGCATTTATTTTTTATCTAAGAAATTGAGAAATAATAAATTCTCAAAATTATTCTATTTTTGCTATCGCTTTTATAGAATGATTTTGAGGAAATTCTTTCGATTTAAATATTTAAATTATGTCTGATTCTAAGGAATCAAGTTATAAAAAGGGAGAACTGGCAAAACGGATTTTGTTAATGATAGCCGGCGGTTTAATTATTCCGGCTGCGGTGGTCGTGCCGAATTTGACTTTGGTATTAAGACCTATAATCAAGGCGTTGTGTAAAAAACATGGAGTCCAACGTCAAAATATTGTCAAATCAATTACTTATTTAAAGCGTCAGCGCTTGGTTTCGGTAGTCGAGAAAAATGGTCAACAGATTTTAACCTTATCCGAAAATGGCAGGAAAAAGATTTTACAGTACGATTTGGATAAAATTACATTAAAGAAACCGAAGAAATGGGACGGATATTGGCGGTTGGTGATATTCGATATTCCGGAGAATATGAAACGAGGCAGAGAAGCATTTAGAGAAAAATTGAAACATTTAGGATTCTATCGGCTTCAAAAAAGCTGTTTTCTTTTTCCTTATGAATGCAGGGATGAGATTGATTTTATAACAGAGATTTTTGATGTTTCGCCATATATAAACTTTATAATCGCAAAAGAGATAGAAGGACAAGAAAAATTAGAAAAATTCTTCGGCATTAATTATTAGATACCCACTTTAAAAAAGATTAAATCACGCTATTTTTGCTATCGCATCTATAGCGTGATTTTTGGGGTCCGATTTCATAAATTAGACTCTTTTCTTTTTGGGAAATTTAAAGTAAGATAAAAAAAGCCTGCCGGATTCGTCTAGTGGTTAGCCTCTCACCTTTTTATGGCCCTATCGTCTAGTTTGGTCTAGGACGTCTGGTTCTCAGCCAGATAACACCGGTTCAAATCCGGTTAGGGCTGCTTAAATTAAAACATATGAAATTTGAACAATTTAGCCACAAACCATTAGAAGAACAGTTTAATAACCGCGAAGCCATAGAATTTCCTGGAGGTAATGTTGAGGTTGTAGATATAGACCCCGAAACTAAAAAAACTGAAATTCCTGTCCTTGTGGCGCCTGGTTGGACGGCCACGGCAGAGGTTTTTAAAAATAATATTTTAACATTGGCCGAGGCAGGTAGGCGGACTATTTCGATTAGCGCACCTCATGGCATAGAAACTGAAGAAATTGAAAATTTCCCTGAGGCTGAATTAAGAAAGGTGGCAGCCGTTACAGAGATTTTAGAAGAAAAAAACATTGAAAAAATTGATGCAGTCGGGCATTCCGAAGCTGGTATCTATTTAACTATTGCTGCAACTCTGCATCCTGAAAAATTTAGAAATATTGTTTTTGTTGATCCTGGCGGAATGATCGGCGAGGATAAAATTGAAAATCTTTCAACCAGATTTTCGGCCGATACAGTGCAGCAAATCATTAATGGTATCAAAGATAGAAAATTAATAAAGCCCATGACAAAGATTTTTTCAGAGGCAGGTAAATCAATAAGTTCCAGTCCTTTAAAGTCTTTAAGAGAAGTCTTGGCAATTTCTGATTCGCAGATTCATAATCTACTCCGGGGATTAAAAAAGAAAGGAATCGGCATTTCCATAATCCACGCGGTGGACGACAAAGCGTTTCCTATGGACAGAGTGCAACAGATTGCCAAAGCTGATCAATTGGACGGTTTTTATTCCGTTAAAGGCACTCATAATCAATTTGTCTTAAAAGCAAAAGAATATACTCAATTGGCCGATGAGGCGCTAACAGCGCTGGAATCCAAAAAATTAAACAAAAATAAAAATTTAGAATCCGTTTAAGGCAAGGTTGGATAACGTTTAAAAATAAAATTATGGCAGTATTTATTATACCCGGGCTTTTTAAAAAAAAAGATTTTTATGAGCCCCTTGGAAGCGAACTTACAAAAGCCGGCTTTGATACGCAGATTGTTGATTTGGGGCTTAACACTCAAAGTCTAAAAGACTCGGCAAAAAAAGTGCTAGAGCATCTCAAAAAAACTTCCGGCCAAGATGATATAATCGCGCATAGTTTTGGCGGTATCGTTTTGAAATATATTATCCAACAATGTCCCGAAATAAAAGAACAGATAAGAAGCATCAGTTTTGTCTCTGTACCACACGGCGGTTCCTGGCAGGCAATATTTATTTCTTTTTTACCCGCTCCAAGAGAATTGCTGCCATTTAGAAAACACTTTAAAGAGCTGTCAAAAGTATGGCTGCCTGAAGCGACCGTTAATTTTATTTCCCAAGAAGAGCTGAAGGTTTGGCCGAGGAAGAGCGCATTATTGAAAGACCGAATTGATATTGTAATCCCCGGCACAGACCACGATAATATAATCAGAAACGAAAACTTTATTAAAAAGGTAATAGAATTTATAAAGAGCGGGCACGATAGAGTATTTATTTAATGCTTAATTATTAAAAGTGCATTTCTATGAATCAAAAAGGAATTTCAAATACCCGCATCGCGATAATTGCGGCGATCATCATTGTCGCAGCCGCGGCTTATTTTATGTTTGACAGAAAATCGGAGGAGCCGGCGGTAGACTTAAACAATAGTCCGGCGTCTAGCGCAAGCGGAAATAATAATTCAACCCAAACTGCGGATCAGCCGTCATCAGCGGCCAGCACGCAGGAGGCGCTAAAAAACAATATGCACACGATAACCCTGGAAACAAATTACGGAACAATCGAATTTACAACTTTTGATGCCGATACGCCAAAAACTGTTAATAATTTTATCACCTTGGCTAATAAGGGATTTTATAATAATTTGACTTTTCACCGGGTGATTGACGGTTTTATGATTCAGGGCGGCGATCCGAATGGAAATGGATCGGGCGGTCCAGGCTATCAATTTGAAGATGAGTTCAGCCCCGGTGCCGATTCGTATAAGGCCGGATATGTTAAGGGCGTGGTCGCCATGGCTAACGCCGGTCCAAATACTAACGGCAGCCAGTTTTTTATAATGGTTGCCGATTATCCTTTGCAGCACAATTACACGATTTTTGGCAAAGTTACAAAAGGCCAGGATGTGGCCGATAAAATCGCAAAAGTTGCCAAAGATTCAAATGATAAACCGCTGAGCCTGGTGATAATGAAAAGTGTGACGGTAAGCGAGATGAAGTAATAATAAATTTCCCCCTTTGAAAAAGGGGGATTAAGGGGGATTTTGCAGAAATATTAAATCCACCCCAACCCTCCTTTAAAAAGGAGGGAAAGAATTCATGCAGATTTGGCTTTATTCTTTGATCAGTGTCGTTGCAGTCAGCGGAATTTCGCTTGTGGGCATTTTTATTTTTCTGCTTAAAGACGAAAAAATAAAAAAGATTTCTCTGTTTCTTGTCAGTTTTGCCGTGGGCGGGCTTTTTGGCGATGCGTTTATCCATCTTTTGCCGGAGGCTTTTAAAAAACCAGGCGTCAATTTTATGGTTTCGCTTGGCGTCATAATCGGAGTTCTAATTTTTTTTGTTTTGGAAAAATTTTTGCGTTGGCGTCATTGTCATGTTCTCGAAACAAGAACGCATCACCATCCTTTAGTTGGAATGAATTTAGTTGGCGGAGCACCATAATTTCATTGACGGTTTAATTATTGGTGCAAGTTATCTGGTGGCGTTGCCGATTGGGATAAGTACTACTTTGGCAATAATTTTTCATGAGATACCGCAGGAATTCAGTCATTTTGGGATTTTCATCCATAGCGGGCTTTCAAAGAAAAAAGCTTTGTTTTTCAATGTTCTTTCGGCGCTGGCGGCAATTGTAGGAACTTTGCTGTTTCTTTTTGTCGACAACAGGACAGGTGACTTTGCTTCCTTTATGTTGCCAGTGACCGCCGGCGGATTTTTGTATATCGCCGGTTCAGACCTGATTCCGGAGCTTCATCACGAAACAAAAATATTGACTTCTTTGGGGCAGCTTATTTCCATAATACTGGGTGTGGGTGTGATAGCACTGCTGATTTTTATTTAAATTCTTTGTTATGATTCCTTATTTCTCAATTGAATTTTTTAAAATCGGACCCCTCGCTTTTTACATCTGGGGATTTTTTCTCGCTTTGGCTTTTTTGGTCGGGCTGATTTTGAGCATTCGGGCGGCAAAGCGGTTGAATATCGAGCCGCAAAAAATCATTTGGCTGATTATTTTGGTTTATCTTGGCGCGATAATTGGCGGTCGGCTGTTTTTTATCTTGCAGACGCCTTTGGATTTTTTACGAGAACCATCAATGATTTTTCACGTCTCCGGCGGCGGGATGATGTTTTATGGCGGGTTTTCCGGCGGGCTATTGGCGGGCTGGTTATATTTGAAAAAATGGGAAAATCGCTGGGTGCTGATAAGCACACTGACTCTTATCATTCCTTTAGCTTTGGCCATTGGTCGCCTCGGCTGTTTTTTGAGCAACGACCATTTGGGTGCGGTAACTTCTTTGCCATGGGCGATTCGCTGGCCGGACGGCGCCTTGCGCCACCCGGTTGCGCTTTATCTGATTCTGTTTGACTTGGCCCTGGCTGGATTTTTGTGGTGGGTGTCGCGTCGTCATTCCGAGAAGCGTAGCGACGAGGAATCTTGCACGCCTGCCCGCCAAAGCCTTGGCGACGGCGGGAATGTGGGCAATGCAGTCCCGCATGCGCGGGAGATCCTTCGCTTCGCTCAGGATGACAAAAATAGTTTTCTTTTATTTTTAACCCTATATTCCGCCGGCCGTTTCCTCCTTGATTTTACCCGCGACATTTCAGCTGATTCGCATTATTTTGGATTATCTACCAGTCAGTGGATCTCAATAATTCTATTGATTTTTTTAAGCCTCTTTTCAATCAATAAATTGACAAAGGTTTCTAAATTTGATATTAATTCCTAATTAGGGCGGTCCTTTAAAAATCTGTAATTTAGGAGGGTTTAAATTATGGCAGAAATAATAAGTGCAGTTCTTGTATTTTTGGCTATGGCGTGGTTCCTTGACTCAACAGGACTCTTGGATTGGTTAAAAAGAAAAGCCAAGAATCACGGCTACTTCAAACTTTAGGAAAAAGAAAGGAGGAGAGAGATGAAACAGAAAATGTTGGTAATAAGTGTAATTGTTGTGGCGGCTATTGCGTGTATAGCGATTATTGCGTATTTGGGTGAATACGGAAATCTTAAGAGGATTAAGGCGGAAAAGGCCCAGGTGGAGAAGGAACTGAAGGGAGCAAAAGAAACTTTGGCTAAAACTCGGGATGTCCTGAATAAGGCCGAGTCAGCAATAGCAGGGCTTAAAGTTCAAGTGGAGCAGGTCTTAAAAGCCAAAACCGAAGACGAGGCGAAAATCAAGGCATTGGAGCAGCAACTTCTTTTGGCCACAGCCAGAAATAAGGAAGGATTTGAGCATGCTGCTATCCGTCAAGTGGGAAAAAATAAAAAGTTGCCTCAGGCCCAAAAAGAAGCTGAGCGAATAGCCGTCCGTGGGGGCTACGTGGATTTAAAAACTCGTCGAGAGATCAGAATTAAAGGCAAAGGCGGAGATGTCGCATTTCCTTTGGAAAGGGACGAAAAGGGAAAAATGGTGGCCATCAAAGAATACAAGAAAGGGAAAGACGGGAAATTTAATCCCGTCATTGAAAGAAAGCTGGCCCCGGATTTTAAAAGTTCCAAGTTCTTGGGAGACATCAAAGGCGCCGTGCAGCCTTACGAGTACATTCATACGCCGAAATGATAGTAAGTTGCCATACGGAAAGAAAGGAGGGAGAATGCAGAAGTTATTAACAAGCGCAGAAGCAATGGTGGCGGTTTATGAGTATGCGGAAAAGCAAAATTGTAAGGCATCTGGCCCCATAACGTATAAGATAGATGGCCGTAGGGACGCCTTTACTTGTTGGGCAGTCGTGGAAGGAGAAAAACAGCCACTGATTGCCACACTTTTCGTTGTGGGGAAAGACGGAGATGGCAATATTAGAGTAAAGGAGTTGATACGTTGGCGCGGAGTGCGATTGTTAAAGGCATTTGAAAGGGAAGGATATTTTATTTTTAAGATTGCTGGGCCAGGTCTTGAGTGCAGGGAGTTAAAGCTGTCTATCCTTGACGTCGGCCTTAAACCGCATCAGAAAAAATCATTATTATCTTAATTGATCCTTTTAACGAGGGTGGATGCGATTTGCGTCTACCCTCTTTTATTATTTTTTTAAAGTGTTAAAATAAGCCTAATGAATCAGAGCTTGTTGATTATTCTATTAATTTTAGCCGGCGCGGCCATTGCCGTGTTGGTTTATTTTTTATTGCGGAAACAAAAGCCGGTCCAGGACAATCAAGCAAATTTGTTGATTCAAGAACAGCTCAAAGAAATTCGTCAGACTTTGGATGCAAAAATGGGGGATTCAACAAAAATGCTGCAGCAGCAGTTTTCGCAAAGCGCCAAAATTATTAAAGATGTAACCGAGCGCTTAACAAAGCTTGACGAAACCAATCGCCAGGTTGTTGATTTTGCCGACCAACTGCAAAACTTGCAGGATATTTTAAAAAATCCAAAACAAAGAGGGGTGCTGGGTGAATATTATTTGGAAACGGTTTTAAAAAATGTTCTGCCGCCAAAAAGTTTTCAGATGCAGTATAAATTTAAAAATGGGGAAATAGTTGATGCGGTAGTTTTTGTCAAAGATAAAATTATTCCGATTGATTCAAAATTTTCGCTTGAAAATTATAATCGGATAGTTGAAGAACGGGATGCATCGCGTAAAGAAGAGCTGGAAAAGCAATTTAAAGCAGACTTAAAAAACAGAATTGATGAAACTTCAAAATATATCAGGCCGAATGAAAATACTATGGATTTCGCTTTTATGTTTATTCCGGCCGAAGGCGTTTATTATGATCTGTTGATTAATCAGGTTGGTGCGATAAAAGTTTCAACGCGCGATTTGATAGAATACGCTTTTAAAGAAAAGCATGTGATTATTGTTTCGCCAACTTCTTTTTTGGCGTATTTGCAGACGGTTTTGCAGGGCCTGCGCGCTTTGCAAATTGAGGAATCGGCCAAAGAAATTAGAAAGCGGGTTGAGATGCTGGGCAAGCATTTATTGAACTTTGACGAGTATATGAAAAAATTAGGTTCTCATATGAGTACGACCGTCAATACCTATAATCAGGCGTATAAGGAGCTCGGCAAGGTTGATAAAGACGTTTTGAAAATTTCCGGCCAAGCGGGAGAAATAGAACCGATGGAATTGGAACGGCCAAAAGAGGATGAATTTTTAGAAGAATAAATTTCTTGCCGCCATTTGGCGGCAGCCCAAAGCCGCTTTTTTGGCAGCAAAAAAGCGGCGGAAAAAACTGCTTGCAGCGATAAAATTTTGAGAAGATCAGGCTCGGCTCACGTAAAAGTTGCTATGCCCAACGCTTCGCGTTGACAACCACAGCACGCATACTTTTACCTTCGCCTCGCCTCGATTTTCTGACAAAATTTTTCGATGCAAGGGAAAACGTTAATTTTGAATTTTGCATTGTCATTTTGAATTTTGATTTTTGCATTTTGAATTCATGTTATATTTGAAGCCATTCATCCTTTCCTTTCTTGCTGTTTGCGCTTTGGTGCCGCTCATTTATTGGGCGGCTATTAAATTTTTTAAGTGGCCCAAACGTCCCAGAGACGTGCATTTGGGCAATATTCCAAGATGGGGCGGCGTTGCTCTTATTTTAGTTTTTTGGCTAGCTGTTTTTTTAGATAAAAATCTTGTGATTGATAAACCGCTTTGGGGAGTTTTGGTTGCCTCGGCAATAATTTTAATTTTTGGCATTTGGGACGATTTAAAAGAGTTAAGTCCCAAAATTCAATTAGTAATTCAAATTTTACTTGCGCTGATAATTATTGGCGCAGGCGTTTCGGTGGATTATTTGCGAAATCCTTTTGGTGGTGTAATTCGATTGGATCAATTCGGCTTTTTATTTATAATTGCTTGGATTGTTTTGATAATGAACGTGGTTAATTGGCTTGATGGTTTGGATGGCTTAGCTGGCGGAGTTTCTTTGATTGGATTTGTAACGATATTTTTATTAAGCATCTCTTTAATTGTCAATCAGCCGCCGATTGGGATTTTGAGCATAATTTTGGTTGGTGCGCTATTGGGTTTTTTAATTTTTAATTTTCCGCGCAAAAAAGGCAGTATTATTTTTTTGGGCACTTCGGGCAGTATGTTTTTAGGATTTATGCTGGGGTCTCTGAGCATATATTCGGGCAGTAAAGTGGCGACAGCTGGATTAGTTTTGGGTGTTGCAGTCTTGGATGCTTTATGGGTAATTTGGCAGAGAATAAAAAATGGTGTTCCAATCTGGAAAAGCGACCAGCGGCATTTGCATCATCGCCTGCTGCAGCTGAGTTTAAGCCAGCGCCAAATTGTAGGGTTTTATTTGATTATTAGCGCTGGATTCGGCACAGTGGCTTTAATTTCGGGCACCCAAGGCAAACTCCTTGCGTTTTTAGGTCTTTGTGCTATAATGGCTCTGTTGATTTGTTTAATTTCAATTTTAAGACATCGTAAGTCGTAACGACTTACGATGTCGATAGTTTTAGTTCATGGAATTTGCAGTTATAAAAACCGGGGGCAAGCAGTACAAAGTTGCTCCCGGACAAAAGATAAAAATAGAAAAATTAGACGCTCCGGAAGGAAAGAGCGTTGTTTTTAATGAAGTTTTATTGGTTGATGATGACAAAAAAGTTGAAATCGGCCAGCCCGTTTTGAAAGACGCAAAAGTTGAGGGAAAAGTTTTGAAACAAGACAGGGCTGATAAAGTTATTATTTTAAAATACAAAGCAAAAAAGCGCTATCAAGTTAAACGCGGCCACCGCCAGCCGTTTTCGCTGGTGGAAATTACAAAAATTGTCAGCTAAAACATCGCGGAGAGCGGTGTTTTAAATTAGTTCTTAAGAAAGGAGGGAAAAAAATGGATGTAGAAAAATGCCGTTATGGAAAAAAGCACAGTTTGATTACAATGAGCAGTTCTGTTTCTTTGGGCAATCTTGAGGTAACTAAATGGTGCGAGGTCTGCGGTTTAGAAGTTAAAGAAATAAGTTATTTTGATGGAGGATGGAAACTGGAAAAGAGGATTGAAAAAATTCCGCAGATTACCAAAGAAGTATTGGCGATTGAAAAAGTAGAAGCAGAGCAGAGTCGGTTAGGGTATGACGGAATATTTTTCATTGATGATCAATGTTCTGGGCAATAGGAGTGATTAAATTTAAAAGGAGGTGATTGGGGATGTGGTTTCGGCTGAAGAAAAGTTTAGTATTAGAGAAGTGCATCGAGAATGAATTTGGATGTAAAAAGATTAGAAGCGGCACGGCTATTAGAGTTACCACCGTTGGGCCTCCATTTCGATCTGATCTAGGCAAAGTCCATTTTCATTTCTGGTTTATAAAGGAACCAAGGGGCGGCAGTTGGATTGAAATAAAAGTAAATCCGAATCTTATAAAATTACCGGGCATGTGCGTTAAAGATGATTATGGAGTAGTATATTGTGCTAAGAAAGAAATATTTCTATCGGTGGTCACGACAGATGGGGTTGAATCAGATGAAATATTATTTTGTCCGTCATGTGGAAAAAGGCTCCGAGCTCAGGATTGGACTCCTCCCCTTCAAAATTTCATTATTAAATGATTTTTAATAAAATAACCTTGGTCAAAAATAACCAAGGTTATTTTTTTACCCCGTTAGAAAACTCCGCCATTTATGGCAGGGATGAACCCCGTTAGAAACAAAGTTTCTAACGGGGTGAAATAATCTTAACCTCGATAGAAAGCCTCGTCCTTTCTAACGAGGTTAACCGATACAAAGGGGTGAGGTAAAAGCCCCGTCCTTTCTAGCGGGGTTTACTGATTGTCATTTCGAGGAGTGAAGCGACGAGAAATCTCCCGCGTATGCGGGGACTCCGTTGCCGGCATTCGGCCAGCTAAGCTGGCCATTCGCCGGAGATCCTTCGCTTTGTTCAGGATGACACGCGTTGGCGTGTTATTTTCTATTTTTCAGCGCGTTTATTTATGCTATATTTTTAAAATCTCGTATTGCTCACGATCGTAACTAATACGAGATTTTGGGAGATAAATAGTTATAAGTTTTGGGATGATGGAATAAATTAATAACCTTGTGCGTGACGTTTTTAATTAATGTCTATTTTTCAGCGCGTTTATCAGCGTTGCTTCGTCGGTGTATTCCAGATCGCCGCCGGCGGATAAACCGCGCGCCAGACGCGTTATTTTGGCGCCCAACGGTTTTAAAATGCGTTCAAGGTATAAAGCCGTGGCGTCACCCTCAACTGTCGGATTAAAAGCAAGAATTACTTCAACTTGTTCGGGGTGTTTTTTTATTCGCGCCACCAATTCTTTTATTTTTAATTTTTCAGGCGTTAAACCCTCGGTGGGCGAAATAAGGCCGCCAAGCACATGGTATAAGCCATTAAATTGATGGGTACGCTCAAGCGGAATAATATCTAAAATATCTTCAACAACGCAAATTATCAGCGGATTGCGTTTTTTGTCAGAACAGATGGCGCACAAAGTTTCGGAGCTTAAATTAAAGCAATTTTGGCAGATTTTAGTTTTTGTTTTGAGTTCAATTATTGATTGGGCAAAATCTTTTAAATCCTGAGGAGGTTGGTTTAAAAGAAAAAAAACCAAACGAGTGGCTGCTCGCTGGCCAATGCCGGGAAGTTTGGAAAAATGATCTATGAGATTTTTGAGGGAGTTGGGCAGCATTTTTAGATAGTGCTTTTAGTCTCCGTTTATGGTCATGGTTTATGGTTTAGCGCCGCCCGTATCGTTTTAGGTTTATGGTCTTTGGGTTATTAACCAAAAACGCTAAACCTTTTTGACGAAATGCGCCGCTATAAACTATAAACGTTTAACTATTCCCCAAAATGACGCTCTAGATTCTTAAAGCTCACTTGTGACTCATTGAAATAAAGGTCTACTTTGCCGATCGGGCCATTTCTGTGCTTGGCAATAAAAATATCGGCAATATTGGGGCGGCTGGAATCTTTTTTGGTTTTATCTTCGCGATAGATAAAAAGCACGACATCCGCGTCTTGTTCAATGGAACCTGATTCGCGTAAATCTGACAGACGGGGAACTTGGTCGGGCCGCGCTTCAACTGCGCGCGAAAGCTGAGAAACTGCCAGAACAGGCACTTCCAATTCTCTGGCCAAACCTTTTAATGAGCGGGAAATTTCCGTAACCTGTTGAACCATGCTTTCTAAATTGATTCTGGGCTGAATTAACTGCAGATAATCAATAACTATCAAGCCCAATTTATTTTCCGCCTCAAGGCGGCGGCCCATAGTGCGCATTTGTAACACGGTCGGCGAAGGCGCGTCATCAATAAAAATCGGCGCTTGGGACAAAGAGGACATTGCTTCCTGGATCCGTGAAAAATCATTATCTAATCCTTCGGAAGAAAGTTTGCCGGTTCTTAATTTCCATAAGTCAACGCCTGCTTCGGCAGCCAAGAGTCTGTCCACGACATCATGTCTTGACATTTCTAGGCTGAATATGCCGACAGGAATTTTTTGGCGGACGGCAACATGCCTGACAATATCAAGCGCCATGGCTGTTTTGCCAAGCGATGGCCTGGCCGCCAAAATAACTAGATCGGATTTTTGCAGACCGGAAAGATAATTGTCAAGATCGCCAAATCCGGTCGGCACGCCTCGCATCGCTCCTTCGCCCCGATGGAGTTTTTCGATTCTGTCAAAAGCTTCTTCTAGCGCGTCTTTAACCGGTAAAAAATCTTGAGCTAATGATTTTTGGGAAATTTGGAAAACTTTTTGTTCTGCCTCGTCCAAAATATATTCAAGGTCTTTTTCTTCCGAAAAGCTAAGCTGAGAAATATCCTGGGAAATTTGAATTAGATCTCTTAAGACTTTTTTGCGGTGGACGATTTTTGCGTAATGGGAGATATGGGCGGCGGTCGGCACCATATTAACCAAATTCGTTAAGTAGCTGGGTCCGCCAATTTCTTCCAAAAGTTTTTTTTCATCAAGTCTGTTGGTCATACTTAGAAGGTCAATCGGCTCTCCTTTTTCATAAAGTTCAATCATTATTTCAAAAATGCTGTTATGCACTTGGCGGTAGAAATCCCCGGGCTTTAAAATGTCTGCCACTTTTATAATTGCATTTTTGTCCAGCATCAAGCATCCCAAAACGGATTGTTCCGCTTCAATATTTTGAGGAGGTATTTTTTGGATTGATTCTGTCTGATTGGGCATAAGAGTTTTTGAATTTTGCGCGCCCCGCCTCTTTTTTAGAGGCGGGGCGTACCCTATGGCATTACCCCAGTATATAATATTTTTGAAACCCTCCGCAATATTGACAAAACGGTTAATTTGTTAATATGATGGGGAGAAGTTATTTTACAAAAAAAGGAGGGATTATGGAAGCAAAATTATTAGATATAAGCGAAAGTCGGATTAGAATCAGATTAATTCCAGAAGGGAAAAGAAAATACGAAGAGCAGAATCTCATTTCATCTCTCAAAGAAAAAGAGCTGTGTGCTAGAATAGATTTTTGTGGTAACGAGATTTCTCTTCGTGTTGAGGAGGACAAAGAAAAAATAATCCTCCCAAAAGATGGGAGGCGGCTGATGATTATCATCAAAGAAAAATAATGAAATTTTAAAAAAGGAGACTGTAATTTTAGCCTCCCTTTTTTATTTCTGGGCCTTCTTTTGTATCTTCTATTTGATAACCCAGTTCATCAATTTTTTTTCTAACTTCGTCCGCCTCTTTCCATTTTTTCTCTTGCCGTAATTTTTCACGCTGTTTTACTAATCTTTTTATTTCATCTGGGATTTCTATTTTTTTAATTTTATCCAGGCCAAGTCCTAAAACTTTGTCAAAATCAAGCAAAGTCTGTTTTTTGTCCCGATCCGAAACCTTTTCGTCTTTTATTAATTTCCAGACTAACGCCATAGCTTTTGGCATATCCAAATCGTCACTGATTGTTTCCTCAAATTCTTTTTTGTATTCTCTGGAAATTTTTCCGTCTTCGGGATATTTACTGAAAGCTTGGTAAAGATTGTTGAGCGCGCTCTGGGCCGCTTCCAGACTCTGCCAAGTAAAATTAAGTTTTGAACGATAGTGAGCCGTTAAAACCAGATAGCGATAGGCAAGGGGATTGAATCCTTTGTCAATCAGAGTCTCTAGCGTGAAAATATTCCCTTCTGACTTTCCCATTTTACCTTCATCTATCAATAAAAATTCGCCGTGCATCCAAAATCTGGCTGGAATTTTTCCGTAGGCGGCTTCTGACTGGGCGATTTCATTGGTATGGTGAATAGGAATAAGATCAATTGCCCCGCCGTGAATATCAAATTGTTCTCCCAGATATTTTCGGCTCATAGCCGAACATTCAATATGCCAGCCGGGAAAACCCTTAACTTTACCCCGGACGCCAGGAGGGGTCCAGGGAGAATTCCATTCCATTTGCCTTTTTTTGTCTTTGGGCGAAAATTTCCAGAGCGCAAAATCTGTCGGATTTTTTTTCCCTTCGGCCATTTCAACTCGCGCCCCGGCTTTTAATCCTTGAGCATCAAGCATGGCCAGTTTTCCGTAATTTTTTAATTTTGACGTATCAAAATATATAGCGTCCTTAGTTTTATATGTAAACCCTTTTTCTTCCAAAATTTTTATAAGTTCAATTTGGTCGTCTATATGGTCTGTAGCGCGGGGCGTTTGAGTCGGTTTTAAAATATTCAGAGCTTCGGCATTTTTTTTAAAGGCCTTGATATAGAAATCAGCAATTTCCCAGGCGGTTTTTCCTTCGCGCTTAGCGCTCTTTTCCATTTTGTCATCGCCGGAATCTTGGTTGGAAGTTAAATGCCCGACATCTGTATAATTCATTATATAATTTACTTTATAACCGTTATATTCCAATATTCGGCGTAAAATATCTGCAAAAATATAAGTCCGAAAATTGCCCAAATGCGCATACCAATAAACCGTCGGCCCGCAACAATAAAAACCCACCTTCTTGTCCGCCGTTTGGCGGATGGGCTGAAATTCTTCCTTTTTTCTTGTTAGGGTATTATATAATTTTAGCATTTTAAGCTATTGGCTATATACTATTTGCCATAAGCCATTTTCTACATCCACTTTTTACGCTTGAAATAAATAAACATCAAAATAGTGACGAGTCCCATGCCGGCTAAAATGAGCCAAAAAGCGTAGACATTTCTAACCAAGGTATAATTAAGAGCGGTATTCATTGCAAAAATACTGGCAATTAAGCTTAATGGGAAACTAATGAAAGACAACAAGGTTAAAACCTTTACTATATTATTTGTTTTGTAAGAAAGAAGAGAATTGTTTGTTTCTTCAATTGCCTCAATCATATCTTTAAGATTTTCCAAAGTGTTCCAGACTCTGATATTTGAGCCTATCACTTCTTGAGATATAAAATCAAGATTATGTTCAAAAAAACGGTTACTCTTTTGGGCTATAATTTCCAGGACCGAACGTTGGGGCTTGATTGTTTTTCTAAAATCAATAATGTCTCTTTTTACAATCGCAATTTCACTCAGCATTTCGCGTTCTTGCCCTTGAAAAATTTTATTTTCAATTTTATCTACGTTTTCTTGTATATGATCGAGCATGGGTAAACAAGAATCAATCAGTTTGTCCAAAATGCAAAAAAGCAAATATCCGGTGCGCTGAAAATAATCTTGTTGAGTTGTTTCGCTATGAAGGCATTCATAAAAAAAATTTTCCAACATCGGGATGGGATCTTGGTAGATAGTAATAATAGCCTTGTGCGTGATAACAAAATCAAGTTCGGTAGGAACGGTCTGGCGAGTTTCTGGATTAAAAACCGGAAAATGCAATACCAAAAATAAATAATCGGAATACTCTTCAATCTTGGGTCTTTTAATGGGAATAGGCAACTGGCTCAGGATAGACGAGCTCAGGCGGAATTTATCTTTTAGAAACAGTAAATCATTAGTCTTGGGGTTGGCAAGGTTTAACCACGTAATGCTGTTTTTTTCAATTTGTTCCATGTATTTTTAATCAATTTTAATTATATCATTTTTACCCTTGACAACAATCCACAGGGAGCTATAATGGATTAGCAATCTAACACATAGACTGCTAACTATATGGATACGCGCCAGCAAAATATTTTGGAATTTATTATCAAAGAATATCAAATGACAGGCGAACCTGTCGCTTCGCAAGTTTTGGTTGAAAAATATCATTTTGATTTGAGTCCAGCAACAATCAGATCAGAAATGCTTAAATTGGACGAAGATGGTTTGCTCATGCAGCCCCATACTTCAGCCGGTCGAGTGCCGACGACAAAGGCTTATCGTTTATTTGTTAATAAGCTATTGGGGAAAAAGGAGCTCCATCTGAAAGACGAGGAACGGATCAGGAAGGACTTGAGGAAATTTGATGATAATGATATATTTTCTCGTCAGATGGCCCAAATTTTAGCGGACTTTTCTCATAATTTGGGATTCAGCGGATTTCTCGGCGAGGAGTCGGATTTTCACGAAGCAGGATTTTCGTCTCTTCTTAAAGACATTGAGCTTTGCCAGCCGCAAAGTGTGGCGGATATTTTGCGCGGCTTTGATTATTTTGGAAAGAAAATTAATAATTTGTTCAGCCGGCTGGATGAAGAAATGGAAATTTTTATTGGCGAAGAAAATCCAATTGAGGATTTTAAAAAATGCAGTTTAGTTATTTCTAATTATGAAAAAAAAGATAGGAAAGGATTTATCGGGATACTCGGCCCAAAAAGAATGAACTATGTTAGAAATATTTTTTTGGTGCAAGAAGCAAAAAAGATGATAGAAGACATTTAAGCCCAAATTCATTTAGATTAAATAAATTATGATGGAAGAGGAAAAATTAAAAGATATTGAAGGAAAAAAAAGCGAGCCTCCAAAAGACGAGGAAGGCATTATTTATGATGAAGCAAACGAGGATAATGCAAGAATAATTATTGAAAATTTGCGCAAAAAACTAAAAGAATGCCGGGTAGAAAAGCAAAAATATTTAGACGGCTGGCAGCGAGCGCAGGCTGATTTTGCAAATTTTAAGCGCAGAAACGAAGAGCAATTAGCCGAATGGTCAAAAATACTGGGTGAAGGCTTAATGAAAGATATTTTATCTGTTTTGGATAGTCTTGACGCGGCAATCGCGTCAAATCCCAAAGATCAGGGCTTGCTGACATTGAAAAATCAGATGCACACAGTTTTAAAAAAACATGGTCTGGAAGAAATAAAATCAGTTAATGAAAAATTTAATCCGCAATTGCATGAAGTGGTGGAATGCGAAGAAGGAGAGCAAGAACATAGCGGCGAAATAGTTTCGGGAGAGATACAGAAAGGATATATGCTTAACGGCAAATTGTTGAGAGTAGCAAAGGTGAGGGTGAGGAAATAAAAATCATAATAAAAAAATTAATTTATAAATCCGAAATTCGAAATCCGAAATTCTAAACAAATTCCAATAACCAAAACCCAAATCACAAAATAAAAAAGTTTAGAATTTTGAGAATTGGAATTTAGAATTTGTTTAGGATTTAGATATTAGGATTTAGAATTTAAAAGAATTATGCCAAAAATTATCGGAATTGATTTAGGAACATCTAATTCAGCCGCGGCAGTGGTGGAAGGCGGGAAACCCGCCATTATTCCATCGGCCGAGGGCACAACCTTGGGAGGGAAAGCGTTTCCGTCTTATGTCGCTTTTGGGAAAGACGGCGAACTTTTGGTCGGCGAGCCGGCCAGACGCCAGGCAGTGACAAATCCGGAAGGAACAATCACCGCTATCAAGCGCAAAATGGGAACGGATTACAAAGTTAAGGTCCCTTTGACCCGTTCGACTAACGCTCAGGGCTCAGGGCAAGCCGGTAAAGAATATACACCCCAGCAAATATCTGCATTTATTTTGCAAAAAATAAAGCGCGACGCTGAATCGTATTTGGGTACTCATATTGAAAAGGCAGTTATAACCGTGCCGGCGTATTTCAATGACGCTCAGCGCCAGGCAACAAAAGACGCGGGAGCGATTGCGGGATTGGAAGTTGTCAGAATCATAAATGAGCCGACAGCCGCTGCCTTGGCTTATGGAATAGATAAAGCAGGTAAAGAGGAAAAAATTCTGGTTTTTGACTTTGGCGGCGGTACTCTGGATGTAACAATTATGGATTTTGGCGGAGGAGTATTTGAAGTTATTTCAACATCTGGCGACACCCAGCTTGGCGGAACGGATATGGATGAAGTTTTGACAAACTATATAGCGGATGAATTTAAAAAAAATTCAGGCATTGATTTAAGAGGAGACAGAATGGCGATGGTTCGTTTAAAAGAGGCGGCGGAAAAAGCAAAAATTGAGTTAAGTTCAACTTTGGAAACCGATATTAATTTACCATTTATTACCGCCGACGCTTCGGGACCGAAACACTTAACCATGAAAATAACGCGCGCAAAACTAGAAGAATTGATAAAGCCGATTATTGAAAAATGCCGCGGTCCGCTGGAGACTGCACTTTCTGACTCCAAACTGACTCCGGCCGATATTACGAGAATCATAATGGTTGGGGGGCCGACCAGAATGCCGATTGTCCAAAAATTTGTTGAAGATTATGTCGGTAAAAAAATTGAAAGAGGGGTTGATCCGATGGAATGCGTGGCTTTGGGCGCGGCAATCCAAGGAGCGGTGCTTGGGGGCGACATGAAAGAGGTTTTGCTGCTTGATGTGACGCCTCTGACTCTTGGAATTGAAACTTTGGGCGGAGTTGCTACGCCATTGATTGAGCGTAACACGACTATTCCGACATCAAAAGGCCAAATTTTTTCAACTGCTTCGGATAGCCAGCCCTCGGTTGAAATTCATGTTTTGCAGGGTGAGCGGTCGATGGCCCAGGATAACAGAACCCTTGGAAGGTTTATTTTGGATGGGATTCCGCCCGCGCCCCGAGGTCTGCCGCAAATCGAAGTCACTTTTGATATCGATGCCAATGGCATTTTGACCGTAACGGCAAAAGACAAGGCAACAGGGAAAACGCAGAATATTACAATAAAAGATACTTCTGCACTTTCAAAAGAAGAAATTGAGCGGATGAAAAAAGAAGCAGAAGTCCACGCAACCGAGGACAGGAAACATAAAGAAGTTATTGATTTACGTAACCAAGCAGATGCCTTAATCTACACAACCAAAAAAACTTTGCGTGAATTTGGAGAAAAAGTTTCTAGCCAAGACAAAAAAGAAATTGAAGATAAATTAGTTGAACTTAAAAAAGTTAAAGATGGAAATGATGATTCCGCCATAAAAAAGGCGATGGACGAACTTAGCCAGGCGGTGCAAAAAATCGGGGAGCAGATGTATAAAGCTCAAGCCGAGCAGGCAAAAGGCGGAGAGCAACCAAAAAAAGACGACAAAAAGAAAGATGATGGCACAATTGAAGGCCAGTTTGAAGAAAAGAAATAATTTTTTGAACTAGGTATTCCCCGTGGTCTTGCCACGGGGTGTCCTTGAAGGGAAAGTTTGAAAACCGTAGGTTTTCAATACAATCACTTGTTCTTGGATACCCTGCGGCTTGCCGCAGGGTGATTCATTGATGCGCCCGCGCTCCGCGCGGGCGCATAGTCTAGCCGATTTATCTATGTTAAAATAATTAGTGGCTGCTGTTTTTGACGGTGGTCACTATATTATTTTTAAATGCCGCCTTTTGACGGCGGCCCCAAAGTTACTTTTTTGGCAGTCCGCCTACCAAAGCCAATAATGATTAGTTGGTAATATTGAGTAAATCGCGCAGAACAACGTAAATTTTGTAATATCAATTACTCACTTTGGTTATTGGCGGGCAGGCATAAAAGTAATATAAAAAATGCCTAAACAAAAAATTATTTATATCGCCCTCTTAGTTTTAATTACCGTTTTTTCTTTTTTGGGCTGGCTGAATTTGGGAAAAAATTTGCTCGGAGATTCGCCAAACTACGGAACTTTCTGGATAGCTCCTTCGTTAATTTTTATAATAGTCATTGCGTTATTCGGAATAGCAATTATATTATTTAATGATTTGGTTTTTGCTCTTTTAGCCTTTTTGTTAATATCAGTTGGTTTTCTTTTTGTGTTTGGAATAAAATGGCCGTATTTGGTTGTTTTAGCCTTAGGATTGGGCGTTACAATTTTGGCCGCTGGGCAGGCAATCAAGGAGAAAAAAGTCAGGATTAAAATTATTCCGAGTCAAATTTTAAAAACCTCTCTTAAGGCGATTTTTATTGTTTTGGCGCTGACTGTTTCTCTTGCATTATATTTTTCTCCGGCAACCCAGCGCTTAAGCGTAGAAGTGAAAATTCCCAGGCCCCTTTTTAATGTTGTATTAAATACAATGATTGGTGTTTTTAACAGTCAAATCCAGGATCAGTCTATCCCGTCCGTTTTTAATATTCCTGGTATGCCGATGGTAAATATAAATGAATTAAAAAATACTGGGGTTTTGAATAAAGAAATTTCAATTGATACTGCTTTTTCCAAAGAAGCGCAAGACAAACTTTATGACACCATCAATCAGCAGCTCAACTTTTTCCTTAAACCATATAAACAATATTTGTCCTACGGAATCGGCATTGCAGTATTTTTTAGCTTGGTAGCAGTCGCTTTTGTCTTTATCTGGCTGGCTATCGGATTGGTAAATTTAATTTTTTTGATAATGAAAAAAATGGGATGGGTAAATATAAAAAAAGAGATGGTGGAAAAGGAGACTTTAGAGTTTTAAAATTTTTTTAAGCCACTTTTCTGGCAGCAGAAAAGTGGCGAAAAGACTGCCGCCAGGGCATAAAATTTTAAGAAAATCGGATTTGCCTCGCTAAAATCGCTATGCACCGCGCCTAACGGCGCGGCCCAAAGGCATAGCACGCGATTTTTGAACGCTCGGCTCATCTCGATTTTCTGATAAAATTTTTGCCATGGCGGGAAGTTATTCTTAATTCTCATCAAAAATGCCAAAAGACTATTACGAAATTTTAGGGGTGTCGCGGGGTGCTTCGCCTGACGAAATCAAGCGGGCATACCGCAAGCTTGCTCAAAAGTATCATCCTGACAAGGGCGGAGACGCTGAAAAATTCAAGGAAATTAACGAAGCTTATCAGGTTTTAAGCGATCCTCAAAAGCGAACCCAATATGACAAATTTGGAGCGACTTTTGAGCAGGCGCGGGCTGGCGGCGGATTTTCCGGTTTTAACGATTTCCGCGACTTTTCAAGTTATGCGGACGCTTTCAATGCCTTTGGGCAAGGACAAGAATTTGATTTTGGCAATTTGGGCGAGATATTTGAGCAAGTTTTTGGGGGCGTCCCGGGTCGCTCCGGCGGCTCTGGGCGCAAAAAAAGAGGCCAGGATATTTCAATTGACGCAGAAATTACTTTAGAAGAGGCAGCCCGTGGCGTTGAAAAAGAATTTAATATTTACAAAGGCGTTGTTTGCCCAAAATGTGGCGGCTTGGGAGGCGAGCCCGCCAGCGCAATCAAAGATTGTTCAAGATGCAAAGGGAAGGGTCAAATAGAACAAACAAGAAGCGCAGGATTTTTCTCTTTTTCACAGGTTAGAGTTTGTCCTGAATGCCGCGGTTCCGGAAAAAAGCCGGAAAAAGTTTGCTCGCAATGCGGAGGCGATGGACGAATAAAAGATTACAAAACGATTTCCGTAAAAATTCCGGCCGGTATCCAAGACCAGCAGGTTATTTCGCTTAGAGGCCAGGGAGAAGCGGGGCTATACGGAAGCGCGCCGGGCGATTTGTATCTGACTGTTCACGTAAAGCCGCATAAAATATTTGAAAGAAAAGGGGATGATTTATATTTTAACCTTGAAATTAGCTTTACGCAGGCAGTGCTTGGTGATAAAATAGAGATACCAACTTTTTCGGGGGCAGTCCAATTAAAAATCCCTGAAGGGATTGAAAGCGGTATGCGTATTCGATTGGAAGATAAGGGAATGCCGCATTTGCATGGTCGGGGTTCGGGCGACATGCTGGTGAAAATTAAAATAAAAACTCCCAGGAAAGTTTCTAAAAAAGCAAAACAGCTTCTGGAAGAATTAAAAAGGGAGCTGGAATAACTATCGGCTCGGGAACTATTTCCAAAAACGTAAAATTTTGCCCAGCGTGTAAAATTTTACTCGCCAAACCTCCTCGCTCGTCCCGCCTCTCGCGAAAGGCGGAATACCATGCCCGCTCGTCGGTTTGAGCGTTTTAGAAATAATTCCCTCGCCTCAATATTTCTTAGGAGGATGAGTTTTTTTTCTGATATAATTAGCAGTATCAATCTGGGCGGCAACTGGCTGCTTATTTTGGTTTTTTTGGCAGGAGGAGCTGCTTTTGGAATAGTGCTTGGCAAAAACAGATTAGGCCTGATTATTTTGTCTGCTTATCTTTCTTTGATTATTACAAAATTCATCCCTTGGAAAGTTTTTCTTGGAACAGAGGGCACGGCCGATGTTAACATGCAGATATTTTTATTTTTTGCCATAATTTTGGCAATTTTTTTTGTTGCGCCACATTCGGGATTAAGCGGGACCTTGCGCATTTCTGGCCGCGGAAGTTCTAAATTCTGGCAAGTTGCAATTTTGGGTGTTTTGGAACTCGGCTTTTTGACAAGCGTTGTAATTTCATTTTTGTCTCTTGGAATACAAAGTGATTTGGGGCAGCTGGGACAATTCTTTGCCGATCCGCTGGCGCAATTTTTATGGCTGGTTTTGCCATTAGTGGGGATTATGGTTTTAAAGAAAAAAAGGACTTATTTGGGAGAAGAATAAATATATATTTTAAATTATTTAAAAAATCACTCCTTGAGGAGTGATTTTGAATTTTTGTGCTGTATTCTTAAAATAGTTCGAACCCCAGTAGTAAAGCAAAGCTTACTACGGGGCATAGCGCATTTCGCCGCCGCAGGCGGCCCGCTTCGCCGGAGCTTCAGCGAGGCGAACCAAAACTCTTTGACTTTTCCTTTCTGGTGCGCCGTGGGGGAATCGAACCCTCGACCCTCTGCTTAAAAGGCAGGTGCTCTACCGACTGAGCTAACGGCGCCCAACTACGCTCCGATTTTCATCGGAGCTTCGATGGGCAAGCATTCTCTGAAACAAGATACTTGCCCTTCCGAAGCTCAAATGCAATTTGAGCGGAGGAGGGAGCTAACGGCGCCCAATTTACCCGCCGTAGCTTTAGCAAAGGCGGGCTTCGATATTCAATAAAATTATTCTATCTTATTTTACGTAAAAAATCAATTAGACAGAAAAGCCTCGTGAGTTTCTTCATATTTCAGTTATCCACAATAGCCGTAGACAGCGATTCTAAATTCATGAGATAATATAAATGATGGATAGCTTGCCTAATAAACGTAAAGTGTGTTTTATGGTTTTTGATCGGCAAAATATCTGATTTGCCCGTCATTCCTTTTGGAGCGGGTATTTAATTTGATTAAATAAAGGTCGGTCCGCCTCCGCTTTCATCCGAGGAGGCATAAAACAGAATAAAATTCTGTAGCCAGGAAAGAGTATGTCGCCTTGGCGCACGAGCTACGGCGGATGCTCAAATTTATAGCCAAATTAAAATTTGGATAAATTTGGCAAAAGGGGGTGAAAATTAATGGTAATAACAAATTGGCTTGATGCCACAAGGTTGGCTTTTTTGAACATTACGCAGGGTTTTTTGTCTACACTTCTTAATATCATTGGGGCTCTGATAGTCTTTCTTATTGGCTGGGCAATTGCGATTGGATTGCAGAAATTAGTTGTCCAGATAATAAAAACAATTAGAGTTGACCAGCTTTTGGAAAAATTGGGAGCCGGCAAAGCTTTGGAAAAAGCGGGAATTAAGTTAGACGTTGCCAACTGGATTGGATTTTTGGTCAAATGGTTTTTGATATTCGGATTTTTATTGGCAGCTACCGATATTTTGGGATTGCAGGATGTCAGCGGATTCTTAAGGAGCGTTTTGCTTTATATTCCCAATATTGTCGTGGCGGCGGTTATCTTGGTGGTTGCGGTTTGGTTTGCGGGGCTGGTGCAAAGAATTGTGGCGGTCAGTATTTCGGCTGGCAAAATTAAAACCGCTACCTTTGTTGGCGCACTGGTCAAATGGGCAATTTTAATTTTTGCTTTATTTGCCGCCCTTATTCAATTGGGAATTGCTCCTGGGTTGCTGCAGACGATTGTCACTGGATTTATTGCGATGCTTGCGATTGCCGGCGGCTTGGCTTTCGGCCTTGGAGGAAAAGAATACGCTTCTAAAATAATAGAAAATATAAGAGACGAAATGTCCGAATAAGTATTTTGTCTAATTTGTGCGATCGTGCAAATTATAAAATATCCGCAATATACGGTTATTTTATGGATAAAATTTAAAAAAATACAAAAGCCCTAAAGGGCTTTTGTATTTGCGTTTAAAATATATTATTCTAAGATGGCGCCGACGATTTCCGGATGGCCGTTAAGAAATTCTTGAGCCGTCATAGGCTTGCCTCCTTCAATCTGTAATTGTTGGATTATTAAACAGTTTTTACCGGTCTGAACGGCTAATTCTTTTTTATCCGTTAAAAAAACTTCGCCCAATTCTTTTTTTGTCTGCAGCTCTAAAACATTGGCTTTTAAAATTTTTAAAGCCTTTATTTTTTCGTTTCCTTCGTTGACAGTCTTTTCTTTAAAAATTGTAAAACTCCCCGGCCAAGGGACAAACGCTCTGATTTGACGATCCAGTTCATCGGCGGTTTTATTCCAGATAATTTTGGCGTCTTCTTTAGTTAGAATCTTTGTATAAATAGCTTGGGAATCATCTTGCTGCTGGGGCAGAATAAAATTCCGGGCGCTTTTTGGCATTTCTTTAAAAACAATCCAGTAGTTTAAAGTTTTTATAAGCAGCTTTGAGGCGATTTTTGATAATTTATTTTCCAGCGATTTGGCAGTTTCGTCTTTTTCTATTTCTACAATTTCTTGGGCAAGAATGGGGCCTTCGTCCATTTTGCCGTTCATTAAAATTATTGAAACGCCGGTTTTTGAATCGCCGTTTAAAATGGCAAATTGGATGGGGGATGGGCCGCGATAGTTTGGAAGCAGAGACGGATGAATATTTACAGAGCCGTATTTTGGAAGATCAAGGATTTCTTTTGGCAGGATTTTCCCATAAGCTGCCACCACAATTAAATCGGGCCCCAAATCAGTTGTTTGTTTTATTAAGTCTTCTTTAGTTTCGGGCTGAAAAACAGGAATTTGGTGATTTTGGGCAATAATTTTGACAGGGGGCGGGGTTATCTTTTGCCCTCTGCCGGCTGGTTTGTCAGGGGCGGTGATGACGGCCTTGGGTTTAAAATCGCTCTTTAAAAGCTCTTCCAAAACAGGAACGGCAAAATCAGGCGTGCCCATAAAAACAATTTTCAGGTCTTTATAGATTTCCAAAAGCGCCGCCGCAATTTTTTCCTGCAATTTGGCGTCTTTTCGGCTGAGGGATTTTAGATCAATCGAAGTATTGACAAATTCTTTTGTTGGTTGTATAATAGGAGACATAAGGAAAGTTCTTAATTTAGATAAAATACGTTTAGAGGAGGAAAATATGAGAGCGACTTTGAGTACGGTTTTAGGTCTATTGGCGATTGGACTTTTCGTAGGGTCTGTAACAATGAATTGGCCGTCGTCTCCCAGCGAATGGGCATCCAATTCATATGACGTAAGCTGGGGGCGATACGCATTGGCGATAGTATTGGCCACATTGGCAATGCTAATCTTATGGTGGCCAGAAATATTACGTACCTACCGGGCGCTGAAGCGATGCGGTGGAGGCGGCGATCACCGGCGTCTGGTGACCCATGGGATCGGATGGGATGAGAATAGAAGGAGGAAAAATCCATGGCCGAAGCGACGATTGCAGTAGTCTACGGAGGCATCGCGGTTGCAATTTTAATTCGTAGCCGCGACAAATTGTTCTTTTGGTTATTTGTTGCAGCGGGCGGATTCAATATTGGCTTGCTGCAGTTATTAAAAATTTTTTAAGAGGAGGGAGATATGAGATTTTTGCGAATTTTGCTTGGTTTTTTTCAAAGAATTACGAATGACCGGCAGGATCGATTTCCTTTGACGAAAGAGACAAAGATTGCTTCCTTGCGCCGCGACGTACGTCGCAACGCGGCAAAGGCAAAAATGAAGTACTTTTAGTTCTTTTGCTTGATATTTGGGCCTGATTGGTTATCAATCGGGCCTTTTTTGCATGCGAAAAGTGCAACCTCGCTCCGTCCTAGCGGACTACGCTCGGGTATGCGAATGCGCCCATGCGAATAAAATTACAATAGTGTTTCCGGGTCAACTTCAATTTTCCAAAAAGGAGGCACAGTTAAGAGAAATTTATTACGCAGAGTTAAAAGATCTTGGCGTTCGCTTTTGCTTGCCAGCCAGAATGGTTTTATTTTTAAAATAATCTGCCAAATATATCTGCTTCTTTCTTTGGCAATAAAAGCGGGAAGGGGCTCTGAAATTTCAAAAACGGCTTCTTTTAAGATTTTACTATTTTTAAGCTGCTGGGTCAATTTTATATATAAGATTTCTGCTTGCTCAGCCGCTTTTTTGGGATCGCGGTGGCCAAAAACTAATTTGATTAATTGGGAAAACGGAGGATATTTGAGAGCTTGGCGTGTTTCAATTTCTTTATCGTAAAAATATTTTAATTCTCCCTTCAAAGCGATTTGGAGTATTTGCGTCTGGGGGTTATAGGTTTGGATTAGTAGCTGGGAATTTGTAAAATTTTTAACTTGATTAATTGTTTGCAATGTTTTTTCATCAGATTGAAAATCGGGCAGATGTAAAAGTGTATCCGCGGAAATAATTGCTGCCAAGGGAACTTTGGTCCGCCAGTTGGCGGAATTTAAAATCATTTGTGTGCCGATTAATATGTCCGCCTTTTTTTGCCTGAAATTTTGTATGATCGTATTTTCCTGGGCGGAGGTTTGGGCAACGTCGCTGTCCAGCCGTAAAATTTTAGCATTTTTGAATATTTTTTTTGCTTCTATTTCTACCCGCTGGGTGCCAGTGCCAAATATTTTTATCCTGTAGCCGTTGCATTTTGGGCAAAGGCTCGGCGGAGCTAATTTTTGGCCGCAGTGGTGGCAAATAAGCAAAGGTTTCAGTTCGTCCGGCTTGCTTCTTGTTAGGTGGTAAGTTAGAGGCGCATCGCAATTTGGGCACTTGGCAACATAGCCGCAATCGCGGCACAGAACAAAAGTTGCCAGCCCTCGGCGATTTATAAACAAAATGATTTGCTGGTTTTTTTCAAGAACGCTGTTTATGCGAGCCTGGAGTTTTCTGCTGAAGATTGAATAATTGCCATCTTTCATTTCTTGCCGCAAATCAACCAATTCGATTTCTGGCGTGTTTTTGCTTTTTTTTGAATCAATTTTTAAGTTTAATAATTTCTGGCTGTTAAAATAAAAAGATTCGACAGACGGGATGTCTGATTTTAGAGTGATTTTGGCGCCAAAAAGTTCGGCCAATTTCTTTGCAATCTCATGCGTCCGGTAATGCGGAAACATATCCCAAGAACGATGGCTGGAATTTGTTTCGTCCATAATTGTGATTTCTTTTAAATTAAAAAAAGGCACAAAGCTTGCCAGCCGCGTGCCAATAATTATTTCGGTTTCACCCCGGGCAATCTTCTGCCAGTTTTCGTTTAATTGTTTTGCGCTCAAGCCGCTATGTATTATAGCAGTTTTTTCTTTTGGAAACTTATTTTTTAATGAATCTATCTTTAATATCTCCGGCACTAATATTAATTTTTGGGGTTTGTTAATTTTGAATTTTGAATTGTAACTTTGAACTTTGAACTTTGAAATTTGAACTTTCCTTGGCATCATCATCTTCATAAACAATCCCGGCGATGTAAAATAATAATTCCCGAGCCAAAGCGCAAGTTTTATTTGCTGTGTAGCCAGAACGGGTTCAGCATTTAGAATTCTTTTAACCGGCCGTAATTCATATTCAGCTTTTTTGATTTCCAGCTTAAAGTCTTTGATTTGATGAATTTCTATGACTATCGCTTTTTCCTGTCGTCTGCCCAGCGGTACCGATACTAAAAACCCCTCATTTAATTGATTGATAGAGAAATAGCTAAGTATTTGCGGCTTCTGGAGCGGGATTTTTGTCAGCGGAACGACTTCGACGAGATACATAATAGAAGTATATAACTAAAATCACCAGAATAGAAAGCGAGCCGAAAGTATCCAGCAGCAGATCATTTATAGTGTCGGATAAACTGACGAGACTGTTGGAGCCGGTTATTTTATCAAGAATAAGTTCCCCGAATTCGTAAAATAAACCGAGTGAAAGCGTGCTTGTCCAGGCAAAGAAAGCGGTGGTTAAGATTCCCAAACTTATTTTGCCGCGAACGCCCAAACTTTGTATTAACAGAAAAATAATTGAAGCGCAAAGAGCGCCGCCCGCAAAAAAGTGCAGAATCTGATCATACCATTCGATTCTATCAAAAAGCGAAAATACTTGGCCTAACGTATCTGCGTAGAGAGCCGCGACAGTTGCCAGCATGAGAATATTTGATACGGTCTTACTGGAAGTACGCGCATAGAAAAAAATTATTTTGAGAAGCGCCCAGACGCCGCCGGTGGTAATAAGCAGCGCAATCCAGTGGAAACTAACGTGATATTGCAGAATGCCCAATGCATTCAAGGCTTCAAAAGTGACGAGCCCCGCCAGCAGGAGCTTGTTTAAATTTACCAGAATTTTATTAAGTTGTTCCCAGCTGAAAACGCGCGTATATTCTGGTTGAGTTTCAAGCGGCAGGCAGGCAGGCTCGGCTATTGCATAATCGCCATTTGGCGATTGGCTGGTGGCTAAAAAAGCCAACGGTTCAATTTCTTTTACCTCTTGTCCCTCAAAGGTTGGACTGACAATCTTATCGAGTTCTTTGTTATCGTTTGATTTTGGCATCTTTTTTGTTATACTTCAGTTAAAGTGGCATGCTTATTGGCATTCTAACTTTAATTTTTTGAATATTCAATGAATTGGGAAAAAATTTAAAATGTCTCAAAAACGCAGAATTTTTATTGCAGTAAATTTGCCGGAAGATATCAAAAAGCGGCTTTTAGATTGGCAAAAAAAATGGGAACATATTCCCGTACGCTGGACAAAAAAAGACAGTTTACATTTGACGCTTATTTTTATCGGCTACGCGGACGAGCAAGAAGTTTATGAGATTTGCAGACTGACAAAAGAAATTGCCAAAAACTACGAACCGCTTAATATAATTTTTGAAAAAATTTTGTATGGTCCTCCGGCCCTTCGACAAGCTCAGGGTAAACCGCCAAGAATGATTTGGCTTAAAGGTAAGCAAAGTGAGGAACTTTCTAAAATAAAGAACGAGCTTGAAAATGTTTTTGTTTCATCAGGAGAAATCAGCTCATTTAGGGCAGAAAGGCGTCCTTTTTCGCCGCATATAACCTTGGCAAGGATAAAAATGGAACAATGGCGTAATTTACAAGAAAAACCGCAGATCGAGCAAGATTTTAAAGCGATTGTTCCTGTCGCGAGTATTGATGTTATGGAAAGCGATTTAAAGCGGGACGGGGCGGAATATACGATTTTGGAAGTATGCCCGTTGGGCACATAATTTGTTTTAAGTTGTAAGTCTTGGCAGCCAGTTTAGTTGTTTGTCTTGGTCTTTGGGTTTTGACCTTTGACTATGACTTTTGACCAGACCGGCTGCTCTGACCAAAAACCAGGATCGAGAATGTATTTGCTTGGTGTCCGTATAGACAATCTTTCCATGCAGGAAGTTCTTGAAAAAATCAGGGGATTTTTGAATGATGGACGCCAGCATTATATTGTCACGCCCAATCCGGAAATTCTGATTTTAGCGCAAAAAGACAAGGAATTTCGTGAAATTTTAAATAATGCAGATTTATCAATTGCGGACGGCGTAGGATTAGTGCGGGCATCAAGAATGTTGGGGGAACCATTAAAAGAGAGGGTAACAGGAATTGATTTAATACCTGGAATTATGAATTATGAATCAGGAATCAGGAATAAAGTTTTTTTATTGGGCGGGAGAAATGGTGTGGCAGAAAAGATAGCAGCTCAATGGCCAGCTGTTGTTGGATTTTCGGAAGAAACAGACGGTATGGAACTATTCGCGCGAATTAGACAATGCCAGCCCGACATTTTATTGGTGGCGCTCGGCGCGCCTCGTCAGGAAAAATGGATCGCGGAAAATTTAGCAAAAGTCCCATCGGTCAAAGTTGCTATCGGGGTTGGCGGCGCGTTTGATTTTTTGTCAGGTAAAATCCGCCGCGCTCCCGTCTTCATGCAAAAAATGGGTTTGGAATGGTTCTGGCGGCTGATTTTGCAGCCTTGGAGAGTAGGCAGAATTTTCAATGCCGTGATAATTTTTCCATCAATGATTTTGCGAGAAAAAATAAAGGCCTCTAAATAGGGAGGCCCGTTGTTGTAAATTTTTACCAGAGTTTAAATAATATATTCCAGACGACCATTCCGCCGACCAAGACTTTAAATAAATTCCAGATACCTTTGGATGTTGAGTAATCTACATCCGTTGTAAACGAGTGGTACAGTTTAACATTTCCGTGGCCGAATGACCATATAAGAAAAACGAAGATTCCAATGCCAACAAAAATGTTTATTATGACCGATTTGTGCGGTTCTGGAATCAGACTGAAGATATAAGCGCAAAGTAGAACGATTAAATTTAAAAGAACAATAATCAGTTTTTTTTTCATCTCTTACCTCTCCCCTCGAAACTTATTTGAATTTATTATTATATAATTAATAATGGCGAATAGTCAAGAAAAATTAAAAATCCATTTTATTGGCATTGGCGGCATAGGTATGAGTGCGCTGGCTCGTTTTTATTTGAGCCGGCATTTTTTAGTGAGCGGGAGCGATTTGGCAGGTTCGGAAATTACAGAGATAATTAAAAAAGAGGGAGTAAAGATTATTATTGGACCGCATAGATCAAGTAATATTGCGATGGACACGAATTTGGTTATTTACAGCGCCGCAGTAGAAAATAAAAATCCCGAACTGGCAGAAGCAAAAAAGCGCAAAATTAAATGCCAAACATATGCGGAGGCGCTGGGGGATTTAACAAAAAAATATTTTACAATCGCGGTTTCGGGCACCCACGGCAAAAGCACGACGACTGCCATGATTGCTTTGATTTTGACTAAGGCGGGGTTTGACCCGACGGTGATTATCGGCACAAAACTGCGTGAATTTGGCGGAAGCAATTTTAGATTAGGAAAATCGAAATATTTAGTAATTGAGGCAGATGAATACGACGCGTCATTTCTAAATTATTGGCCGAAGATTATCGTTTTGACGAATATTGAAGAAGATCATCTGGATTATTATCGGGACATCAGCTATATCTTGGCGACTTTTAAAAAATATATTGGTCATCTAAGTAAAAACGGAATATTGATAACGAATAAAGAAGATAGAAACATTCAAAAAATAATTCAAAATTTTTACCCTGAGCGAAGTCGAAGGGCAAAATTCAAAATTCAAAATTACAATTCAGAATTAAAAATTGACGAGTTGAATCTCAAAATTCCCGGCCAACATAATTTTTTAAATGCGGCGGCGGCGATAACTTTGGCGCGTGTCTTGAAAATTTCTGATAGGATTTCTGTAAAAGCTTTGAATAATTTTAATGGTACCTGGCGGAGGTTTGAATACAAAGGCAAAGTTAATGGGGCGAAAGTTTTTGATGATTATGCTCATCATCCAACTGAGATTAGAGCAACGCTTCAGGCAGCACGGACTTTATTGCCTGAGCGAGCCCGTCGGGCGAGTCGAAGGCTAAAAGTATACCCTTTGACAAGTTCAGGGTATAAACAAGGCCGCCTTTGGTGCATTTTCCAGCCTCATCAGTATCAGCGCACTTATAAGTTATTTGAGCAATTTGTCGGCGCTTTTGACGACGCGGATAAAACCATCCTGTTGCCGATTTTCAGCGTCGCCGGCCGGGAAAAAGAAAGCATCAAAAAAAAGGTCAGCTCAAAAAAGCTGGCGGCTGAAATAAAAAAGCGGAACAAAAAACTGAAATATAAAGAAAAAAGCGTTATCTATCTGGATTCTTTCAAAAAATGCGCCGGACATCTCAAAAAAAATCTCAAAAAAGGAGACGTCGCCGTAATTATGGGAGCAGGGGATATATATCTGCTGACGCAAAAATTAAAAATTAGAAACTGAAAACATTTATTTGCTTATATTTATGAGTCTGGATACCACGTTGTTAGAACGTGACTCGACACTCCACAGCGTGCATTATTCGTATAAATTCCAACCCAAGATAGAATATCGGTTATCAAAGTTATCCACAAATTAATGTACTTGACATCCTTTTCTGTGATCTAATATAAATTAGACCTTTACTTAATCATACTCTGCGCCAAATTGTTTACATATACCAAAGATGATTAATTAAAGAGGAGACATTTTATTTTAGCCTTTTTCTTTAGCATTAAAAAAATTTGGCGCAAACAAAAAATGGATAAAACATATTTTAGGATTTGTTTAATTTTAATTTTAGTTGTTTTTGCTGGATTATTATTTGTCAGTAAAGCGTCGGCCGCCGTTACTTTGACACCAGCCACCGGCGGCACCAATGTCTCAATTGATACAACTTCGTATTCCGGCGGCACAAGCGCCTGGACCACTTTAACTGGTCCCGTGATCGCTGAAAATATAAACGGAGATATCGGTTCAAGCACGACCGCCCATGTTTTGACTTTGCCCGCCGGCTGGGAATTTAATACCACCGTGGGTCAGTGGCACGCGATTGTCACCGGAACCATGCTTTTGGGCGCGACCTCAACAACCGCTAATACCATGAGTTTTGTAGTTTCCGCTACTTCGAGCATAGGGACGCTTTCTACTTTGACTTTTTCCGGCATTCAGGTCAAACCGACTGGCACTGCAACCTCAACTGTTAACATAACCCAAACCACAGGTATAATTACAGGCATTACCAATGGAGACAGCGGAGTCGGAACAAGTCTGGGCTTGATTAATAGCGTGGTTGGCGCTGTTAACAATCTTAATATCTATCAAGCGCCGGTCGTCGGGGCAACAGTTGACAATCCATTTAACACTCAGCCGATAATTTCGGTGATTGACCGATTTGGCAACGGAGTGGGCAGTCAGAATGTCGTTGCTTCGGTGGGAAGCGGTACAGGAACGTTGTTTGGCACATTGACGCAAACCAGTAACGGCAATGGTTCAACGACCTTTAGCGGGTTGGGCTACAGGAAATCAGGCGAAACTTTTACTATTAATTTTGCGGTCGGTGGTGTTAGCACGACCAGCGCCGCTTTGGGCCCGTTGAGTGCGGGTGCGGCCGCTTCGCTTTCAGTAGAAACCGCGGTTGACGGCAGCGGAACAACTGTGCCGTCTCAGAACTTAAATTCCGGCAGCGCTATAACCGCTTATTCAATAACGCGTGACCAGTATAGCAATTTTGTTGCTAACGCGGCAGCTGATGCTTGGTCGTTGGCAAGCAAGACTGGCAACGTAGTTGACACCGATTTGGTGGCTGCCTCTGATTCAAAAAGCGCGGTGATGACCGGCCATAATTCCGGCACCGCCACAATTCATGCGACAAAAGCAGGTTTGACAGCGGCTGATTCCGGCACAATCACTGTTAGCGCCTGCTCGCCTTACTCTGTTTCTGACGGCTCTGTTGGCAGTTATCCGACATGCGCGATTACCTGTAACGCCGGATATTATTTAACCGGTAGTTCTTGTTCGTTGATCGGCGGCGGCGGTGTCTTCAGCGGAATACTTCTATCCAGTCCGACATATTCCAGTGGCAGTTTATTGCGGGCAAGCAATTCGGATAAGGTTTATTTAATTGATAACGGGGAAAAACGCTGGATACCGACCGGAGAGATTTTTAATGCCAACGGTTATTCTTGGGCAAATGTCAAGGTTGTTGCTTCAGGTGTTATTTCTGGATACACCGAAGGCGCAAATGTTCAGCAGGCGACCACTCTGCCTCCTTGGCAGACCATTCCCGAAGGCGGACTTATCCGCGCCAATGGCGATGTTGATGTCTATATTGTCAAATATGTCGGTTCAAAAAAATTCAAGCGTTTAATCCTAAATCCATCTATCTTCAACAGCTACAAGCATCTTAAATGGAGAGATATAAAAGATGTTGGTAAATCGGTAGCTGATTCTTTTACCGTTTCTGATTTGGTTCGCGCTGTTAATGACTTTAGGGTCTATAAGCTTTATCCTGCAGGCGACACTGGCGAGAAACGCTGGATTGAGACAGCCGCCGTATTCACAAGTCTTGGTTATAATTGGGATTCCGTCTATGAAATAAATCAGACTGACAGAGACTCATATAAAACTGGCCAGACATTGAAATAAGATTTTATTTACAGGTGATTATAAAAAAATCCCCGCATGATTTGGTGCGGGGATTTTTGAAAAGTTTTTTATTTCACTAAAGGTAAAATGCGCCGGACATCTGGCAAAGAATCTTAAAAAAGGCGATGTTGCTGTTATTATGGGAGCGGGGGATATTTATAAATTGACCCAGCAACTGATTGTCTAAGATTTATCCACAGGTCAACCTGTTATTTGTGCCAGGTTCTTGTTATAATTATAAAAGATAAAGAGAGCACATAATAAAAATTAATTAGATTAACCATTTCTGAGCGTTTTTCAGACGTTCAAAGTGGTTAGATAAAGCATGAATTATTGGATTTATATTGCTGTGGCAGTGGTGCTTGTCGGACTGATCGTCTGGATGTTTATGAAGAAGAAAAAGGATGGCGGGCAGGCGCCGCCTGAGCCGCCGTCAACTCCGCCTGGCACGCCTGGTATGTAGGCTAAGTTTGCCAATTTTAAAAAGCAGTTTTTCAAAAGCTGCTTTTTAATTTCCGCTGGGGTTGCCCGGAACGCGTTTTTTTATTAAAATAGAAATAAGATATGCCAGGTAGTAGAAATTTGACTGTTCGCCGTAGGCGAACAAAAAATAAGCATTGTCACGGAGCGTGACAATGCTTGAAATTGCGTCGTTCGCCACAGGCGAAAGCAAGCTTTCGCCTGTGGATTCGCTAGCAATTATAATTTTTTCCTGCTATCGGGCGTATTGATTAACGATTAGACGATAGGCGATTTTTCAGTTAAAACAATTTGTCAAATTTTCACTACCTGGTATGGCCGATAAATTAAAGAAAAAATTAGGCCTTGTTTTGTTTATTGCCTTGCTTTTGGCAAGCAACGGATTTTTTGTGTTTGGAGCGTTTCCCGGCGCGCAGGCGCAGTCAAGTTCTCTATTTTACGCAGATTCTGATATTCCGATAATTTTACCCCGTTCGACCTGGGATAATTCTGCCCAGTTGCACGCGATGCTTTCGTGGCTGCCGCAAAATGAAACTTTTCCTTCTGATTGGCAGCCGGTTGAACGGATTGTCGTTCATGACACGGCGACCGCAAACAGTGATTCTTTATCGGCAATTGCCAGAATCCAGAGCATTTATCGATTTCATGCAGTCACTCAAGGATGGGGAGACATCGGCTATAATTATTTGATTGATAGGGATGGCAAAATTTATGAAGGCCGTTTGGGCGGAAACGGCTCGAGAGGCGCCCATGCTTTCAACAACAGAACCAGCCAGAATTTCAATTACGGCAGCATAGGTATAACTTTGTTAGGCGAATACACAAATAGTTCAGTTCCCGCGGCGATGGTAGATTCTTTATCAAGATTGATCGGCTGGCTGGCGGCAACAAATAATTTTGACCCGACCCTGACCCAAAAAACTTTTTCGATCTGGACTCCGACGACAAACAGTTTTAGCTCAATCTTTACCGGAGCGGTGGTGGCCGGTCATAAAGATATTGATGCGGGGAATCCCGACCCGGGCACTCTGGATTTTGCGGCGGTCCGCCAGGCAGCGGCGCAATACAAACAGAAATATCAAGGGGTTGTTTATCAGTCGCCATCTGGCTCAAAAATTTATCAGCTTATAAGCGGAGAAAGAAAAACATTTGAATCGCTGGCTGATTTTTCTAGCCAAGGCGGCACTTATCAAAAAATTGCCGTGATTTCACAGACGCAGCTTGATCTTTTTTCATCGGGCAGATTTTTAAAATATCCGGACGGCAGTCTGCTTCAGGCGGTCGATTCTCCCTCCGTCTTTTTGATGGATGGCGGCAAAAAAAGAAATTTGAATGTTACTGCGGCGCAGTTTGCAAAATTGGGATTTGACTGGGATAACGTTAAAAAAATAACGACTGGTGATTTGAGTTTATATACTAGCGGCCCGGATATTGTTTATGGTTCGGATAAAAGTTTGATTAAAGATTCGCAGGGTAAGGTCTATTTTATTGAGAATGGGCGAAAACGCTGGGTTAGTTCAGGTCAGCTTTTTAAAGTGCTGGGCTATCAATGGTCAAAAGTGAAAGATAAAACCAAGGAATATATTGATACGATTCTGGAAGGCGGTCCGATGAGCTATCCTTCCGGGAGTTTGGTAAAAGGGAGCGGACCGACTGTATATCTGATTGAAAACGGACTGAAAAGAGAAATTTTATCCGGCCAGATTTTTACAAAGCTTGGATATCAATGGAATAAAATATTGTCTGTTTCAGATGAAGAACTGGCAAGGTATCCGGCCGGCGACTTTGTCGGTTACAAAAACGGCACGCTCGCCAAAGCGGCCGGCGAAGCAACGGTTTATTTGCTTTCGGGCGGCCAGAAACAGGCCTTTGTATCGGCCGAGCAATTTACAAATCTAGGCTATCAATGGAAAAACGTGCTGTCAGTTTCTGCCGGAGAATTAGAGCGATATTTTTTGGGCGAAACCGTAAAATATCCCGACGGCGCTTTGGTTCAAAGAAAAGGGGATGTTAATGTATTTAGAATTGAAAGCGGTTTAGCAAAATTAATTCCAGATTTGGCGACTTTCAAAAAACTGAAACTCTCCTGGTTAAATGTTTTAAAAATAAGCGGAGGTGATTTTCAAAAACTTTTTGCTTACGCTTTGCCGGCGCCTCCAACTGCGCCGTCAACTCCGTCAACGGCATCTGGCCCAAGCCAGCAAAGTCAGCCAAATATTCGTGTTGCTATCTGGAATGTCCCTCAAGCGCAGACAGAAGTAGTATTTTCGGGCAGCGGGCCATATGATGTCTATGATAAAAGCGGTAACCTTGTCGTCAGCAAGCAGACAGGAGAACAGTTCTCCGTAAGCGTGGCCAACCCTTCTGGCGTCTTTGCAAAATTGGTGCCAAAATCCGGAACAATTCTTGAGATTATTTCTTATCAGGATTTAGCTTCCTGGAAAATAGGATTAAACTACAATAAATTCCGCGGCAATTTGGAGATTGTTTATTCCAATAAATCAGGTAAACTCTGGGTGGTCAATGAATTGCCGCTTGAAGAATATCTTAAGGGTGTGGCCGAAACAAATCAGGGATTGAATATGGAATATTTAAAAACAATGAGCGTGGCGGCCCGGACTTATGCTTATCACTATTTTAAATTGGGAGGGAAATACGGCGGTGACGAAGTTTATCATATTACCAACACAACTTCGGACCAGCTTTATAAAGGATATGGCCGCGAGCCATACGCTTCGGATATCGTTACTGCCGCCGGTGCGACATTTGGTGAAATGGTTTTCTATAATGGTCAGACCATTGTGACTGCGTATAGTTCCGGCGCGCCGGAATTGATAACTAACGGTTCAAGGTCGGCCTGTTCTGTGTGGGGAGGAAAATATTGTCAATCAGGATATGAATATTTAAATGGCGGGGTGAAAGATCCTCAAGGCACAACCTATGGTTATGATGCTTGCGGAGGCGGAAATCATTGCGTGGGGCTTTCGGGCGCCGGAACCAGACAATTAGCAGCGCAGGGAAAAACCTACAAAGAAATTCTTTTATATTATTATCCCGGTACGACAATACAGAAATTATATTAATTTTTAAGCTTTAGCTGATTGCTTTTATGGTTATAGAAAAGTAGGAAAAATATGTCACCAAAAGTTTTTATTATTATTTTAAACTGGAACGGCTGCAATGACACGATAGAGTGTATAGAATCCTTGAAAAAAGTTAATTATCCGAATTTTTCCGTTGTCGTTGTGGACAACGCTTCTTCTGATTCTTCTATAGACATAATTCCCAGAAAATACCGGGACATTTCTTTTATTGAAGTCAAAAAAAATCTTGGTTTTGCTGGCGGCAATAATATCGGCATAAAATATGCGCTTACGCACGAGGCTGATTATATTTTGCTTTTGAACAACGATACAACCGTTGAGTCAAATTTTCTATCGGAATTAGTTAATGCCGCGGAAGCCAACAAAAAAATCGGAATTTTAGGCCCAAAAATTTATTTTTATTCCGAGCCGGTAAGAATCTGGTTTGGCGGAGGGAAACTAAATTTGCTAAGGACAAAAGGCACGCACGCCGATTATATGAAAATAGACAATAAAGAATTGGCCGCCAAAATGCCTGTGCAAACAAAATATATTACCGGCTGCTGTTTATTGGTCAAAAAAGAAGTGATTCAGAAAGTTGGATTAATGAGCGAAGATTACTTTTTATATTATGAAGATGTGGATTGGTGTTTGCGGGTTAAAAAAGCCGGCTGGCAAATATTTTTTGTTCCTTCTTCTATGATTTATCATAAGCAGTCGCGCAGCGCGGGCGAGCACACATTCCCTTATATTTATTATCATTCGCGCAATGGATTAATTCTTGGTTCGCGCTTTGGCGCAACGACTTTAACCTATCTGCTCAGCTTTTGGATTTTTGCAAAGCAAATTATTAAATTGTTTATCGGCTACAACCGCAATTGGGCAAGGCCGGTCATTAAAGGAGTGGTTGATTTTTGGCTGTTAAAACGAGGGAAGCTGGAAGGGTACTATTAAAAATTCAAAAATCAAATATCAAAATGCAAAATGACAATGCAAAATGTAAAATGGATAAAAGTCAAAATCAATTTTAGCATTAGCTAATTTTGAATTTTGATTTGTCATTTTGATTTTTGCACTTTGCATTTTGAATTATTTATGCTGATAGGCATTGATGTGCACAATTTGGAAGGCAATCGCACCGGCGTGGGCCGGTATCTATTTAATTTGCTCCAGGAATGGAGTAAATTAAGTTCAAAGTTCAAAGTTCAAAGTTCAAAGTTTATTCTATATTTTAAAGACGAAATTCCGGCAGACGTTCCAAGGTCTGCTCTGTTCGAAATGAAATTATTTAAAGTCGGCAGCACGGCCAAATTTATGCACTGGAATTTGTGGCGGGCGGCGAAAAAAGACAAAGTTGATATTTTGTTCTGTCCCGGATATGTCGCGCCGATATTTTGGCAAGATAAACTTGCCTTGACTTTGCATGATATAATTTATGAAGCACATCCGGATTGGTTTGAATTCAAAAATCCAGCTGACAAAATTTTATTAGAATGGGTTTCCAAACGCAGCGCTAAAAAAGCATCTGTCATTTTTGTGCCGTCTGAATTTTCAAGAAATGAAGTCATTAAATATTATAAAGTTAAATCCGAAAAAATAACTGTCACTTATGAAGCAGGAGAAATTAATGCTGCAGAAACAATTGGCAGTCAAGACTTAATTAAAGGACGTCTGAATTTAAAAAAACAATTTGCTTTTTTTGTCGGTTCAATTTTTAACCGCCGTCATATGAGCGAAATAATTTCTGCTTTCGGCAGGCTGGCAAAAGAAAGGCCGGATTTGCAGCTGCTAATAGCAGGTAAGGATAGGACGAAACCCGAGCAGCATATTGACAAGCTCGTAAGCTTGCTTAATGAAAAATTAGGCCGACAGGCAATTTTGCGGGTTGATTTTGTCGGTGATAATGATTTAAAATTATTATATCAGGCGTGCGCCTTTTTTATTTGGCTTTCAGATTATGAGGGATTTGGTTTGCCGCCTCTGGAAGCGATGGCGCTGGGCGCGCCAGTTATTACCAGCGATAGCACTTCGTTAAAAGAAGTGGCCGGCTCTGCCGCGCTTTTGATAAAAAATAATTCTGATGTGAATGAAATTTATCAGGCGATGAGGCGACTGGTCGAAGATGAAAATTTGCGACAGGAGCTTATAAGGCATGGAAAAGAGCAGGCGGCAAAGTTTTCCTGGGAAAAATGTGCGGAGGAAACTTTAAATGGTTTAATAAGAATTAAATCCTAATTGTGTGAAAAAATATTTTACTCCACTAAATATCATTTTTGCGATTGAAGTGATAGTCGTGACGGTTGTTTCTCTGGGTCTAATTCCCCGCGAGGCAGTTTTGGCGTTAACAGGCCTGGTCATTTTTTATATGATCTTTTCGCCGGTGGAGGATTCTTTATATCTGACGATAATGTCTATTCCGCTTTTTGTGGCGCTGCCGATCTCCGATACTTTTGATTCCATGGCCAACTGGCGGATTTGGATAACGGTTCTCTTTTTATGTCTGTTTTTCAGAAAAGGAATTTCGGCGGCCATTATCAAAGGTCCGGATGGCCGATATCATTTGAAAGAAAAATTCAAACACTACGGCATAGAATATTTGCTTTTGTGGTTTTTGATCTTGGCGGGGCTATCAATTTTTGTCGCGGGATATAAAATTTTGGCAATAAAGAAATTTTTATTTTTGGGCAACATTCTGATCCTTTTCGTAATTTTGAGAAACCTGGCCAGGAACAAGGAGGTTATTTTAAATATTTTAAGATCAGCGGCAGTCGGTGCCGGCGCGGTGATCGCTGTTTCTTTGATCCAATTGATAGTGACGCTTTCTGTTCCGCTTTACACTTTCTGGCAGTTTTGGGCGCGTAACGTAATCCCCGCTTTTTACGGCCAGAATTTAAGTCAGCTTTTGAAGGTTAGTAACACCTGGTTCTCTTATTTTTCCGACAAGCCGCCGACCTTGCGAGTTTTTTCTGTTTTTCCCGATTCTCATTCTTTGGCCATGTTCTCGCTTCTTTCTCTGCCCGTTTTTTTGGCGTTGGCAATTTTTTATAATGAACAAAAAGGCAAAAAAATATTTTTCTGGGTTCTAGGAGGTCTGGCGCTTCTGGGCGCGGTTCTTTCGGGCTCCAGAGGAGTCTGGCTGAGCTTTATTCCGGTGCTTGCCCTGGCCATTTATCTTTTTTTCTGGAAAAGAACAGATCGCCTTCTGACAAAAAAGGCGCTGGTTGCTCTTCTGCTTTTTGCGGGAGTGTTTCTTATTTCTTCTTTTTACGCGCCGCTTTATTATAAAGCCCAGTCTTTGCAGGGAAACATTGATAAAGAGGCGTTAAGCCTTTTTGACCGCGCAAAATCGATATCTGACCTGGACGAACTTTCAAATAAAAGCCGTCTTCAGATATGGGGGGCGAGCTTGAAATCAATTTTAGCGCATCCTTTGCTCGGAGTGGGGCTGGGAAACTATGTCACTGTTCTGAATGAGGATGCATCAGCGGCAAAACAAGGCGCTTCTGCCCATAATCTTTATCTTGATATTGCGACAGAAATAGGGCTTTTGGGGGCGTTGCTTCTGGTGTTGATTTTTGCTGAAATTTTGCGTACTAGCTGGCTGGTTTTCCGTTGGTCAGAAGAGCTATATTTCAAAATTTTTGGTTTGGCTTTCGGTCTTTACTTTTTGTGGGTGTTGATTTATAGTTTATTTGATGTGGTGCTTTTGAACGACAAAGTACTTTTATTTTTTATTGTCGGAACAGCGACGCTTTACAGCATCAGGAGACTAGCAGGAGATAATGCGTAAAAACCTTTGCGGTTTAAGTAAAAAATATAAGAAATGCCACGGCATTTCTTGAATTTCCGTCGCTCGCCCATCACGAAAATAAATTTTTGCGTGGGCTCGCTAGGAAATATAAAAAGTGCCATGGCAATTAAAATAGTAAAAACTCCAATAAAAAAATCAGAACTTGCGGAGATAGCCAAGGAGGAGTTTGGCGATATTGTCAAAGCGGTGGTGGACACAGAGCAGGAAATTATGGCCATTGGTGGAGAGCTTCACGCCGATGAGGAAGTTTTGTTGACGGAAAAAGAGAGCTCAAAGAGAGAAAATACCTGGGGAATCAATATTTATCCGAAAAAAGCGGGCGAGGATTTTATTGAGTTTGACTCGATGGTTAATCTTAAACCGAATTTTGGCAATCGTTTGCGCGGCGTGGAGAATTCGGAAGTACAGAATAAAATCAGGGGCATAGTAAAAAAACTAATTATTGAATAGAGTCTTATTCTTAAAATCCACCCTAACCCCCCCTTTTTTTAAAGGAGGGAGACGAATAAAATGATTATCAAATATCACAAAGAATTGGCTGCCGGAAGATGGCAAGAACTTTCTTTGGCAGAGCAGATGGGAAATATCGGCAGCGAGGTTTCAAGGGCCTCGCGTCAAAAGGGCAAAGACGAAAAATTGTTTTGGCTGGCCGTTGAAAAGGCATTGGAACTTTTTGATTTAACTCTGGAAGATTTGCGCTGGAAAGGCCGACGGCAGGAAATTGCCAGAGCCAGAGAGGTGTTTTGCGACGCGGTTTATGGCGGGAAGCTTTATAAAAGTTCGCTGACCGACCTGGTGCGCTATTTTGACCATTTTGCCTTGGCGGCACGCAATAAATTAAACTAAGATGTTTTTAGTTTCTGTCAGCTTACTAACTTATAACGGCAGCCGTTTTATAAAAAATTGTCTGAGATCTGTTTTAGCGCAGACCTATCCTAAAATTGAACTTTTAATAATTGATAATGGGTCTGACGATGAAACGGTGAATCTAGCAAAAGAAATTATTTTAAAAGAAAATCCAAAAATCCCAGTTCGCATAATTGAAAATGAAAAAAATTTAGGATTTTCCGGCGGCCACAATCTGGGAATCAGAGAAAGCAAAGGAGAGCTGATTCTGTTTTTAAATCAAGACGTGATTCTTCGCCAAGATTTTATCGGAAAAATTGTAGGATATTTTGAAAAAAACAAGGATAAAAAAATAGGTTCTTTTCAGGGAAAATTGCTTAGGCTTGAAAATAATTTGCAGCCAACGGATATAATTGATACAGCGGGATTTTTGATGATGAGAAATAGACGGATTATTAATCGGGGGCAGGGGGAAAAGGACAGAGGCCAATTTGAAAAAACCGAAGAAATTTTCGGAGCAGACGGCGCGGCTCCGGTATATCGTAAAGAAGCTCTTGTAGACTCGGAAATCATGGGCGAATATTTTGATGAAGAATTTTTTATGTACAAAGAAGACGTTGATTTGGCTTGGCGGCTTAAACTTTTTGGCTGGGAAAGCATTTTTTTGCCCGAAGCTAAAGCTTGGCACAAACGCGGCGTAGGAGAAGCTGCGGCGATGAATTATTTTTCAATAATCAAAGAAAGAAGAAAAATAAATAAATTCGGAAAATTTCTGGCCTTCAGAAATCAAAGGCTCATGCAGATTAAAAATGAGTTGCCCGCTTTGCTTTTTAAGCATTTGCCCTGGATTTTGTTTAAGGAAATAGGCGCTTGGCTGTATGTAATTTTATTTGAACCTTATACGTTGAAAGCAGCGAAGGATTTAATAAAAATGGCGCCTCAAGCCTTTGCCAAACGTAAAATAATTATGAGCCGTAAACGTATTGACAGCATAGAAATGAAAAAATGGTTTGTTTAAAATTTAAAATGCAAAATGGAAAAATCAGAACGGCAACTTAGTTGTCATCCTGAGGTGCGAAGCGCCGAAGGATCTCTCACTTTATGTCGGCCCCGCAAAATGCGGGGAGATCCTTCACTTCGTTCAGGATGACGCAGAGCGTCAATTTTAAATTTTACATTGTCATTTTACATTTTGATTTTTGATTTTTAAATTTAGACAGTTTATGGAATTAGAAACATCAGAAAAAATAGAACAAAATCAGCCCCAAAAGAAGAGACGTTTTTGGCTCTGGTTTTTTATTTCTTTATTGATTTTGGCGGCGGCCGTTGGTACCTTTTTTTACAAGGCTGGCTTTACTTTTTCCCAGATGAACGTAAATCAAGGAGGCGGTATTTTGCCGATTTCAGAGGACGCGCCAAAAATTGAAAAAGACCCCGACAGGATTAATATTTTGCTTTTGGGTCTCAGAGGTCCCAATGACCCCAACGGCGGCTTGTTAACCGATACGATGATGATACTGAGTATCAAACAATCAACCGGGCAAGTTGCCATTATTTCAATTCCCAGAGACCTTTTTATAAAGATGCCGACCGAATCGGGTAAAAGCGGCAGCCAGGCCATAAAGGAAAAAATAAATTTTGCCTATGCTTTGGGCGAGGAAAGAAAACAAAGCGGGGGATTGGTCTATGCAAAAGTGGCGGTTCAAGCGGTTACCGGATTATTTATAGACCATGTTGTTTCGGTTAATTTTTTGGCTTTCAAAGACGTTGTCGATATTTTGGGCGGGGTTGATATTCATTTGAACAAACCTTTTATTGAAGATCAGCAATGGGTAGACAGTGGAGACGCCGGTCCTTCATCGGCATTTTTTATCAAGACTGAAACCGCCACCAGCTCAGCCGGCGTAACTCAAAAGCAGAAGTGGGTTTTTGAAATTCCGGCCGGCACTTCTCATCTTGATGGCAATACCGCCCTTTATTATGCGCGGGCGCGCTATTCCAGCAATGATTTTAATCGGGTCGAGCGGCAGCAGCAGCTTCTGCTGGCTATAAAAGACAGGGCAACGTCGCTGGGGATACTGCTTAATCCCGTCAAAATTTTTGAACTTTTGGATACCATGGGCAAGAACGTGCGTACCGACATGAGTTTGGGAGACATAAATAATATGATCGGTTTGTCAAAAAATCTGGATTTTAAAAATATAAACAAGAAAGTTTTTGATACAACGCCTGAAGGCCTGCTTTACTCAACGACTAATGAAAAGGGCGCCTATATCCTGCTGCCAGTTGGAGATAATTATGACAAGATACGGGAAGCATGCAGGAATATATTTCAATAAAAGGTTTATGGTTTAAAGTCATAGCAGCCGGTCTGGTCAAGGGTCATGGTCAAAGGTTAAAACCCAAAGGCCAAGACCAAAAACTATACTGGCCGCCAAGACCAAAAACTTTTAACTGATTATGGACTTATCTGTCATCGTCACCAATTATAAAACCCCCGAACTGCTGAAATTATGCCTTAATTCATTGAAAGAGGCGTTGGCTGAAATTGAAGCAGAAGTTTTTGTCATGGATTCGCAGTCTGACGAAGATACGGAATTTGTGGTCAAAGAATTTTTTCCTGAATTTCAATTGATTCCTTTCCAAAAAAATCTGGGTTTCAGGGCTTTGGTAAATGAAGGATTAAAAAGAGTAAAAGGCAAATATATTTTAATTTTAAATTCTGATATTATTTTAAAAGAAGATGCAATTGAAAAATTGATTAATTATCTTGATATTCACGAAGATGTGGCAATAGTTGGGCCGCAGTTATTGAATCTTGACGGCAGCGTCCAGGAATCTTGTTTGAGATTTTTTGGCCCGTTAACAATTCTGGCCCGCCGCACAATTTTTGGCAAGACAAATCTGGGAAAGAAATTAGAGGAAAGGTTTCTGATGCGCGATTATAATCATAAACAGCCGCGTGAAGTTGATTGGCTGCTAGGCTCTTCTCTTCTTGTGCGAGCAGATGCCGCTCGCGAAGTAGGGCCGATGGACGACCGTTTTTTTATGTATTTTGAGGACGTTGATTGGTGCCGAAGATTTTGGCAGGCAGGATTTAAGATTGTCTATTTTCCCGAAGCCAAAATGTATCATTACCATTTAAGAACTAGTAAAAAGGCCGGCGGCATCTTGGATCTCTTTATGAATAAATATACCAGGATACATATTTCCAGTGCGGTGAAATATTATTTAAAATACGGATTTAAAAATATCCAATATCCAATATCGTAAAGATGGTTACAAAAGTGCCAAAATAGATTCGACAAAGCTGAGCTTAGCTCTGCAAGCTCACTATAAATTTTATTCCCTGAGCTAGTTTACCCTGAGTTTATCGAAGGGAAGGGTAAAATTTTGGCAGGAAACCAGTGAAATTAGCCTTTGACTCCAGTTCACCCTGAGCGAAGTCGAAGGGCTCAGGCCCAGCTAAGCTGGGCAGGCAATAACGAGTTTTGTAACCATCTTGTAATATCGAAATTAGATATTAGGAAATTAAGATATTAAGATATTCAAAAATGCGGAGAAAATTTATATCTTCAGTAATTATAGTTATTTTGCTGGCTGGCAGCTTTTACGGCGGTTTTTGGTATGGCAAAAATTCAAGGCCGTCAATTGAAAAAGTAAGTGGTGTTTTTAATAAAGAAACAGGCAAGCCAGATAGTATTGATTTTAGCCTTTTCTGGGACAGCTGGACACAAATTGAAGAAAAATTTGTTAATCGTTCAGCCTTGGATTATCAAAAAATGGTTTATGGCGCGATTGACGGTATGGTTAAGTCGCTCGGCGATCCATATACCGCATTTTTCCCTCCCGTGGAAAGCAAAAAATTTAGCGAGGACATCAAGGGCAGCTTTGACGGTATTGGCGCTGAAATCGGAATGCGCAAAGATATTTTGATAGTTATATCGCCTCTTGAAGGCTCGCCGGCAAAAAAAGCCGGGCTACTGGCCGGCGATCAAATTCTAAAAATTGATGATAAGGCAACTGCGGATTTAAATGTGGATGAGGCGGTTAATTTAATTAGAGGGTCAAAAGGTACTCAAGTGACCCTGGCAATACTAAGAGAAGGATGGTCAGACACAAAAGACTATAAGATTACTAGGGATGTTATAAATGTGCCGATTTTAAAATACGAAATAAAAGATATCGGCGGCAAAAAAATTGCCTATATTCAGCTGTATGAATTTACAGAAAACGCAGCCAATGAATTTACAAAAAAAGTTAATGAAATTTTAAATTCAAACGCGCAGGGAATTGTTCTTGATTTGCGCGGCAATCCGGGCGGATATCTGGAAGTAGCAGTTGACATTGCCAGCTGGTTTGTTGACGGCGGCAAATTAGTGGTTAGCGAAGATTTTGGCAATGGCAATAAGAACGAACATACAAGCTATGGATATAAAAAATTAGCCACTTATCCCACGGTTGTTTTGATTGATCAAGGCTCGGCTTCCGCCTCTGAAATTTTGGCGGGCGCGCTCAGGGATGATAACGGAATAAAATTAGTCGGAGAAAAATCATTCGGAAAGGGCTCGGTTCAGGAACTAGAAAATTTACGCGGCGGCACATCGCTCAAAGTGACGGTTGCCAAATGGCTGACGCCATCAGGTCACTCAATTATGGAGCAGGGGCTGGAACCGGATATTCAAGTCGGGCGAACACAGGAAGATGTTGATGCTGGCCGCGATCCGCAGCTAGATAAGGCTTTGGAGTTATTAAAATAATGAATAAACGCGTTATCATTAAGGTTTCTGGTGCGGTTCAAGGAGTTTTCTTCAGGGCCCATATTTTTGATAAAGCGCAAGAAATTTTATTGGTAGGCTGGGTATCCAACGAGCCGGACGGGACGGTTAAAATTGTGGTTGAAGGAGAAGAAGAAAAATTAAAAAAATTTATTGAATATTGCAAAGAAGGGCCTAAATTTGCTAATGTGGAGAATCTTGATGTAAAATGGGAAGAGGCAAAAGGAGAGTTTGAAAAATTTGAGATTAGGTATTTATGATATACGAATTATGCGAATTTAATGCGAATCTACAAATATGCGAATTCGCATATTCGCGTATTCGCATAGAATTCGTAGATTCGTATAGATTATGAAAATTATTCTTCTTCGCGATGTAGAAAAATTAGGCAAGAAATATGATGTGAAAGATGTGGCAGACGGCCATGCCAGGAACTTTTTGATTCCCCAAGGATTAGCCAAGCCGGCAACAGAAGTAGCGCTAAGAGAAATTGAGACGGAAAAAGCGACTGCGGAACTTGCCGCCGAGCTTGATTTAAAAAAGACAGAAGAAACGGTGCAAGAGCTGGACGGCCAGGAAATAGAAATCCAGGCCAAGATTGGCGATGACGGGAAATTATTCGGTTCTATAACGCCGTTGAAAATTACAAAAGCCATTCAGGAAAAAGGGTTTGATATTAAAAAGAATCAAGTTAAATTAGAGGAGCCGATTAAAGAAGTAGGGGAATATGAAATTACTCTGGAGCTTGATCACGGGCTTGAGGCGAAGATTAAAATTATTGTGACAGAAGAGATTAAAGAAAAAGCGTAAATTCAAAAATCAAAAATCAAAATGCAAAATTACAATGTAAAATTCAAAATGATTTAAATTTAAAATTATCATTTTGTCCGCCAGCTGGCGGATTGAACTTTGCACTTTGAATTACTGTTGTGGCAAAATATATTTTTGTAGCCGGAGGAGTGATGTCTGGCGTCGGAAAAGGAGTCGCTACTGCTTCTATCGGGAAAATTATTCAAGCGCGCGGATTTTCGGTCACTGCCATAAAAATTGATCCGTATGTCAACGTTGACGCCGGCACCATGAATCCCACTGAACACGGTGAGGTTTTTGTTTTGGATGAAGGAACAGAATGCGACCAAGACATGGGCAATTACGAAAGATTTTTAGGTTTGGATTTGCCGGCTATAAATTATATGACCACGGGCAGCATTTATGAGGCGGTTATCCATCGTGAAAGAAATATGGGTTATGAAGGAAAATGCGTGGAGGTGGTGCCTCATATTCCGTTGGAGGTTATTGAAAGAATAGAAAAAGCGCTGAAAAAAGCCAAAGCGGATTTTATCACAATTGAAATCGGCGGAACTGTCGGCGAATACCAGAATGTTTTATTTTTAGAAGCAGCCAGAATGCTTAAATTAAAAAAACCAAAGGATGTACTTTTTGTTTTGGTGAGTTATTTGCCTATCCCGAGTAAAATCGGCGAAATGAAAACAAAACCAACCCAGTATGCCGTGCGTACATTAAATTCTGCCGGCATACAGCCCGATTTTATTTTAGCGCGTTCGTCTGTGCCGCTTGACAAAAAACGCAAGGAAAAAATCGCCGTCAATTGCAACATGCACGAGGAAAATGTAATTTCTGCGCCGGACATTGAAACGATTTATGAAGTGCCAATAAATTTTGAGAAAGACAAATTAAGCGATTTGATTTTGCAGAAATTAGAAGTAAAGCCAAAAAAGTCTAACATGAAGGATTGGGCTGGTTTGGTCAAAATAATCAAGACTGCCAAGAAGCCCATAAAAATCGGGATTGTCGGAAAATATTTTGGGACGGGCGATTTCATTTTATCGGATGCATATATTTCCGTTATTGAGGCAATAAAGCACGCGGCATTTTTCCATAAACGCAAACCGGAGATTGATTGGATTAACGCGGAATCATTTGAGAAAGATGCCAAAGCCGTAAAAATTCTTAAAGAGTACGACGGCATTATAGTCCCCGGCGGCTTTGGCTCGCGGGGCACTGAGGGAAAAATAAAAGTGATTGAGTTTTGCAGAAAAAATAAAATCCCGTATCTGGGATTGTGTTATGGCATGCAGCTCGCAGTTATAGAATTTGCCCGTCATGTCTGCGGATTGAAAGCCGCGCATACAACGGAAATAGACAAAGAGACAAAGTATCCGGTGATTGATATTATGCCCGAACAGAAGAAAATTCTGGAAGATAAAAACTACGGCGCGACAATGCGGTTGGGGGCGTATCCGGCGGCAATTACCATGCGTACCCAAGCATTTAGCGCCTATAAAAAACATTTGATTTCGGAACGCCACCGCCATCGCTGGGAAGTGAATCCCGAATATATAGAAACTCTGGAAAAAAGTGGCCTGGTGTTTTCGGGTAAATCGCCGGACGGCCGGCTGATGGAAATTGCGGAACTGCCAAAAACCGAACACCCATTTTTTCTCGGAACGCAATTCCATCCTGAATTTAAATCCCGTCCCCTTGAGCCGCATCCGTTGTTTAGAGAATTTGTGGAGGCGGCAATCAATAAATAAAAAACGCTCCTCTTTTGTAAAGAGGGGAGAAGAGACTTATTGTGTCAGGATTTAACCATATGGCCGTTGACTGGCAGATTCAGCGCAAAGCGCAGCGCCCTTAAATACTTTTACCTGCAATCCCTGAAAAGTAATTCGGAGCTCCACTTGATAGCCGTTTGCCTTAATGCTTTTTTTGATTTCGCCACCTTCGTTAAGTTGCCTTTTTTGGCGTTCAGTAATAGACGGCGGTTCGTACAAGTACTGCTTTAAAATCTTTTTTGCCATATCTTTGCAGAGTTTTTCCATATCAGCCCACTCCTTTCTTTTAAAAGAACTATTTGCCCGGTATCACATTAACAATCTTTGCTTCGCGTTTGTTGCCGTCAAATTTTTTGATATTTTTTGTGGCAAACTGGACTATGCCTTCTGCTATAGAATAAAGGGTGTCGTCTGAGCCGCGCTTGACATTTTTGCCAGGTTTGAATTTAGTGCCTCGTTGGCGGACTAAAATACTGCCGGGTTTGGCGCGCTCGCCGGCAAATAATTTTACTCCTAAATATTTTGGTTGTGAATCGCGACCTAATCTTGAAGTTCCGGCCGCCTTTGTATGGGCCATAAATTTAATTCAAAATTCAAAAATCAAAATTTACCACGAATACAGTATAACAAATAAAAATTACTATGTCAACTTCAGAAAATCAAAATCCAGTCAAGCTTTCATGGTATGGGAGAGCAGGGGATTGGGCGAAGAAAAACCAGGGCGATATTGCGTTGGTTTTGGGATTTGTTTTTGTGGCGTTGATAAGTTTTGGAATCGGATATTTGACTGCACCGGGAGTGCCAAAAAATCCGCTGATTATTGAAGGACCGCAGACAGGAATTAGTGAACAAGTGGCAAGCGGACAAGCAGGGGACGCGGCGAGCGCTTCTGTGCTGGAAAGCGCGACAAACGCTGTCGATTCGGGAAAAGGTTTAATCGTTGCTTCAAAAAACAGCAAAATATATCACTGGCCTTGGTGTTCGGCGGCCAAAAACATAAAGCCGGAGAATCAGGTTTGGTTTAAATCAGAAGCTGAGGCGCAGGCAACAGGACGGACAAGATGCGCTGACTTTGAAAAACTAGCGCCGGCTGGATATATAAAATAAATTAAAAATAAAAAACGAAAAAATAGATCCCCTCGGCCTAACGGCCGAGGTACTGCGTACCTGCCGCAATTTTGCAAAAATATTATGATTTTGCTTTTGCAAAATCTTTTGCAAAATTGCGGGGGTCTATATATTTTCCTCCGCTCGCCCCGCTTCGCCCAGCTTAGCTGGGGGCTTTACGGGACTCGCTCCGGGCTGGCATTCATCCGCGGACTTACGTCCGCGGTGTTCTGCCAGAAATTATAAAAATTCTGATTCAAAAAGAAAGGCTGGCAGAATATTTTACCAGCCTTTCTTGATTAGGGTTTAGTCATTCTTTTGGAAGAACTAAATAAATCTGGATTTGCGCCGATAGGTACTTTCGCCGTAAATGATAAAAAATTTCTTTTGCCGCTTGCAGCAAAGCCATAAGTAACAGAAGAAAAAAGATAATACCCAGCTTTATCTTTGCTACGGCGAGCACGTATTTCCATCCAGCAAAGAGCCAGATAATGCTGTAAATTGGCCACCAGCCCACAATCCACGCAGAAAGCACTAGGCCAATCAACCCAAGCACACACCAGAACTTATCTTTAAATCCAATTTCTGTCCCTATGAGTGTCTCCATATTCTGTCCTCCTTTTTAATATTTTTAAGAACAATATAATATTACACCGAATTTATTAATTTGTTAAGGTTTTTTCTTTTTCGTCTTTGATATTGAAAACGTCTTATATTCTTTGTATAATTTTCTCGCTTCTTCGATTTTTTGGCGGATATCATAAGGCAATTCTTTGATTGCCTTATTTAGTTTTGTTTCGTCAACTTTTAAAATTTCCTGCCATTTGCCCAGCGGCTCCAGGATATCTTTGATTAAAAGGGGATCGTATTTAAAACGCTGTACCATCTGCCGGGCAATAAAACCCGAATCGGAAAACAACCGTTCCATATTTTCTTGGTCCATAAATTTTGAAAAAGTGTCTTTTATCCCCGTCATTTTTTTGGCCCGCTCATCAACTTCGTCCTTTAAAGAAATATATTCATTAATTAAAGCTTTTACGTCCTGGTCGTTAAAAAATATTTTTTGTTCAACGAATTTGTGCTTCCAAACAGGGCAGATTTGCTGATATGGACACCAAGGACAAAGCGGCCCTGGCTGGGGAGGGAATTTTTCTTCTCCGTGTGCTTTTTTAACTTGCTCCAAAAGGTTTATAACATTTTGCTCGGCAAATTGCAAATCTTGATTGGTTTTTATGCTGGATAATTTTTCTCCGTGTTTTAAAAAATACAAGGATGTTTTTATGGGACGGTTTTCTTGTTTGATAGATGGCCAGCGATTGGCAAGGCCGATGTGATAGACCGAAAGCTGCAAATTATGGTCAACGTTTTTTTGCGCCGGCATTTTTTTGGCGGTTTTATAATCAATCACTTCAAGCAAATCGTTTTCTATTTTATCAACGCGGTCTATTTTCCCGGTGACAAGATGAATTTCGTTGGCGATTTTTATAGGTGCCTCAAAAGGGGTTTCCAGCGCCATAATATTAAACTGAAGCGGAGAATTTTTTGCAAAATAATTTTTTAAAATTAAAACGCCTTGGGTAAACGCAGCCGCTTCTTCGCGGCTGTCTGTGAATGCCGAAGGCGCCCAATTTTCACTCCAAAAAGAGAGTAGTTCCTCTTCGGTAGGGGAGACAATGCGTTGGGGGTCATGGAAAAACTTTAGGGCATTGTGAATTAAAGTGCCAAAAATCGCTTCCTTTGATTTTGGCGCGGAAATTTTATCAACATATTGAAATTTATATTTTTGCGGACACTGTTTGAAAGTGTCCAGAGCCGAGTAGGAAAGACGCATAGAAATTTATTCCGAGCTTGTCGAGGGATGCTTCACTGTTTAAAGGGGATAGTAAGGTTTAAGTTATATATGGCGAGTTTGCCAAACCATATAGGACGTCGCACAAGATTCCTTTTGCGACGTACCTTGTATATAGCAAAAGGGGGATGAGATTGTGCAATGTTTAAAAACATCGCCCAATATCGCCTCAAGAATAATTAAGGATAAAGTTTTTTGTAAAATTGCATAATTAATTTTAAAAAAACATCTTTTATCTCCCCTAATGCGTATATAAAGTCGTTAAAAAATTTTTTGACACTTTGAATAGTTGTTTTGTTTCTCAGGCCGTTTATGGCTTTGAGCGCCTGGGTCGGGCTACTTATGGGTACTACCTGCCCGACGAAGTTAATCAAAAAGAGAGGTATTTTGGATAAGGTCAGGGTAAGCTCCTGCCGCCTTGGCAGATAATTCGTCGTTTGGGCACCCAAAGGCCTTTCCTGGGCCAAAATTTGGGCTTCTGGAGCGAAAATAGCTAAAATAAAGATAAATATAAGGGCTAATTTAAGGATTTTGGGCATAAAAAAGAGAAGGTGTTAAAAGTAGTGATTACGTCGCACAACATAGATTATCCAACAGATGTTTCTGTCGGATAATCTGGCGAAATTGTACAACATAATTAAAAATTATATCGCACAATTTTGCCCGCATTCATATTATTTTCTATAAATAATTCATCGGATTAATTGAGCCGCCTAAAGGAAGCAAGCCGTACCATTTATCCTGCACCGAAAAAGTGTTGGCGGCATAAACCGTGAAGTGCAGATGCGGGCCGGTTGAAAAACCGGTGTTGCCCGCGTAGCCGATAACCTGCCCTGCTTTTACTTTCTGTCCGACAGAAACCGCATAGCCGGAAAAATGGCCGTACAAAGTTATCAATCCGTTTTGATGGTCAATAGCGACCCATTTGCCATAAGCATATTTGCCGTCATTGCCGATTGCTTTGACAACTCCGTCCCCTGCCGATTTTATCGGGTCGCCGATGTTGGCGTCAATATCAATTCCGTTGTGAAAATTATAAGCGTCATTTATAAAACCGGTTTGCGAAGTCGGGCCGTATCTTTGATTGATTGCGCCTTGCAATGGCCAGGCAAGAACGCCCGAGCGATAGACGGGAATTGAACTCGGGTCAATCGTCAGTCGCAGCTTGTCTTCAATAGCGTAGATATCTTTTTGGATTTGCTGCTGCTGTTTTTGCAGATCGGTTAATATCTGCTGATATTTTTTTTCCTGATTTTTGGTTTGGGAAAGCAGGTCGTTTTTTTCGCCTTTTTGATTATTTAAAACGATATTTTGCCCGGAAAGCTGGCCGCGTAATTGTTCAAGCTGATCTTTTTGGTCTTGCGCCTCGGCTTTTGAATTTTCCAGATCTGTTTTTAATTGCTGGATTTGATCAAGCTTTGTCTGAATGCCGGCTTGGAGGCTTTCGGCCGATTGCATTAAATTTAAGAAAGAGGAAAAAGTAGCGCTGACCAAAACCATTTGAAGCGGCGATACCTCGTCATATTCGTTTATCGTTCTTATTGTTTCGCTTAAGTTTTGTTTTTGTTTTTCTATTTCGGCATTTTTGGCAGCGATACCAGAAGAGAGTTCATCAATTTTAAGCGAAGTGGCCGAAATTTTTGTCTGGGTCAATTTTATATCAGCCTCCAGTTTTTTTATCTGGAGCTGCATGTTGGCAATTTGTTTGGTTAGGGAACTTTCCTGGTTTTTTTTGTTTTTGAGCTCGGCGTTATATTCAGCGATTTGTTTTTCCAGCTGCTGGATTTCGGCTTGCTTAGCCGCGATTTGTGCCCTCATTTCTTCGGTGGTTTCAGCCGATGTAAAAATAGGCAATGTGATGGTTGCTAACAGAATTAAAAAAATTATGATTTTGCGAAATTTCGTCCCCATCTTTAATTTAAAATTTAAAATGCAAAAGTCAAAATGACAATTCAAAATTAAAAATTGATAACTTTGTTGTCATCCTGAGGGCGTTGCCCGAAGGATCTCATAGAAATAGCGAGATTCTTCGCTTCGCTCAGGATGACGCTATGCGTCATTTTACATTTTGATTTTTTACTTTTAAATTTACGTTCTTGTTGTAAAACCAGCCGCTAATCCAATTTTTTTATCGCAAATGAAATTCTTTCAAATGTTTTTTCTTTTCCCAAAACTTCGGCGATCTCAAAGGGTCCGGGCGAAGCTTTCTGGCCCGAAAGCGCGGCGCGCAGAGGCCAAAGCATTATTCCCCTATCGCTCAATTTTTCAGCCTCGGGCATTATTATTTCCTGCAAATTTTCTTTTTTGAATTTTTTTTCGGTAATGTCGCTAATTATTTTTTGCAAAGTCTGCAAAGATTTTTTTATTTCTTCTTCGCTCGTGTCTTTCCAGAAAAGAAGCGATTTGTCATATTGGGGTTCCTCAAAAAAGAATTTAACGCTCTCCCCTATCTCCGATAAGGTCTTTGAGCGTTCTTGTTCCAGAGCAACCGCTTTTTTTATATAATCAAATGAAATTTTTTCTTTTGTTAGGCAAGTTTCAAAATCTTTGACAGTAAAAGGGCCTTTCATAGCGGCAATGTCAAAACTATGGTCAAATTTGGGGACAATCAAATCATTTTCTATAAGATATGGAATGCATAGTTCGGTCAGTTTGTCCAAAGGTATCTGGCGCATATAATATTGGTTATACCAATTTAACTTTTCAATATTAAAAATCGCGCCGGCTTTATGGACTTTTTCAAGTGAAAAATCTTTTAATAATTCTTGCATTGAATAAATTTCTTTTTCCGTTCCCGCCTTCGCCAAGGCTTCGGCGGGCAAGCCGGGATTCCAGCCCAAAAATGCCAGAAAATTTATCATGGCTTCAGGCAGATAACCTTTTTTAATATAATCTCCAACCATCACATCGCCTTTTCTTTTGCTCATTTTTGTTTTGTCGGGATTTAATAAAAGCGGCAAATGTGCCCAGGCCGGCGCTTCCCAGCCGAAATATTCATAAAGCAAAATATGTTTTGGCGTTGAGGGCAGCCATTCTTCTGTACGCGTCACATGGGAAATCTGCATCAGATGGTCATCAACAACGACTGCTAAGTGATATGTCGGATAGCCGTCGGATTTTAAAAGCACCTGGTCGTCAAGCTCGTTCGTATTGTAAGCGACTTTGCCGCGCACGATATCAGTGAATTCAATAATTCGTTTTTCAGGAATTTTCATTCTGATGACGCGTGGCTCGTTTGCCGTCAGCTTTTGTTTGACCTCCTCGTCCCTTAGCTTCAGGCACCGTCTATCGTATTTTGGCGCTTGTTTTTTGGCGATTTGTTCTTGGCGCATTTGTTCCAATGTCTCGTCAGAGCAAAAACAATAATAAGCATTACCATTTTTAATTAATTCATTCGCGTACTTTTTATACAAATCAAGTCGCTTTGACTGAACGTACGGCCCAAAAGGTCCGCCAACATCAGGCCCTTCGTCGTAATTTAAACCGGCCCATTTTAAGCCGTTATAAATTGCTTCAGCCGCGCCCTCAACCAATCTTTCTAAGTCAGTATCTTCCAGCCGCAAAATGAACTGGCCACCTGATTGTTTGGCAAAAAGATAAGTATAAAGCGCGGTGCGCAAACTCCCGATATGCAAAAAACCGGTGGGGCTCGGCGCAAAACGGGTGCGGATTAGAGAATTTAATTTCATGATAAAAAAATCATTGAGGGTTAGTTATTAAGCAGCAAAATGGCTGAAGTAAACTTACCAACGTAAGCACAATAAAAGAAAATATTGGCGCAAACAAGAAAATTTTTTCAAATTTATCTAAAGATTTAAATTTTATGACCGATAAGATAAAAACAAAAAATGAAAAAATAAATAAAACCAAAGATGCAGAATTTAAAATGCGAAAATAGCTATTGATTTTAATAAAATTTGATGGGGTGAAACTCGGCTCCATGGGGCCAGGGGCGACGATACCCCATAAAATCAAAATTATTGTAAAAACCGAAATTATTATAACACCAAAGAAAAGAGTTGTGTCGGCAATTTTTATAAACGTATTATGCCTCCAATTAATCGGCCAGAGTTTGTTGGAGGGTAGTTGTTGCGTAGACGGTTCAGACGCTGACGGTTGTTGATAGAGATTTGATTGTTGATTTTGCATATTTTTTATTTAATTATTTTGAGAAATATTTTTTCGTATCGGTCAACCATTCGTTCAATACTGAAATTATTTTCGACATGGGCCCGGCAGTCTGCGCGATTTATTGCATCAATTTTTTTAACTGCCTCGGCCATTGCCTCAATATCATTATTTTTGATGATAAAACCGTTTTTGCCGTCAACGATGATTTCCGGCACCGAGCCTCTGTCAAAAGCAATCACCGGCGTGCCGCAGGCCATTGATTCGGTTAAGACCAGGCCGAACGGCTCTTCCCATTGAATCGGCACAAGAGTTGCTTTGGCCCGCTGGTAGTATTTGAAAATTTGTTCTCGCGGGACGTAGCCCAAATATTGGATTTTGTCATTTAAATAAGGCGCGATTCTCTTGTCCCAATATTCGCCGGTGACCGGCGGGCCGATAATTAAAAGTTTATCGCCGGTAATTTTTGCCACCTGGATTGCTTCGGCCACTCCTTTTTCCGGCTGGATGCGTCCCAAAAAAAGCAGATAATCATCATGCTCTTTAGAAAAAGGAAAATCATTCAAATTAACGCCGTTATAAATGGTGGCCGCATAATTTAAATTGGGCGCCGGTTTTCTTTGAGCATCGCTTATAGAAATATAATATTGATTGGGGCTGGCAAACATAGAAAAAACTTCCGCCCGCCAGGGATAAATCGGATCGTGGAGAGTATAAAAAACCGGAATTTTAGGATGAGATAATCCAAGAGGAATTGCCCGATCGGGCGGATGAATATGCAGCAAATCATATTCTCCCTTTTCGGCCGCTTCAAACATCTTGGCGATCAAATACTGATCCCAAAGATTAAAAATTTTATTAATTTCGGCATTGCCGACATTAAGACCTTTAATAATTTTTTCTCCCTCGGGTTGCTTTAAGGGTTTTAGGTTAAAACTCACAACTCTGGTTGCATTAACTTTTGTTCCTTCCGGACCATAAAAATCAACTAGGTGGCCCTTTTTTACCAGACCTTCTGTAATATCAACAGCTACATCCATCGGAGCATAAATTATGCCTTCGGGAGGCGGGGTAGCAAAATGACCGGTGACCATGGTGGCGATCTTTAATTTTTTCATATTTTATTTTGTTTGGGTTAAAAATTGAATGGCAGCTCCCGAAGCCCAGGCCTGGAGCTTGCAGGCTTTTTCTATTTCTTCCAATTTGCCCTCAGGGGTGACTGCGTAGAGTTCGGGAATATAACCAAACTCTTTTTGGGCTTTTAAAATCGCCTCTTTTATTTTTTGATATTCGTTATTATAACGAAGTTTTTTTAACCCCTGAGCAATAATCCAATTGTCGTGGGGCCAGACAGAGCCGAGATGATAGCTTTTAGCATCAAAATTCGTTTCGTTTAAGGAATGGGTTCTCAAACCATAAGTTGTCCACATATCTGGTTCAAAAAGTCTTTTGACCACCAAATCTTCTTTGTCTTTTTCTAGAATGCCTGTAAAAAGCAAGTGGCCGGGATTTGAGGTAATTGTCTTTTTTTGTTGATTTTCTCCATCAAGCGCCAAGGCAAAATATTTTTCGTCTTCCATCCAAAATTTTTCGTTAAACCGTTTTTTGAATTCGTCGGCTAGCTGATTGTATTTTTTATTATTTAATAGTTTAGCAGCTTCTTTTAGCGCTAAATAACTATAGCCTTGGGCTTCCACAATGGCAACCGGCGGCTCTATCCCTAGACTATCAGAAAAACTGTCTTTCCATCCTTGGTGAAAAAGCTGGCCTTTTTCCTGTTTCCTTTGATAGCGAAGAAAGCCACTGGGATCGCTTTTTGTTTTTGTTTCCAGCCACTGGGCGGCCGCTTCAATATTTTCTTTATGTTGATTTAAAAATTCTTGGTCATCAGTTTTTTCAAGGTATTTGGCGAATGTGATTAAAAACCAGGGAGTGGAATCAACAGAGCCATAATAAGGAAAAGGAATCCATTCATATTCTGGATGATGATTTTTGCCGGGATCGGTTTCATGAACAATTTTGCCTGGTTCCTCTTCGCTTACCGCGTCAAATTTTTTGCCTTGAAATTCCGATAAAATTTCTAAAGTTGAACGGCAAATATTTGGGTCCGTTTCCATTAATTGATTGGAAACAATTAAAGAGTCTCGGCCAAAAAGGCGCATGAATCTGGGATAGCCGGCTCTTATATAGCCGTGCTCCGGATCGCGAAGAGTGGCAATATCATTTTGCAATTTTTCTTTAAGTTCCTGCACTTTGTTATCCTCTGAAATTTTTTCTGAAAATTCAGGCATTTTTATTTTCAGAAATTAATTTATAATAAGCTTTCTCATAATTATCGACCATTGTTTCTTTGCTGAATTTTTCCTCAACTCTTTGGCGAACTAAGGCTCGGTCAATTCGGTCAGCTTTTTTCATTGCTTCAACTAATAAATCTATATTGCTGTCAACTACAAAACCGGTTTTGCCGTCTTCAATTAATTCGGGCATTGAACCGCGGCGGTAAGCAATCACCGGCGTACCGCAGGCCATTGACTCGGTCACCACCAAACCAAAAGGTTCTTCCCATTCAATCGGATAAAGCAAGGCTTTAGCCGGTCCGTAAAAATCAGATAGCTGGTCTTCGGTCAACTCCCCGACGTATTCTATTTTTTCATTAAGATGCGGCTTTATATAAGTTTCAAAATATTCTTTTTGAGTTGGGTCAATGCGGCCGGCCAGCAGCAATTTGACGTCCATTTTTTCGCAAGCGGCAATGGCATTCTCCACTCCTTTATGTTTGTTCATCCTGGCAATCCAAACAAAATGGTCACCGCCCTTGGGGTTAAATTGAAAATGGCTAATGTCACTTCCGTTATAGATAATTTGGCCATTACCTTCGGGAAATTTAACCATTGCCTGATTTTTGGCTGATTGGCTGATAAAAACAATATCGATTTTTCCGGCTTCTTCGGTGAAAAGCTTTAAACGGTCATCTTTTGATGCATCCGCATTGTCGCGATATAAAGGATTATGCATTGTTTGCAAAACGGGTATTTTTGTGAGGTTATGAAAAAAGAGCGTCCACAAATCAAGGTGGGAATGGATAATGTCAAATTGACCATTGTTTGCCATTTCAAACGCCTTTGATAAATTTCTGAGGTTCCAGACAGGATTTGACCACGAAATATTGGCTTCAAGAAGAGGTTTCTCAAAAACCGAAATAAGCTTGGCTTTTGTTTTTGAACCGGGAGCGGCGAAAAGGGTTACCTCATGACCTTTTTGGGTTAAGCCGTCGCAAAGCATAGCGATAATTCTTTCAATCCCGCCGTATTTTTCCGGTGGGACAGTTATCCATAAGGGCGCCACTTGAGCAATGCGTAATTTTTTTTCCATGCCGGGTAGTAGAAATTCAACTAAAATCAGATTTTATTAAAAATTTGATTTTAATATAATTTTACAATTTTAATTTTTATTTTTTGCCAGATAGTACTTTTAGTCTATGTCGAATTTTCACTACCCGGCATGATTTTTAAGTTAATTTTTTATAAATTTTTTCGTATTTATCAACCATTTGGTTTAAGGTAAAATTTTGCTCAATATGTTTGCGGCAGTCTTTTCTTTTGATTGAGCCAATTTCTTTAATCGCTTCAATCATTTCTTCTTTATCATCTACAATAAACCCAGTTTTTTTATCAACCACCACTTCTGGCACTGATCCTCGATTGAAAGCAATGACAGGCGTACCGCAAGCCATCGCTTCAATCATAACCAGGCCAAATGGTTCTCGCCGATCAATTGGGAAAAGAATTCCCTCTGCGTCGCTTAATAATTTTACTTTTTGTTCAAAGCCCACTTGACCAACAAACTGTATTCCTTCATCGTTTAAAATTGGTTGGACTTCGTGCAAGAAATAATTCCATTCATCACCACCGGCCACGTTTCCGGCAACGATCAGTTTAACACGAGCTTCTTTTGCCGCATGAATTGCCTCAGTCACTCCCTTATCTTTATTTAAACGCCCCAAATACATGAAATAATCATTTGGCTTTTCATTAAATGTGTAATCTTGGACTTTTATGCCGTTATGAACGACGTCAATGATTTCTAAACCCTTTTCTTCTGCGCTTTGTCGCTGGTCATTTGAGATAGCGCAAAATTTCATTTTTGGGAAAGAGCGAGCAACTCGGGCCAGTTCTTCGTCAATTGGCCGATGAAGGGTTGTCAGCACCGGCGGGCAGTCATTGCTTATCAAAAGCGAAAACATAAAGAAATCAAAATGATTGTGAATCAAATCAAATTGTTTGCGCCGGTCATGGACCATTCTTAGCAGGCGAGTGATCACTGCATGGGGACTGCGTAAGTCTTTTCTTAGCCATAAAGCTTTTTCAGTGGCGACAACGATATTGGCTTTTGTTTTGGAATCGCCCGAGGCAAAAAGCGTTATATCATAACCGCGCCTGACCAACTCTTCAGTTAAAAGCGATAATAACAATTCAATGCCGCCGTAGGTGCGGGGCGGCACAGGAATCCATAAAGGGGCAATTTGAGCGATTTTTAGTTTATTAATATTTTTATTTTAACACTATCGGGTTAAGTCGATATCGATAAGTCGATATCGACTTACGATGCCGTTAAATATTAATGTTTTGCGATACTTAGAACTTCTTGGGCAATAATTCTGTCCGCATCCGGCTTGGCGAAAGTTTTGGCGGCGGCAGACATTTTGGCAAGCAAATCGGGATTTTCAAGCAGGGCGAAAACGCGGTCTTTCAAGAAATTCGGCGTTAAATTTTCCTGTACCAAAACCAATGTGGCGCCGGTTAGAGCATAATCAAAAGCGTTTGTTTTCTGGTGGTCGCCGGCAGAATCCGGCAGAGGAATTAAAATGCTGGGCTTGCCCGAGCCGGCAATTTCAAAAATGCTTCCGGCGCCGGCCCGTGAAATCACCAGATCGGCTGCTGCCAAAGCGTGTTTCATTTGTTCCTCGTCCAAAAAAGAATACAAATGATATTCTGGCGGAATGTTAGTTCCCAAAAGCGTTTTTAATTCTGAAAAATTTTCCTGGCCGCATTGGTGGATTATTTCGCATTTTTCAAGCAAGCCTTTCATTGCCAAAAATACAATATCATTAATTGTTTTGGCTCCCTGGCTGCCTCCCAAAATTAAAAGTAACGGCTTTTGTCCCGCAAGCTGAAATAAGGATTTGGCTTGTTCCTTTGAGCCGGAAAAGATATCGGAACGGACGGGATTGCCAAGCAGCGCTGTCTTTTTGGCGGGGAAAAATGAAGCGGCTCTTGGAAAAGATATGGCAATTCTTTTTGAAAAATGCGACGTTAGCTTAACAGAAAGTCCCGGCACAGAATCGGATTCGTGAACTAAGACAGGAATCCGATAAATCCAGGCGACCAGAATCACTGGCACCGAGCCAAAACCCCCTTTTGAAAAAACGACATTAGGCATATAGGAAAAAAGTATCCATAAGGATTCAAAAAAGCCGATAATGACGCGAAATACATCCAGCAGATTATGGCCTGAAAAATAACGCCGCAATTTGCCGGCTAAAATATTTTTACTGACAATACCTTCTTTGCTAAAAGCCTCTTCGCCCACCGTTTTGGGCCCGACAAAAAGCATTTCCAAAGGTTGGCCATCCGGCGTCTGATTTATTTTTTTAAGTTCTCTGGCAACGGCGATTATTGGGAAGAGATGTCCGCCCGTGCCGCCGCCGGTAAAAATGATTCTCATTTTTAAATTTAAAATGCAAAGTGCAAAGTTCAAAATGACAAATCAAAATTCAAAATTAGCTAATGCTAAAATCAAATTTGACTTTTATCCATTTTGCATTTTACATTGTCATTTTGCATTTTGATTTTTAAAATTTGAATTATTTTATAACTACTTTGTCGCATACTTTGAGATGTTCAATAAAATTCCTACTGCTATTAGCGATACCATCAAGGAAGTTCCTCCGTATGAAATAAAAGGCAGGGTGACCCCGGTCAAAGGAATTAAGCCGACGATGGCAGTGATATTGATAAAAGCCTGAATAATTATATAGCAGGTGATGCCCCCTGCTAAAAGTCTTGAAAAATCGTCAGGCGCGTTTTTGGCGATTTTTAAACCCTGAAAGCCAAAAGTGACAAAAAGCGTCAGCATCCCCAGCATTCCCAAAAAGCCCAATTCTTCCCCGATGACCGCGGCAATTGAATCGCTGGCTGCCTGAGGCAGATAAAGAAATTTTTGTTTTCCCTGGTCGAGCCCCTGGCCGAATATGCCGCCCGAACCAAAAGCAATCAGGCTTTGGTTTATCTGGTATGCCTTGCCTCCCTGTTCAATGTCCGGATGTAAAAGCACCTGCACTCTTTCCAAAGCATGCGGGAAAATATTTACAAGAAGCACTAATGCGAGAATGCCGGCTACGCCCAGTATCAGTACATGGCCTAGAGGCGTTTTGGCCATAAAATACATCGCGAATGCCGTTAAAGCAAAAACTCCCAAGGTTCCGATATCCGGCTCAAGCGCGATTAGCAATCCTGTTATTCCTAGGATAATTAAAAATGGGATAAGGCGCTGGCGGTTTTCTTTTTTGTCTGACTTGTCTGTTTTTCCAAGAAACGATGCCAGATAGATGATAAAGCCTAATTTGAAAATTTCGCTGGGCTGAAAATTAAAACTGCCGATTTGAAGCCATCTTTTTGCCCCGCTCAGAGCCATGCCGATGCCGGGGATAAAAACCGCGGTCAACATAGCCAGTCCGATGACAAAAATTGGCAGAGCGTATTTGCGCAGATATTGATAAGGAACGCGAAAAAAAATATAGCCCAGAATTAGACCCGGAATCAGCCCTTTTAAAATCTGATTTTTCGCAAAATAAAAAGACTGATTAAATCTTTCTTGAGAGATGACGACTTCCGCACTTGTCACCATAAAAAGTCCGAAAATAACCAAAATCGCCACGACGGTTAAAATAATTAAATTTGGCGTTTTTTTACTCCCGATTAAACGCATAGTTTATAATTTATTTACTGCCTGATTAAATTTTTCGCCGCGCTCGTACTGATTTCTGAAAACGCCGAAGCTGGCGCAGCCGGGCGAAAGCAGCACAATATCGCCGGGTTTGGCAATTTTTGCCGCAAAGGAAACGGTTTTTTCAATGCTGGAAAATCTTTTTATCGGCAATTTAATTTTTTTGTTAAAAATTGCTTTTTTAATCTGGTTTTCAATTTTCTGGGTGGCCGTGCCGGGAAGCATTAATACGGCTTTTGTCTGTTTGGCTAAAATTGCGGCAAAGTCTCGAAAATCAAGATTTTTATCCGCCCCTCCCGTAATTAAAATTATGCGCCTTGGCTCCAGGCAATAACGGGAGCTTAAGCCCGAAATTGCGGCAATGGCGGCTTCGGGGATTGTGGAAGCCGTGTCGTTTATGTATTTGACGCCGTTTATCTCTTTTATTAGCTGAATTCTGCCCGATAGACCTTCAAAACTATTCAACGTTTTTTTAATAATTCTGGCCGGCACATTAAATAATTTGGCAACCGTGACGGCGGCTAAAACATTGCTTATGTTATGGCGGCCGATTAATTTTATGTCCGAAAGCTCGGCGATTTTTTCTTTAGCCGCGCCAAAGAAAATAGATTCTCCCGCCAGATACGCGCCCAATCTTGATTCCTGGCTGGTTTTTGGCAGTTTTTCAAGTTCGCCGATTGTCTGGGCGTTGATTGAATAATAATAAATTTTTGATTTTGCTTCGGGCGCTAAATTTTTTAAAATCTCGTCGTCGTAATTTAAGACTAAAAAGTTGTTTGATTTTTGGAATTGAAAAATAACTTTTTTATCCAAAATATAATCTTTCATGGAGTTATATCGGTCAAGGTGGTCATGTATAATGTTAGTTATAACTGAAACCTGCGGACTTTTTTTTTGGGGTGTGAGTCCGTTTAATTGCCAGGAAGAAAGCTCAAGGACGACTAAGGTGGTTTTTTGGATTTCTTGCAATTTTTCCAGAACCGACATTCTGATGTTGCCTGCCAAAACCGTATCGGGGTGCTTTGGTTTTAAAAATTGATAAATTAAAGAAGCAGTTGTTGATTTTCCACGCGAGCCGGTCACTCCGATGATCGTCGCCGGGCAAAGCTCAAAAAATATTCCGATGTCGGTTTCAATCGGCACGCCGGCTTTTTTGGCGATTTTTAAAAATTTTGATTCATTGGGCACGGCCGGATTTTTTATAATTAAATCGGCGTTTTTAAAATCTTCTTCTCTGTGCTGGCCTAAAACATACCTGACGCCATGAAAATTTCTTAATGCGTCCAGCGATTCCCTGAGCTCGCGGCGGGTCCTTAAATCAGTCGCCAGAATTTTGGCGCCTGCCTGATAGAAAAAATTTATTACGCCGAGCCCTCCGCCATGCAGCCCGATGCCCATGACGGTGACGCGTTTACCTCGAAAATCTTGTATAGTCATTGTTTATAATCATAGCAGCCGGTATAGTCTCGAGTCTTAGGTTAAAGGTAAAAAACCCGAAAACCAAGGTCCAAGACCAAACTGGCCGCCAAGACCAAAAACCTGTTCCTTATTTATCTTTAATTATAGCAAAACTTTGGGTTGCTGGCTACTAAAATAGTCCACAAAACCAAAAAGCGTTCCAACTTTTCGTTAGAACGCTTTTTTCTTCCTTTTCGGAGACTTCGCAGGAGAGAGCCATACAAAGTCTCAGAAAAGGAGGCGTGTGGATTTTTTTCAAAAATCCACACGCCGAATGCTATCTTTACGAACTCATTTTTGTTGTTATTGCCACTGACGAAGACATAGACAGTTTTGTTTGCTCCGTCGTTGGCTTCGGCGTGACAATGTTTCTTTCATAAGGAGATGGTATATCAACAAATCCATCCCTACACTTCCGACAACCTGTCCCTCCACAACTTGAACAAATGATAATAGCCATAATCTAACCCTCCTCTTTCTTTGGATTTTTTGGATTTTATCCAGAAACCTGACGAAATTTTGTCCAGTAAACTGACGAAATCGTCAGCATCAGGCCAAGAGCGCTAAGTACCACCAAGCATTTAAATGCCATCCAGGCGACTTTTGAAATACTATCAGAATCAGAGTTTATCGCTAGAAACAACGCGACTGATCCTAGAAAGACAATAGTCAATGTACCGAAAAACAGGAATGAAGTTGAAGTTATCGATTCCATCTTTTTCTCCTTTTGTTTATGAAATGTACTACACTTTTATTTTAATTCTTTTTAACTGTTTGTCTATCAACAGCCCTTAATCTTAATGTATTCCTTCTCTGAGATTTCGTAAATTAATTTGACAAAATCTCGGAGAAAGAGGGCAGAATCGTTTTGATATCTGCCCTTTTTTTGATGGTTTTGCTTGCACCCTTTTTAGGCTCACTACGCAAGGTTGGTAATACCTTGATCCCTATAGGCGAAATCATAGATAATTAATCCTTCGCCAATGAACATAGCTATGGCAATGAGAATTCCACCGATAATAGATTGAGTGAAAAACTTCGTAATCGCACCCATTAATATTGAGCCGATAATCAATAATAAGAGCGTAAGAAAAAACTTTCTATTTGTTTTTTTCATATCATCCTCCTTGCTTTATTTCTACCCCGCCGATGCAAGCGGATTTTGGATTTTTTTCACAAAGAACTTTATCTTTTCTGCAAAGCTGAGCTTAGTTATGCCAGAGACAGGAATGAAAGGGAGATTTAGAAGGTAAAATATTACCTAACCTCCCCTCCATACCTGTTCCTAGCCCTTCGCCGAAGTTTATCCCGAGCAAAGTCGAAGGACTCAGGGTAGACTATTATTTGGTTAAGCAAAAAGCGGCTCACTCGCCCCGTAAAATATCTCGAGGAGATTTTACGGGGTAAAAGGAGGAGCCGCTTTTTGTTTGTCCCTTAGCCCAGACGAATCCGGGCTTGGGACTAACCCATTTATACGTATATTCAGGTAGTAGAAATTCGGCTTGTTTTCTAGATTGGTTGCCTGCGGCAACCAGCCGAATTTTCACTACCTGATATATATGCGTTTATTTAAGCTTTAATTGGCTTAAATGCTCTCTCCTCGCTTATCTATCTAATTTTTAACTGTCGCTAACTCTACTTCTTATACGTATGATGTGAAATTCAGCTCTATTTTATTCCCTGAGCAAGTCCCGCTTAGCGGGACGCCGAAGGGTCTAAATAATCCTTCGACTTCGGCCTGACGGCCTCCGCTCAGGCAATAAGCGCCTTATTTAAGC
>Ga0210057_1000363_pt1 | contig 75958 bp, 75 predicted proteins | sample CryGeyCG2114_010_2_FD_183968 | JGI IMG/M metagenome (GOLD analysis project Ga0210057, IMG submission 183968) | Groundwater microbial communities from aquifer - Crystal Geyser CG10_big_fil_rev_8/21/14_0.10 (SPAdes) (version 2) | ecosystem: Environmental > Aquatic > Deep subsurface > Groundwater ... | reverse complement strand
TTACCGTAAATTTGAGCCACAATTGGCCGCTCGGTTTCTTCAAAAATAAAATCTTTTAGTGGTCTCACAGCGTTTCGGCACAAACCCTCCACTGTAGCAAATTCAGTGTAAATCACATCGGGTGAGCCATATTTTTTTTGAATATACCGGAATGGTTGGTCTGTAATACCATCCATGGGTGACAAACCTAATATGGGTTTGGTGAGTTGGTGCCAGAAGTCAGTAATCATCAGGCTATTATAACCGAGTGAGCACAAAACATCTGGCAGAGACATCAGATTAGATAGTGAGAGGATTTGTTTCTACGGCCATTAATTCCTGCAACAAGTAATCCTTTGCTAATCCGACAAATTTTTCTGATTGATTTTCTACATTCTGACTAATTAAATCTTGATATCGACTGGCATGATGAGGATAAGCATCAATCGCAAACTCCAGCAGACGATTGATGATAATATAACTGGCGTAGCTTGCAAGCTGATGGGAAATTTCATAACTTGAAAGTAATGATCGCACGTCTTCAAAAGTGGTAGTTTTAGTGATTAAGCTTGGACTTTCTTTAAAATAGTGAAGAGTGTAGGATTGTGGCGTTGGTCCCACCAAACCCGTTTGACTAAGGTTGGATAAATTACCGGCAGAATCATAAGCCCAGATTGTAAGATCAAAATCATCCAGCTCTGGACCCCATATCTTCAAAGTGTAGTTACCATCTGCTGGTTTGGGAATTTCAATTATCTGTAGAATAGGAGAGCTAGTTGAGGGATCGGAGAAATCAGTTAGATATTCTAACGACCGACGGTTATTTGTTACATCTTCTCCTTCGCTGTTATTCAACCGTACTTCTAAATCTGGCGAAAAGGTTAAGAGCAAATAGCTTAAATCTGTTTGTGAAGGTGTAAAACTCAGAGTGGACGAAAGAGCTTTCTGGTGGTGACTAAAAAGAGTGTAATCGAACAACGGATCTTTGATTTTAAGATCAGTTTGATCATCGCTTACACCATCTGCCGGAAAAAAATGGCCAGGGATATGCAAAATCACCGGTCTTTTATTTTCTATTTCCAAGACAGCTATTGGTAAGGGTTCGAGAATCTCTTTGGCATATTCTAGTTTGGGTGTTTCATACATTTCTGCCAACTGCCAAGTTAACCGAGTGGCTGCGATCCAATTAAGTAGTCCGTTTGGTAAGTAACCATCTGGTTGGGCTTTGAGCCAATCATTAAGGGTAGCGGGAGTGATATTAACATTTCCCGGTAATTGATCAATGTGATGTGATTTTAAAATCATGACCAAAGATGTAAGAGCACATCCCCACCTGCCAATCGTGGGATTTTCAGACCAATTGGTAGCCGAGTCGTACTCTATGTCTGTCCAAGATAAGTCCGTTTGCTTAAGCGGATGAAGTTGAGCTGGGGTAGGGCTTGGTTCTGGAGGTGTTAACGATGTCACCAGCACATTATCAAATCGCACGACTGTTGGTGAAACTGAACCCGTACCAGCTTTGACTCCAATCTTTCCGGTAATATTGGCAAATGTCGGGTCAATTTCGTCAAAAACTGTCTGGCCATCGATAGTCAGTGTTACTCTATCCAGGTTTTGCATAATTGCCATGTGATAAGTTTGGTTTGTTTGGAACATATAGCTTGAAGTTTTTCTCCAAACAATTCTTCCGTCTTGAACCTTGGTCAGTTCAACCAAACTGCCTACAAAATGAAACTCAATCCAATTGTTGGTATCCACAACGGAAAAAGAAATGTTTCTATCTGCTCCCATGATGGGAGTAAAATCAAGCGAATAAATATAATCTGCAATAGATTCGCTCCAAAATTCGTCTTTGGGTATCAATTCGCTTAAAGTAAAAGCAGTTTTAACATTGGCTTCAAGTTGTCCGTCAACAATTTGCCAGTTTTCTAAATTGCCCCTAATGTCTTCCCATTTTGATAAGTCGGCAGAAAAGTCATCAGCAAATAGAATTGATTCCTGAGCCTGGACTTTGGTTGTACAATGAGAGTTCAGGAAACAAGTGAATGCCACAGTTATCAAGAGTAATCTCTTTACCATGGTTCTGCATAATACCCAATGATTCTTACCTGAATATTACACAATGAAGAATACCAACTCAGTTAGTTTAATTGTGACAGTCAAAAATGAGGCTGATAATATTTTGAAGTTATTAAAAAGTATTACTATACAAACGTTTCAGCCTGGCGAGGTGGTGATTGTGGATGGTGGTTCAACAGACAATACGGTCGCAATTATGCAAACCTTTATTAAAGATTTGAGTACTCAAAAATCCCCATCTTTACAGACAAAATACCGACTTTTTTCCAAAAATATGAATCGGTCTCAAGGCAGGAATTTAGCTATTGGACAGGCCAAATATGAATTAATTGCCATCACCGACGCGGGCTGTATCTTAGACAAAGATTGGCTAAAAGAGTTAGTAAAAACCAAACAACAAACTCAATCACCGGTTGTGGCTGGGTATTACCAGGGATGGGCTGATTCGCCCTTTACTCAGGCTGTTATACCGTATTTTTTGGTGATGCCAGATAAAGTTAATTCTCAGGACTTTTTACCATCTACCAGGTCAATGCTGATTGAAAAATCACTTTGGAAAACAATCGGCGGTTTTAGAGAGGATTTAGATGTGAGTGAAGACTATGAGTTTAGTCAGAGACTAAAAGCATATTTGCAAGCTAGTTCTCAACCGTCAAGCATATCCAGTATTGCTTTTGCAAATTCTGCTCTCGTGACTTGGTTTCCTCCAAAAAACTTAGTGGATTTTCTGGTTACAGTTGTGAATATGGCAGTTGGGGATGCTAAGGCCAGCATTATTCGGATAAAAGTCAAGCTTCTTTTTGTCAGGTACTTGATTATTTTTGGTTTATTATCACTTTGGCTGGAAACAGCTTGGCCACTTCTTGGAGTTGGCTTGTTAAGTTGTATTCTGCTGTATTTAATTTGGTCGGTCTACAAAAATTATCGCTATACTCAAAAAGGCTGGTATTGGTTGCCGGTGCTTCAGGTTACGAGCGACATTATGATTATGGGTGGAACAGTTTTGGGTTGGATAAATCGACGGGCTATTTGATTCGACTGATGGCCGCAATGTTCTGAAAGCCAAATATTTCGTGAGTAACTGGGCGGTAGGGTCCCAGTAAAGCTGGGCCGTCGGGTAACAACCGGTAAAGGTCAAAATTATCCAGAAGTTCAACAAAATCTTTCATAAAGACCTTGGAATAAGCATGAATCTCATTGAATTCAAATTGAATGATTTTAATTTTGTTATTGTGGAGTAGTTTCTTAGCCCCTTTTAAAACTGCTAGCTCATGTCCTTCGGTATCTATCTTCAAAAAATCAATTTGCCGGATCTTATGCTTTGAGGCAACTTTATCTAAAGTTGTGATCTGAACTTGATAGCCTTGGGCAGGTTGATGGTAATGGTGGGTGATCACCTGTTTATTAAGTGAGGACAAGGTGGAGGTAGGTTGAGTTGATTTGAGTGGAGCCGATGCGGCAAAATCCCAAAGAGTGGTCTTGATAGTATTGTCTCCCAGTCCTAATTGAAATGGGTGAATACTTTTGTGGTTGTGTATGTTTTGTTTGAGTTTTTTAAAAGTTTTGGGATGAGGTTCAAAAGCCCAGATCTGAGCGTCCGGGAAAACTTTAATTAGCTCAAGACTAAGATCCCCGGTATTAGCCCCGACATCCAAAATATATTGGGGGTGAAAATGATTATCTTTCAGCCATTTGAAAAAAGCAGTTTCACCTGTTGCCAGGCTGCCCTCACTATTGAGAACACCAATGCCCCGCAAACTAAGTTTGTAAAGATGAAGATTAAGCTGATAGAAAGACTTTCTGGCTATCAGCCAACGATAGAGATGAAGTAGCCCTTGCATTGGAAATTAACTATTTTCTTTCCAAAATAAAATTAGAAATACTTTTCACTAATGCCCCCACACCCAGAGCTCCCACAATAAACCAATCCACTTTCATTGACTGATTAAGCACGCTTGTTAAAAGTTGGAATAACACTCCAAATATTAAGACCGCTATCACCGCCCAAAGAGCATTGCGTTCCGAAAATGCTTCAATTTGACGTTCCTTACTGGACAAAGGCAGATTCATCATTATCCGACCAACATCGGTTACCAGAATTGTCAGCCAAACAATAGTGACTTGTACTCTCAAGTCTTGATTAACTGATGGTACGGCTTGAAAAAAAACAAAGGGCAGAATTAAAAATGCAATATATAGATATCCTTGCCAGGTGGTAGGTCGGATTCCCCAGCCTCCATACTTTCTTCTTGTGAACCATTCTGGTCTACCTAGCATAGGATCTCCTTGAATTTGTAACTACCGCCCCATAATTATAACAAAGATAATGGTAAACTTTAGGAGAAATGACAGTCTTTGCTCAGCGGGTGTATCGGCAACTCAAAACTGTGCCTATGGGTCGGGTGACTACATATAAAGCACTGGCCGAATCATTAAATAGCCGGGCCTATCAGGCGGTGGGTCAGGCATTGCGTCATAATCCTGATGCACCCAATATACCTTGTCATAGAGTTGTAGCCAGCAACGGTGGTTTAGGAGGATTTAATGGTCAACGAACAGGTAAACAGTTGGAGAAAAAGATAAGGTTATTGAAAAGCGAAGGCGTGAAGGTGGTCGAGAACAAAATAAAAAATTTCAAGGATGTGTTTTGGAGGTTTTAAACAATTCTTCTGATTTTTTCTGAGAACAATGAAATCTGATATACTAATTTTAATATCAAGTCTTGGTGGAAACACTAAGAGCGTGTGGTCCCGGTCAAATCGGGAAAACGAGGAAGAGGGGATCTAAAAAATTTTTAGATCAATCGAACCTTAACCGTATGACAATCGGTTTAAGAGTATCTGCGGAAACCCTCTGGGCAGTTTTGCTGTCCAAAAGAGGCTGAATCAAATCCAGTCAGTAATGGCTGAGCCAAAGTTCAGTTTCAAGCAAAAAATATCTTTCATAAATTCCACCAGGTTATATTTGGTTGGCTTGCCAACCGGAAAGTTGTTTATGTGTGGAATTTTTGCCACCTGCTCGAATTTATCAAGCCCATCAAGGATGAAAGATGTTTTTGCCGGACTCAAGAGGCTGGAGTATCGCGGTTACGACTCTTGGGGTGTGGCTGGCTTAGTGGCTGGCCAATCGTTATGGATACACAAAGAAATTGGGGCATTGAGTAAATCGGGATTCAAATTGGGAGGCAGACGACGATGGCAAGCTGTAATTGGTCATACTCGTTGGGCAACTCACGGAGAAGTGACACTTCCTAACGCTCATCCTCACCTAGCTTCGGATGGCAGTTTTGCTTTAGTTCACAATGGTATTTTGGAGAACTTTGTCCAAATCAAAAACCAATTGATTAAGAAAGGCTATCATTTTACGAGTTTAACAGACACAGAAGTTCTCGTGCACTGGCTGGAAGATTTAAAAAAGCAGAGGCATTCACTGAATCTTAACCGATCGATTTTAAGGCATGTCCAGTCAAAAATTAAAGGTCGCAACACTTTTGTGGTTTTGGAAAAAACCGGTCAACTTTGGGCAGTTAGGCACCAGCTTTCATTGTATTTGGCTCAGGATAAGCTGGGTGATTATTATTTGTCTTCGGATTGGTTAGCTTTTGACCAGAATTGTGTCAGCTATTACCAAGTTCAAGATTCGCAAATATTAATGATCGGTCAAACTGGAGAACAACGAGTCAAAGTTTATGGACCTACAGGTTTTGCTCAAACTCCCGGTTGGCAAAAATTAAGTTTAACTCATCAGCCGGCCGGGATGGCTAATTATGCGCATCACACCCTGCATGAAATTAATCAGCAAAAACAGGTGCTGATTCATGTGGTACCCAAAAAACAACAAGTTTTAGCCCTGATTAAACAAATAAAGAAAGCTCATCGGATTTTTCTTTTAGGAGCAGGTAGTGCTTATTTTGTTGCTGATTATTTAGCTAGCAAGTACAGACAGGTAGGACTGGATGCACGAGGTATCAGATCTTATGAAATTGAAAGTTTTTTACCCGTGATTGATAAATGGTCATTGGTGATTGCCATTAGCCAAAGCGGTGAAACGGCTGATACTAACCGAGCTGTTGAACTAGCCATCACTCAGGGAGCAAAGGTGGCCAGTATTGTTAATATGCCTTATTCCAGTTTGACTCGCTTAAGCCACTTTTCATTCCTTCTTAATATTGGTCCTGAATTTGGCGTGGCCAGTACGAAAGCCATCACTGGCCAAATGGCTTTGGGTTCATTTATGCTTAAATGTTTCCTTGAAGGTTATTCAACTAAGCTAGTTAGTCAACTCGAACACGAGCAGAAGAAACTGGCCAATTTTATGGGAAGACTAGAAAGGAGTATGCCGAAGTTGGTTAAGTTGTTGGTTAATCAGGAACGGGGATTCGTACTCGGTCATCATCATCTATTTCCAGTGGGACTTGAGTTTGCTCTGAAGCTCAAGGAGATTAGTTACCTGCATGTGGAGGGCTTTGCAGCCGGTGAGTTAAAACATGGGGTAATTGCATTGGTGGAAAAAAATACCCCCATCTTCGCCCTGGTGCCGGCGGACGTTCAGGGACAAGATACCTTGCTCAATGCTGTCGCAGAGGTAAAAGCCCGAGGTGCTAGAATTATTGGCATTTCTCCTGTAGCTAGTGATTTATTTGATAATTGGGTCAAGGTACCGGAACTTGACATCATGGCAGAAATTCCCTATCTCATTCCTGCCCAGTTGTTGACATATAAATTAGCTCTGGTCAAAGGTTATGACCCGGATCAACCCAGGAATCTAGCCAAGAGTGTTACGGTGAGGTAGGCGAAAAAACATTAGGGACTTCAAACCTTGGGTTGCTCACAGCAATATATTGCCTGTAGGCTTCAGGGTTTGGATAATAGGAGACTTCATTTTTCCACATGACTATAATCTAATTTATGGTCAAAAATTCTGTCAATATATATACTCTAATAAGTGCTTACGAATCTCTTTTTAAAACATAGATCCATTTTCCGTCTCGTTCCCCTGCATAGGCAAATCCTGATTTTTCAACGGATTTTTTGCTTGGTGTATTGCCGACAACTATTTCACAGAAAACTTCTCTTAACCCTAAATGGTTAAAAGCAAAATCTACCAAGAGTTTTCTTGCTCTGGCTGCATAGTTGTTGCCGATATATTCTTTTCCCACCCAAGAGCCTAATTCAGCCGTATTATTTCCCATGAGAGTTAAATTATTAGATCCAACCATCCTTTCACCATCCCAGATGCCAAATCTGTATTTACCCATGTTTGCAGGATTTTCAATGCTATCTTTGACAGTTTTGGCGGTTGGATATTTTTGGGCGGTATTGTCTCCATGTTGACTTAAATGAGAACGATCAAAGTTGACTAAATCAAAATATAGTCTGGCATCTTCTGGTACCAGTTGCTTTAAGGAAACCGTGTCATTGGATGAGCGCAAAATTATTCGATCGACGCTTTCTGAGGCCTCGTCATTCAATAAATTTCGGTACTCTAAATTTTCAAAACGACCATCATCATAGGGCGGGTAGCATATTTCAAAAACCATTAAATCTTCATCTTTACTAGCCTGCCATTGCATTGTGTCTCCAATTTCAACAGTGTGGGAAAATCCCTCATCCTCAGGTCCAACATTGAAAACCAGTTTGTCACCACTTGGCTTCACGATAATGAGTTTTCCTCTGCCGGACATATATCCCTCAATCGTCTCAATTCCCCTTTGTACCTTTTGGGGAAATGTTTTGGCACCTTGTTTAATAGTAATTACTCCCAAATCTCTTTCCTTTGTCTCTGGGTGAATGTAGACATCACAGATAACACCTGGGAAAACTTCAAATGATCCCTGTAAAACAACTTGAAGAGTTTTGTTTCGATGAGAAAATGATTCCAGTATTCCTGTCATTGAGGGAAATTATACAACTTCATTAAAATAAACAGCAATCCGCTTGAGATGGTGAAGATTGAAATAGAATATTTCCAAAGGATTATCGTAAATCAATTGGTTCACTAACAAAAATTGTGTTGTAAAAAGAATTTTGTTGTTGCTCGTCCAACCCAGGGCATTTACTGTCAATAGATATTTCAATCAAGCGAATAGCACGATTACTAAGTTTGAGTAATCCAGTCACTTGGGAGCAAGGGCTAACCATATCAATCGCTTCGATTTCGCAGTTGCCCGATTGAGTTTGCACTACCCAGCCATTATTTTGGAGTTGAGAATAAAAATTTAAAAATGGTTTGGCCTCCTCAGACCAATCGGCCAGAGCAATATTTTTACGATAAAGTGTGCCTGAGGCAGACATAGAATTAAGTTGATTAGCGTCTAGCTTTTGGCAATTTTTTAGTTTTAACTGATAGTCATTATTGTTTTCTCTATTAACATATTCTATCTGCCAATTAATGTTAGGTGGTAATGGAGGAATTTGCCAATCATAATTGGTTGGAGTGGTAGTGAAAGGAAACACAGAAAAATGGTCAAGCTGCTCAAAACTTGTTAAAAATAGAGTGATCAATGTGCCGCCCAATAAAAGCACTGACCAAAAAGGAATTTTGAATAATTTGGTGAATTGGTGAAAAGATTTCATTTTCATTTCTTTGGATTAACCATTATATATTATCGGAGAAAATGCATATTTATTAAATTTGAGTATGATATGGCACAAATATCTGCTAAACTTCAGCCGTGATTAACAATCAGCCCTTAGCAAAGATACCATTTACTCGCGAGGCTTTTAACCTCATGCTTCAGCGGAGATCTGCCTTAATACAAAAAAGAGTTGCAGTCATGGGGCGACTGAAAGAGGCTCGAGAACAAGGAGATCTTTCCGAAAACGGGGCTTATAAATATGCAAAGTTTGAGCTTGGCGATATTGGCCGAGAACTCAGGAAAATTAAATATCTGTTGGCCAATGGTCGGGTTCAGGCGCCAAATATATCGGTGGAAACAGCTGATTTTGGTCATACTATCACAATCGAGGATGATCAAGGTCAAATGTCTTTTATGTTGGTCAGTGAGCACGAATCGGATCCGGCGGAAAATAAACTTTCTGCGGCCAGCCCATTGGGCAGTGCCGTGAACGGTAGGAGGGTAGGAGAAGTACTAACGGTTGTGACACCCAGTGGCACAAAAAAATATCGGATAGTCAATATTAGTTAATTGTTGGTGGAGTGGGCGGGTTGAAATAGCACAGTCCTAAAAGTAACAAGTCATTTAAACTTTTTTCCCAAGTTTTTTCATTATGTCGCGGTTCAGTTTGTTGCGCCAACTTTCCGTGGCATTAAAAAGCTCGTCACAGAAGGCTGCCACATCCTCACCCGTGACTTCCAGTACATTCTTGCCGTCTGCCACGCCTTCTTCAAATAGGCCAAGCAGATCTTTTAAGATACCAACATCGCCTATGTCATTATCAGCTGAAAATCTCCATAAATTCCACATATAGTTTTTAATTTCGTTATAAACGATTTGATAGTCGCTGGGCAAAGCTTTGGCTCGCGCCTCCGTCATATTCCATTCTTTTTTATCACCGATTATTTTTTTGAAAATATCTAACATCTTAAACCTCCTCCTTTAATTTATGTATTTTTTTTAAGATAAAATTCCATCTTTCCCAAAATGCTTCAAGCTCCCTTTTCCCTGCCTCATTTAGAGAATAGAATTTGCGAGTCGGGCCTATTTTGGATAATTTCTTTTTAATGTTAACTAATTTATTTCTTTCCAGTCTGATTAATATTGTATAAACAGTTCCTTCAACAATATCATCAAAACCTAAGGTATTTAATTTTTTGGTAATCTCATAACCGTATATGTCTTTTTTACTAATAATTTCTAAAACACATCCTTCAAGGATACCCTTTAGCATTTCGGTTAAATTGTTCATATTTTTGTCTTTTCACTACTAAGTGGTGTTAAGTACGACTATATAGTATTACACAGTAGTAAGATTGTCAACAATATAAAAGGACATTGGTTTGTGAATTAGGCACGATACTTTTTGGAATGGAAAGGTAATCAGGAAAGTAAAACAAGGGGTTAGATATCTATCTTTAATCAACTTTATTCAACCTATAAATAGTACTTTTCCCCTTTCCTTTAATTTTTAAGAGATTTTTATCAACTAAGTTCTTCAATCGTCTTTGTATGGTTCTCTCTGGTACCTGTAAAATATCTAGTGCTTCAGATAGATTAATCTGCCCAAATCGATTAGTAAAATCAAGAATTTGCATTTCCTGATCATTTAGTGTAATGGTTTCATCATTTTGATTAGTAGTAGCTATACTAATTTTCCGTTCCAGATCTTTGCTTACTAAATAAAAACCTTCAATAAAGTAAGTAAGCCAATCAGTTAAATCGGCTTTGCGTTGATCTAAATAGTTGTCAGCCTGGTTCAAGTTCTGATAGTACTGGTTTGCATTTTGCCAATAGTAAGTGTCTAAAACTAAACAACCTCGAAAATCATAATCTAACAAATCAAGGAGAAGTTTAACTAATAAACGAGTGACTCTACCATTGCCATCGCTAAATGGGTGAATAGATACAAATTCATAATGAATAATACCCGCCAATAGCACAGGATGGAGCACCTTTTTTTGTTTTTTAACCCAGTCTAGCAACTCTAGTAATAAGTTTTTTACTTGTGATATATCTGGACCCGTATATCTAACAACATCTTCACCTTCGATAATATCAACAATATAAATAGGACCTGGCCTGAAAACACCAACTTTATTTTCTGGGAGGAGTTGACTAGCCACAAAACTATGTAGCTTTAAAATATCCGCAGTGGTAATAGCTGCTTTTTTTTGACTTCTCTTTGGAATCCAGTCCCAGGCTTTCTTATAATTAGTTACCTCAATTACACTTTTTTCCCAGGCATTCATTTTACCTGCTAATGCAGCTGCCACTTGTTTTTCGTTGAGAGGATTTCCTTCAATACTAGTAGAGCTATGAGCAGATTCAACGGCAGCCCTGTGTCTCAGAGAGATTTCCTTAACAGGTAGAATTTTTGAGCGGTCAATTTTCTGCTTTGTAGCTTCGATCTGAGCGATCCAATTGGTAATTTTTGGAGTAATTGTGAATTTGGGCTTGTACATATCATTTAGTATAACATATTCGCGCCACATTCACGCCAATAATCACGCCAAAAATATCAGTAAATGTAATTTTCTGTAGATTTCTGTCAATTTCTGCGGAGAGGGCGGGATTTGAACCCGCGTGGCCTAAAAGACCCCAAGGTTTTCGAGACCTGGCCGTTCAACCGCTCCGGCACCTCTCCAAGGTATATTTAACAGTTAAAGTGCGCTCAAGAGGATTCGAACCTCTGACCTTCAGTTCCGCAAACTGATGCTCTATCCAACTGAGCTATGAGCGCGTACAGAACAATATTGTACCAGAAGAGGTTGATTATTTTGTTGGTTGTTGACTTGGTTTTTTTGTTTGGACTGGAGGGTCTTCGCCATCAATATCCAGAGGAAGTTTCTCTTGCAGCCATTTTGCAGCTTTATCGTAAGTCGTAGGTTCAGGTTTTTCTTGAAGCAAAACATCAGACAGAATTTCTGTTAGTACAGATTGATTTGCTTCTTCACCCAACATTAAAGTTAGCCGATTGGGAAATCTATAGACTTCTACTAGCAACATGGTTTGACCTAGCTTTTCTTCAAACCAAAAACGTCCCAACTCCTGCCAATAGAAAATCTGATCTTCAATTCTAATGCCGTAAGTTGTAATTTTTTGCTTAATTTGGTGTGGGGGAATAGTGGACATAGTGTAAGCCAGGAAGGCTACGGCTAAGACCACGGCCACTGGCAAAACTTGTCCAGCAAAAAAGAGAATTAATGATAATAAAAGTACGATTGTGCCCAGGGTGGTGAAGTATTGGCGACGGCGTTTTTTAAATGGTCTGCTGGCAGAGGTCCACTCAAAGATAGTTCTTTCTGGAATTGGTTTAACCACCCCAGGAAATTTTTCTGACATTTCAATCCCTGGGGGAGTCGGATAGCGATTGTTAGGCGAGGCAGACTCCGAAGAGTTCGTTTGATTCATGCTTCTAGTTTACACGAGCTAACTTTTAGTAGCAACTTGATGTACAATATTCCCAGAGTTTGATCTGGTATGATCATAGGTCATAGGAAGGTTGGCAGAGCGGTCAATCGCACTGGTCTTGAAAACCAGAGCCTTCGGGCTACGTGGGTTCGAATCCCTCACCTTCCGCCAGTTGGGAAATGTCTTCGTTGGCTCGAACTTAATTTTGGGCTAAAATCGGGATTCCCTCATTTTTAATTGGACTACTTTCATTTTATTCGTTATCATATTTATGAAGAGTTAGATAAGCAACCATACTAAGGAAACTATGAAAAGTCAAAACAATAACCAAACAATTAGAGATAAGATAAAACAGCTTAGAAATAAGCAAAGATTAACTCAGGACGAATTGGCAAGAAAATCTGGTCTTCCCTATACAACGCTGACTAAAATTGAAACAAATGTCATCACCAAGCCCTTCTATTCAAACGGTTATGAAGATTGCCAAAGGTTTGGGTATTGGTGTCGATAATTTAATGAAATAGAATGATATGAATAATAAAATTTTATCTCAGCAAATAATTGACTACTACGATAGTTGCGACATTGATTATAAACTTATCTGGAATTTAGATAAGTCATATGCGATGCATTTTGGTTATTGGGATGAAAAGGTAAAAAATTTTCCGCAATCGTTAGAACGAGAAAATGAAATTCTCGCTGAAAAAGTTAAAATTAAAAGTTCTGACGTGGTTTTAGATGCTGGTTGTGGAGTTGGCGGAAGTTCAATTTTTCTCGCTAAAAAGTTTGGTTGTAAAGTATTTGGCATCACCTTGAGTAAAAAGCAAGCAGAACAAGCGACTAAAAATGCGGAACGAAACGGAGTTGCAAGCAACACCGAATTTCTTGTAATGGATTTTGAAAATATAACTTTTTCTGATAAAACATTTGATGTGGTATGGGCGATAGAGAGTGTATGTCATGCAAACAATAAGAAAAAGTTTCTTGAGGGTGTAGATAGAATATTAAAGCAAAGAGGTCGCCTAGTAATTGCTGATGGTTTCGCTGTTAAAAAAGATTATAAAGATAGAGAAAAAGACATAATGCAAAAATGGTTAGCTGGTTGGGGCGTGAATTTTTTAGAAACAAAAGAAAATTTTGAGAAAATTTTGCTGGATACTGGATTTAAAAAAATATCATTTTTTGATATTACTGACCATGTAATGCCGTCATCAAAAAGATTGTATGAATATTCACTACCTGCAATGTTGTTTGGAAAAATTGCAGAATTTCTTAAAATTAGAACAAAAATCCAGACAGGAAATATTATTGCTGCTCGTTATCAGCACAAAGCGTTGTTAAAAAATTTGTGGAAATACGAAATTTTTTATGCAGAAAAGAATTAAAGAATTTGCCGCCAAAGAAAAACTTTAAATCGTCCAATCCAAAAAGGGTCGCTTCCACAGGCGGGTGGAAGGAGGGTTTGGGGGAATACCGCCCGCCCTACAAATTTTGGGCGAAATCTGTTCGAATTTTTTCGAACGCACACCGCCATTTTAAAGTTTGATTTAGTTATGAGCAGTAAAAAGAACCTTTTGATATTTATTGTGATGGGGGCCACCTTAATTCGCCATTAATTTAATACTGAGCACCAGATTGCCCCTATTTGATAAATACTTCAATGGTTTAAATAATGTTTATATTTGCCCAAATACATTCGGCTAAGGCTTGGGATTTATTGGCGCAATATAAAGTGGGCACGATCAACTAATGTGAAGTGAAAAATAGCATGGTGGGGTTATCCCTCATTTAAGATTGTCAATTGCGGTTCCAAAAAGACGAAGTATTTCCCTCCCCAACCTATAAATATTTCGCTACAATAAAATGGTGAAACAAATATTAATCTGGCCAACGGCCAGTCATGCCCAAAAAAAAGTCTTTTGGTATAGCTTAATGTTATTTTTTATCTTTTTGGCAGATACCTTAATGGCTTATGTTACCCCTTTGGTCTTGTACGAATATCTTGGACACATGTTGATTGTAGGTTTAGTGATGAGCTGTTCATCTGTTTGTGGTTTAACTACCGACTGGTTGATATCTCGTAAATTGCCCAACACAAATTATCGCTTCTTTATTAAATGGTTGCTGTTGATTGGCATTTGGTTTCCACTTCTTTTTTGGTTTTTCCCCACTTCGGCGGTTGGGTATCTATTGGCCATGTTGGCTTGGGGTATGTACTATGAATTGATCAATTTTGCCTCTTTTGATTTTGTGAACCGGACAGTAGCTCCCAGTCAGCATGCATTTACTTGGAGTATTTTAGACGTTTTCAAGGCGTTAGCTTTACTTACTACGCCCATCATAGCCGGACTACTTTTTGAAATTAACCAAAATTCGGTATATTTTTTATCTTTAGTTTGTTTTGGTTTAGCGGGCTTCGTCTTTACGACCGGCACACAACCGGAAGTACAGCCAGTGCTTACATCTCACCTCAGCCATCAGCGGAGTCAATCCGAAGAAATGAAAATATGGTTACAATTATTTAAAAAAATTTGGCCAATTTACCTTTTTTTCTTTTCGATGGTTATGTTAGATGCCGCCTTTTGGGTTGCTGGTCCATTATTGTCCGAACAAATACGGCTTTTCAGTCAAGCTGGAAGTTTTGTTATTCCGGCCTATGTTTTACCCACGCTTTTGGCACCAGTACTAATTTCTAGGTTTGGAAAAATCTTTGGCAGAAAAAGGATAATTTTTTTGACGGCAATTATTGGCGCAACCATTTTGGGTGTTGGCTCGTTTACCATAGGAGTGAGTGCCTGGATTATTCCTATTATTTTGTTCGCCTCGATGTTTATTGCTATTGATTTCCCTGAGGTGGGGGGAATTTTCGAAGATTTTTATGACCGGGTTGATGAATTTGGCAATGACTTAACTGGACTAAGAAATTCTGCAGTAAGCTTAGCCTATATTTTCGGTCCCATAACTGTCGGATTACTGGCGGAAACTTTGAGTTATGCTCACATTTTGACTGTGTTCGCTTGTTTATTATTTCTGACCGGAACCATTGCTTTTTTGGCAACTCCAAATAAGATCAGGATGCCAAAGGCCAAACTGATATCAATTATCAGTTATAAAAATAGACGTAAAATCAAGAGGTTTTAATGAAAAACTGGCGGTTGTGGCTAATTATAATTCTTACTTTGGTTGTTAGATTGGTAAATTTAGATGGATTGAGATTGACTCACGATGAGATGAGTATTGGTTACAATGCTTATTCAATATTAAAAACTGGCAAAGATGAGTGGGGCAGAAGTTGGCCCATGGTTTTTCAGGCCTTCGGTGACTACAAGTTACCGGTTTACATTTATTCAGTTGTTCCGGCGGTTGCTATATTTGGTTTAAGTTCTCTGGCGGTTAAGTTGCCGTCAGTTTTAGCTGGTTCATTACTCGTGTGGGGCGTTTATTGGTTAACTCAGCAGCTTTTGAAACGAAAAAACCTCGCTTTATTGGCCGCGTTTATCGTGGCTGTTAGTCCTTGGTCGGTGCATTTGTCCAGAATGGCCTTTGAATCAAACTTAGCTTTGGTTCTGTTTGTATTTGGTTTTAATTTAATCTTGTATCAAATACTTAACAAATCAAAATCAATTTGGATAAGCATTGCTGCCAGTTTGCTGTTGGGTCTGACTTTTTATACCTATGTGGCTTTCCGTTTGATAGTTGGAATATTAACTATTTGCTTGTTTTTTATTTTGCTGATGAATCGTCATCTGCGACAGCAACTTGCTTTAGTGCTTACGGGGCTGGTAGTAGCATTGGTGCCATTGCTTTTCCAGTTGGCTGATGCTTCATTGCTGGTGAGATTGTCTCAACTTTCTACCACACAAAATCAAGGAATTGAAGCTGTTGTCACGGATCGACAGCTTTTTTGTTTTTTAGTTGACCCGGGGATTTTATCAAAAATTTGTCGGCATATTTATGTTGTTCCAGAACAAACTGCGCAAAATTTTGCCAAAGATTATTTGGCAGCCATATCTCCAGACTACTTATTTTTAAATGGTGACAAATTGGAATATTTACAGGATCCAAAATTTGGTCAATTGGCTTGGATTCTGACTCCCTTTTATCTCATTGGCTTAGTGGCTTGGTTAAAAAGAAAAGATTTAGTTGACAGGCTGGTTTTACTTGGATTTTTAGTTTCTCCCATACCATCAGCCTTAGTGGGTTCTCCGCAAGCAGTTAGATTAAGTGCGCTTTTACCGTTTGTGGTTATTTTCATTGTCTATGGTTTTGATTTATCTCTCAAACTTATACCTCAAAAAATATTACGGAAAATATTTGGGCTAGTTGTGGGCGCTATATTTCTATTTTTAACCGCTCAGTACCTCATTCATTATTGGTTTATTTATCCAAACCAATATCGGGCTTTCTTTTATCCTATGGGGCCAGAGGTAGCCAAGTTAGTATTAGACCAAAAGGATAATTATCAGACGATATACATGACGCAAGATTTTGCCGATGCTCATATCTTGCTGGCCTTTATAGGTCGGTTGGATCCCGAATGGTATCAGAAGAACATTGTCAGACCTTTGGCCGACGGTTTTGGTTTTCAACATCCCACTCAATTGGGCAATTTCTTCTTTGGACCAAGAAAAGGAGACGTTTTTTTGTCTGATGAAACAAGCAGCAAGGTTTTGTACATATCGGGATATACGGATGATTTAGGAACAACTCAGACGTTTAAAAGTTTTTCGGGAGTACATACGGAAGTCAACGTCACCGACATTGATTTACTTAGAAATACGCTGGAGAGCACAATTCTTACCAGCTCAGGTGACTGAGTCTCTGCCATTTAAGTTTTAAGTAAATAGATATTGCTTCGTAACCGGCTTTCACCGCCACTTTCCAGTTAGCTCCCGTTGGATTACCCCATCGTCTAGTAAAGTGGGTGACAGGCAACTGTTTAAAAACCACGTGATTTTTTTTGAGTTTGTAAAGAATTTCGGCCGAAGTGAAAGCGCCGTTTGAGTCAATTTTAAGTGGTTTGATCACATCTGCTTTAAACAACTTAAAGGCACAATCAATGTCTTTGACATTCACTCTAAACAACAAATCAACAAATATTTTGAAAAGATAAGCATTGCGCACTCTGGCAAAGCCTTCGGCTCGACTGGTTCTATAACCCAAAATCGCTCGATATTTTTGGGTTTGAGGTATGAATGATTTGAGTTCTGTGATATCAAATTGAAGATCGGCATCACTGAAAAATATCCAATCAAATTGACAAGCTGCAATACCAGTCTTAAGGGCGGCCCCGTAACCTCGGTTTTGGGTGTGAGAAACAATTTTAACTTGAGGAAATTGAGTGGATAATTGTTTAACTACCAATTGGGTGTTATCTTCAGATCCATCATCAACAATAATGACTTCAAACTTTTTTGCGACTTGAGGTAAAAAAGCTAAAGCCTGTTTGACCAAGGGTTGAATATTTTGTTCCTCATTATAGGCTGGAAAAAAAACTGATAGGGAAGATAACTTAGTCATGGCGAATTTGTTTATTTGTTCTTGAGTATTCTACATCAGAAATACTCAGTTCTCTAGCAGCCTTATACGATATTTGTGTTTTGAACATATTTTCTGTAGAGTAGAACTACAAATAATATATGGAATACGACTACACCTATTCTCCCACCCTTGTTCAGCCTCAGCCATCTCAGCGTAGTCTGTATTTAGGTCTTTTTATGTTGACCTTCGGTATAGTGTTAACAATCTCTGGTTTAGTCATAAATCAAGTGTCCAGACGCCAAGACTCGGTGGCTTTGGCCGCATCAAAACATGAGGAGGCCGTCCAAGATCAGGTTCCGGTAGCTAAGGAAGTTCCCACCACTTTAGCTCTTTTGTCTGCAGAGGAAAATTTAGGTTCGCCAGCTCTGCAAGAGGTGGCCGGTATTTCAAAGTCTGATCCAAACCAAACCGATTCTGGTTTTGCTGTCATTAATACTGCCAAGACAGACTCAAGTTGCCAAACAGCTATTTTTGAAATTGGCCAAATTGAACAAAGTTCTTTCGATCATCCGGCCGATGAGTTCAATTGGGTTGGGGCATTAGATGTCTTGCCCGATTCGGTTGACCCTTATATCGTGGGAGTCAATCAACCTGCAGATTTCCCATGGAGAACCAACCAAGATGAAGCAGGCAACATTGAAAATAATGTCCATTTTACATATACAGGCAGTAGCACACCGGCTATTCTGACGGTTGGATGGTCGCCAGGTACCACTGGTCAGGCTAGCAAGCTCGTATATTTGGATGGTGAATTTGTCGGGAGTACTGGTTCTCACTCCGGTATGTTTACTCAGGGAACTTGGCAAAACATGCCATTGATTCAGGATCAGGTCGATTTATCCCTGAGTACTGGTGAACACACCTTAACGATTAGAAGTATCAATGAAGGTAATCCAACCATCTGGGACTTTATTAATCTGGTGGCACCTTGCCGGTAAATTATTTTGTCTTTTTGGAACCGTCTAACCAGTCTTTCAGCTGAGTGTAAACTTGTGAAGCCAATTGAAGAGTGGCCTCAAGCATGTTGGTTGTGATTTCTTTATGATCACTGCTTAGCAGCATTTCTCTGATCTCGCGAATTTTAGTCACCGAAGCGGCAGCGGAAGCAGTTAATAGACCTTGAACTTTAAGCTGATTTAAAACAAAGTCGGGAGTTAATTCGGTGTCGCTGATTTGTCCACGGCTTAAAGAGCGTGTAATGATACGCATTAGTCGTTCAATTTCATAAGTTAAGGCCAAAAAATTTTCTTTAAGTCCATCCATATGTGTTGGCAGATCAATCTTTTCGGCTTGACGAATTTTATAAGCCGAGGGATTTTTAACAGCCTTTTTATTAATGATTTCTGAGTCGGTCAGTTGTCTTATCTCATCTTCCTTGCGTTTGCCTCGAATGCCCCAAAAATCAAATTCAGCTAAATCGGAAAACAGAACAAGTAGCAAAATCATGACGGCAATAGCCACGGTGTTATTTGAAACACTTACGCCCAGTAAATTAAATTGGGAAAGAAACAGCGTCATAATTAAAGCTAAAAAAGCAATTTGTTTCATTCTGATGGGTATTGTATCATTATATTTCTTGGCCTAGTGAGACTTTGATTTTGATATTATGATAAAGAAGTGAAGAAAACATCCGCGAGTTGGCAGTTGGCTAGAATAGTTATTTTGTTATTATTGACTGCTGGTTTAATTAGTTGGTATGTGGTCAGGTCTGAAGCTCAAGTTTTCCAGCCCATATCTAAACTTGACGATTTTCTCTCACGCGTCTTATCTTCAGGTTCTAAAGAAGTCGACCAAATATCCACTCAACTTCAAACTTCAGACGCAGCAAATACTAAACAAGAAGTTCCTCCGACTCCAACTCTAAAACCTCAGGCGACTGGTCAACAACTGGCGCCTATTTCTACGCCTATACCGATGGAAACCAAAATAATTGTCAGGCCTACGGCTAAACCGTCTGCTCCAACTTTTCCATACATTTCCAATAATGATGTTTTGACGGCTTTGAATCAATACAGGTCTGACCATCGGGTTCATCAACTAGTTGAACAACATAATCTCTGTGAGTACGCAGAAAAAAGAGTTGCAGATTTAATTGCCTTTGGTGGTTTGGATCATCATCAGGGTTTTACAAATGATTTCACCAATGGTGAACGGCCAAGTCAGCTGGAAAACTATCCAGGCAGAACTATTGGTGAGAATTTAGCCTATCAAAATTGTAAAAATATGACCACGGGAGAGTCATTTATTGCCTCATCTGCTCCAGCATTAATCGAATGGTGTTTTGACTCAAGCACTGCCGGTCATCGAGAGGCTCAACTTAACACCAAGTTTAATAATGCTTGTATTCGGAACCAAAAAGGTTACTTTGTGGTTATTTTTGGTGACTAAAATAAATTTGGTTTAACTAGATGCTTGTTGTTCTTCACGCTCGAGAAGACTCAAGTTGCTCCACAGTTTGCTTAAGTTCCCCTCTCATATTTGGATCTTGCCATGCTACGGCCAAATTGGCTTTGAGCCAACCAAGAGGAAAACCTCCATCGAGATATTGTCCGGTCGGTTGGTGAACAACTACGCGATTGGTTTTGGCCAGCCAAGTAGCGGTATCTGTAATGTAAAGTTCTCCTGACTGAGGATCAGGTTTTTGGTGTCTGATGATTTCAAATACGCTGGGTTTAAAAATGTACTTGCTAATGTTGGCTAAATTTGAAGGAGCGGTTCCGAGGGTTGGTTTCTCAACCAGAGTATCCAAATATTTATACCCGTTCTCTGATTTAAGTTTGGCCACACCATATTTATCTAATTCTGATGCAGGTTTTTCAATACAAGTGACTAAACCCTCAGCTTGAGATGCAAAGAAAGTGTCTTCCATCTGACTTGCGGCAGATTCATCAACATTTGGTTGGAAAATAAAATCGTCACCCATAAAAACAAAAAAAGCGGGTTCTGTTTTTAGTTCTTTTTCGGCTAGCAACAATGGAGTGGCTGTGCCATAAGTTGCAGAATCAGGCTGACGGATAAAAATATATTCAGCCTTTTTATGTTGATTTTCTACCAGATCATACTCATCGAGTTTGCCTTTTTGTTTTAGATAGTCATAAAGGCGTCGATTTTCTCTGTAGTAATGCATGGGCTGCATATTATGCTCAGAGATGATGATAATGATTTTTTCGACTCCAGCACTAATTAAATCGTCAACCACGTAGTCAATTATCGGTCTGGATAAAATCGGCAGCATTTCTTTTTGAATGGTTTTAGTGATAGGCAAAAATCTTGTGCCAAAGCCTGAGGCAGTGATGAGAGCGGTTTTTATCAACATGGCAGTAAGTATACTATACGCAAAAAATATATTCAGGATCGAGGAGAGAATTACTCAGCCACCCAGCCGGAACAGTAAGCTGAAGAAAAAACATACCCATAAACAGAGTAATTCATAATAATTTTGATTTTCTAAGAAGCCCAACCAGCATTTCCAAAGGTAAACCATGACTGAAACCCGTATTTGAACCATTTATTTGACTGATGAGAGCCAAACCTTCGGGGTAGGCAGGACAAAATCCGGCTGACCAAGTTGTCACCGGGTTTTGGGAGACATATTTGTCTATTTCGTTTTTGGATAAATCTCTAAAAATTAGTTTCGTGATTGCTGTTTGGTTGAACACAATTGAATTTGTTCGGTCAAGATAGGCAAAACCGGTCAAACAGATGCCTGTCTGTCCAGATTGCTCTTTGAGCATCTGGGCGGCTTCATCTTTGGAGGCAGGCTTTTCATAAACCCGATTATTAACTAAGGTGTAAGTATCGGCGGCGATCACCACTGAATTAGGATTTTCACTCTGCACTTTTTTTGCCTTGGTTAAAGCAATTTTTTTGGATCGTTCTACTTCGCTTTTAGCCTTAACGGCCTGTTCATCAATATTGGCTGGCGCAGTAGAAAAAGGAATACCCAATGTACTTAAAATAATTCGTCTTTGAGGTGACTGTGAGGCCAGAATCAGATTTAGCATTAAGTTATTATAACAAGCCTGGTTTAACTCTTGGCAAGATTTGTATCCAGCATGGTACAATTTACCTTGATTAGGAGACGTCGCATAGTGGTCAATTGCAACAGGTTGCTAACCTGTACCGGTTTACCGGTTCGTGGGTTCAAATCCCACCGTCTCCGCAACTAAATAAGTCATTCAATAACTTCACCTGTCTTTATATTTAGCTAAAACAATCATGTTTTGTCTAAAATATAAAACTACTAAAAATCCATCTATATGATAAGATCTATTTTTATATGAATCTATTTGATTTTTCTGGGATCGAAAGGATTGCGCATCCCATAGATGCTTATCAAAAAGTTCGTTCTGCTTTACCAACAAAAAGAAAAATCACTTACGTTACTGGTCCCATTACTAGTGGCGGAGCTGTTCGCTTAAGAGAAAATGATCCTGCATTGTCAATTCCACATGTGATTGCTTTAAACAGAGTTTTTGCCACTCACTTGTTAAGTCTATTAGCCCGTCTGGGTGATAACGAGGAAGAAACTATTATTTTTCCTTACAATTTAGGCACATTACAAATGCAAGATAAAGATGGAAAAATTAAAGAATGGGGAGAAGAAGATTATCTTCCATTTTGGATAATGATAATAACCGGAATGACACCTGAGCTAGCAACTCAATTTTGGCATCAAATAGGCATGTTTTTTCAAGATAAATCAATCCTCAGCGATCATGATAAACCGAGATCAAGTAGGGTTCAGCACTACCAGCGCCTTGAAAAAATAGTCAAAGATTTTATGCGCAATTGTCAAGGCACTAGTGGCTATGAATGCGTTGATAAAATTTTGGCCTTACCCGACTCAGATTTATCTTTTGGTTCGACTCTAGAAAGAAGAATTGCGCAAACTTTGGCTATTCCAACCTTTGATTTACAGGTTAATCCAAAAAAAATTGCATTATTAGATCAAGAATTAGACGCCGACCCGGTATATCAGCTACTTATTAATTTAGGAGTTCTACCTATCATTTCCGAACCAGAAACACTAGTTGCCCTTCGACTTGTGTTAAACGAATAACCTATCGCTTACTGTCCATTGGGCGCATATTGCCTCATCAACTGCTTCATTTGCCAATTATAAGTACCGGACACTTCCTTTTTTGTATCTGCCAGATAAAATAGAAGATTGTGACCAAAGTATATAGAAAACATTCCAAACAGCTTTGGATTACCTTTAGCATCATCAGCCTCTTTCTTTTGACCAGGGTTTACATTTGGTTTAATCCACCGGTTGATTTTACCGAGATCATCTATAGTTACATGCCTTATGCTCATCTTTGGGCTAGCGGAGTCAAACCTTATTTAGAGCAGTGGTACGAGTATCCTCCGGCCACTATCCCATTGTTTTATTTACCTCACCTAATTGATCGTCAAACGTATGGCACTAGTTTCCATATTGATTACAGGCAGGCTTATCGGGGAATAATGCTGTTGGCAGACACAGCTCTTTTTGCTCTTGTTTGGAGAAGTTTGGTGCGATTTGGTACAAAACCTAAATTGCTCATAGTAGCTTTAATTTATTACTGCTTAATTACCGCCAAAGCCAATCACTATTTATACGATACGATGGACTGGACCTTTGCCGCGGCTCTAGCTTTGAGCGCTTCGCCTGCGTTGTGGTCGGTTTCTCGTTCACACAACTTGCTTCGCAATTGGTTGGCGAAGGCTCAAATTTGGTTTGGTTATTGGTTGGCAGTAGCACTTAAACTCCTTAATGGGCCACTAAGTTTGCCTTTAGCCCTGCTTCAGCGTCGGCAGGGGAAAACCGGATGGTTAGCGCTAGTGGCTGTTGGTGGTCTAGTCTGGGGATTGCCTCTTCTAATTTATCGCAGTTCACTGTCTGTTATGCTACTTTTTCACCAACTCAGAGGCTTGCAAGTAGACAGTTTAACAGCAGTTATTGTGAGAATTATCAATAGCTTTACTCAGACAGAATCTGTGATCGAAATTTACAAAAATTATGAAATAACCGGACCAATCACCACTTGGGCTCTGTCAATTTTATCCTTAGTTTTTCCGCTCGCCCTGATTGCTTTCACTGGTTGGACAGCCTGGCAGGCTTGGCAGCTGGCTTCACGAAAAAAAGATCACTCGGTTTTCCGGGTCTCCATTACATTAGGTTTTGTTTTACTACTGATGATAGTCTCCAAAGTTTTGTCGCGTCCCTTTGTTTTATGGCACATTCCTCTTATAGCTATGCTGCCCGTAGTGAGTTGGAGACAGCAGCTGAAATTTTTGGTGCCATCGGTCATAGCAGTTGCCTTGACATTAAGTCCCATTCCGGACGTTCCGATAGGCATTTTTAGCAGTGCAACTTTGGTGGGAGTTGTACGCAGCTTGGCATTCGTTTGGTTGTTTATCCAGTGGCTTAGGTGGCATCGCCGTTACTTTATCAGTCAGAGCAAGCATTTTGATCAATAATTTATCCAGAACTCATCAAGGAAGGTCCTTGGCTCGATGATGATTGATTAAGGCACCTGTATTAAAGTTGCTTCAAACCGCCCCACTCAACCAGGGTAAAGCCATTTCTAACAAGATGCTGTAATGTTTGGGGTGGGGGAGAATAATTAGGTTTGCTGTATAAAGGCAGATAATCCAAAAACAATCTAAAAGTTGTGTCGGGGATGGGATTAACAGTCATGGGAAAGAGCGAATTCAATTCATTTGTTTGCAAGAAACTCACCCGGTAATAGGGAGCATTTTTGGCCTGCATATCGGGTAGCCAATATTGAGTAAAATCACTTTTTTCTTGATCGTTCAAACCCATCTGAGTCAGTTTGTCCTCAAGAAACTTCTCCAAATTACTGTTTTCCACAATCCACCCTTCATTAATTACTGGGTAGTCTTGAGACATGATATTACCTGCCCAGTACAAGTAAGGATAGGTGTTGGTTGCGCAGGCTTGCTTGGCATATTCCATACCTTTCTGCCATGAGTCTATGTCCCGACATTTTGTCAACTCAGGTCTAAGGTTAAAGAGAGAGCCGTCGGGATGAGCCAAAACTTGCCAATAATCATGATATGTGGGAATGTCGACGGTAAACTGAACCGGAGCTTGGAACTGAACGGTGATTTCTGTCGGTTGGGTTGGATAAAGATATATAACCGGTTTGCCACAGCCTCCCGGGATGTCAATATCATATTCACCCAAAGCTGCCCAACGTTGCCAATAGTCCTTAATAAATAGTAAGGGATGACGTGAGGTATATTCCTCAAGCGTTGGCATTTCTATGTCCGGGTTAGTATATTGCCAGGAAGTGGCATCTTGTTCGTAAAAATCAAATTTATATTTGTAAGCTAAGACATTCAGAGGGTGAGAGGCATTTTTGAGACTATAAACCGGCATCTCATCCAGAAGCCCGATTTGTTCGAGTTCACTGTCATCTAACTTCACAATTTCGGTTGCCAATGAGTAAGAGCAAATCGCTGGAAAAGCATATTTATAACTACTAAATAATTTCACATCATTAGTATTAGCTAAACTCGAAGTGTCAAAACCCAGTGATGGAGAATCGACGTACTCCGGTGTGTCGGGGTATTCAGAAATTTCTCCATCATTAAATCGTTGCAGTTGAACCTCAAATTTTTTCCAGAGCGTTTCAAATTCAGCTGAATCTTTTTCATAAGTTTTTATGTTTTCTGGTTTGGTCAATGAATATGAAACAGGTAGGCCGGTTGAATCAAGCACAAAGACTGTGGATTCTCCAACAAAGTATTGCTGCTTCAACTTAAGCTTTTCCTTCTCGTTTTCTTCCATTTGATCAAGATAACTGGTGTCTGCAGTAAAGGGCTGAAAATACATTGTTAAATTATTAAAAGGTGAATCAAGCTGTTTATATGCCGAAAAATTTGTAACTAACTGGGAGACAATTTTACTATCGGCATCATCGTAATTTTTTGGATAAACGGTGGTGGTTGGATATTCACTTGAAAATAGGGCGATGTCTTGATTTAAATCAATTTCTTGTGGGTGTTCTGTGGCAAAGACCTTTGTTGCCATAATTTTGTCTTTATTAAGGAAGTAATATGGATTTTGTACATAATCTTCTGGATACTTCTTTGTTTCACCATCCGGATCATCCAGAAAATAGCTGGCAAAATCTTTTGTGGCTAAAACAATAACCATTGGTAAGTCCGGACCGATGTTCGATCGGACAGCCACAATTCGGGTGTAACCTGCCAGTTCGCCGCTATTAAATGTACCGGCTTCATAATAAACAAATTCGGGTCGGGGGTTATTCAATAAGTCATCTTGACTGTACTTATAAATACCCAGGTCCTGACCAAGTTTTTTAAGATGTCCGGAAAAAAGAGCCGACTCCGAGGCTGTTTTGGAAGTCTCCATTTCGTTTACCAAATTATTAGCCGGTTGTCCCATTTGATTGTCGCTGTATGAAGAAGTTGCTGGAGACTTTTTTGTTCCCAGGTAATAAGCCATCACCCCAAAGACGCAGACTAAGCATGCGATTAAAATAATTAAAATTAATTTTCTCATTTGAGTTGATGCGAAAGGCGTTGGTGACTGTGAGGCATCAGTCGTGGCATGATCTGATGGCGGTAGGGTAGTTGGCTGATCAGAAGTTGCCTCCTGATGAGTTTGGTTGTTAATATCCATAATTTGACTGCATTCAATTAAAACAAATTCCAGATCAATACACAATAATCAGCTATCGCACCCAAATGCCCCGATCATCAATCAGAATATAGTTCTTGGCAATAATTGGGTAAAAATCTGACCTAAAATCGTGTTCACCCGCTGGATCAAAGATGACAACTTTAGGAATAGAGTTGGTGAGTTGATCGGAAACTTCTTGTTTGATAGTGTCTGTTTGTGCAAACCAGGGATAATAGTGGCCGTAGACAGAGGATTGTTCCACATTGGCAAGATAATAAAGTAAGTTTTCACCCCCCACGACTAGAGCCTTTTCTCCATGAACGTTATTGGCGATAATCTCGGCCATCGACAGCGAATTTGGTTTTATGATGGGTGGTTTTTGAGCCAGAGTTTGCATCATTTGCGGTTGCAGAGAAATGGCCATTAGGCTCAAGCTTAACCCAGCCATAATTTTCCAAACCAATTCTTTGGTCGTGCTTTTGGTAGAAATTACTCCGGTAATAATGATTGATAAACCAATTATCAATTCAGTTACGAATGGAGCTAAATGAAAAACTTCATTACTTCGAAACCACAAACTAGCGGCCAAAAAAATGGCCATAAAAAATAGTTTCCAATGCTTTTGAAGTAAAAACAACCCAATCACTAATAATCCAATTAGCCAACTCATTCGTTGTTGGGTGATGGTTTGGAAAAATTCATGATTAACAACAGTCAGGTATGGCAGGATACTACTTGGAGAATCATTAATGATTACTTGGGGTAAATGTAAGAGTGATAAACCAAACACCCAAATTGCTTGTCCAAGCATTATGGTTTGGCTGATGAGAAATCGGCCAAACTGATTGACTATCCTAAAAAGCATGCCGAACTTTAGTTCCAGTTCGCCATCAGCCAGATGAAGGGGAAAGTAATATTTTTGATTAAACGTAAAAACCGACCACCAAAATTTTGAAAGAGAATCGTGAATCCCAAAATACACAAGCCAAATAAATTGGGTAATTAAACTCCAAATAAATAATTTTTGATGATTTTTTAATATTGAAGTAATGCTGATCCAGCCACCCGCACTAAACACTTTGATGCCGATAAATAACCAAATAGCTCCTATAGGCACAGTACTGGCAATGGAGTTATCGATACATACAATTGTGGCGAGCAGACCGATCTTAATTACTTGAGTTAAGTTTGGTTGATTGGTGGTTATCCAACCTAGAGTGGAAAAGCTCCACAAGATAAGACTTAGGGTAATTAAAGTGTCCGGCAACATCATCTGTAGGTTAAAATTGGGCACAATCCAAAAACTAATCATTAGCATTGAAATAGCTAAACTTTTTCGAAATCTAGGGTGGGAATTTAAGAACAGCCAGAGCCATACCAGGCTATGCAAAAAGACCACTAACCAGCGCATAGTGATTAGTCCTCTGCCGGGAGTCATCCATTCAGCCAGGCCGGCCAGAAAAAAAGTTAAAGGTGCGTGATGAAAAAAGAAGTCTTGATACGGTATTAAACCTTTTAGAATTAACCAGCCGGCAACAAAAGTATCATTTTCATCACCGAAGCTGTGAAACAAGGATATTTTAAACAGAGCCACTGTCACAATTAACCAAATCAATATATAAAGACAAAGTTTTTCTTTGCCAAAGATCCAGAAAATGCCACGGATAAACATCAATCATGATTGTAGCATCCCAAAATTGACGCCAAAGATGTGGCTAAATAAAATCGTCAAGACATGAGCATAAACGGGTGATAAACTGATGCTCTATGCAATGGCGACTGTCTAAATTAGGTCCAAAAATTCTCATTGGTTTGTTTGTGCTAGTTGTTTTGGGGGCTGGAGGTTATTGGTATAAATTTGGTTATTTAGACAAAAAAACAGAAATTACTGCTGATCAGGTAGTCACATACAGCCAAGTAAAAGAAGCGGCCTTTATTGAAGAAGCTTATGGGGTAATTGCAGATAATTTCTGGCAAGCCATGTCGGATGAGCAGCTGGCTGATTTATTTTTTCAGTCATTATCCAGAGTATATGGTACACAACCTGAACTCAAAGAAAAAAATTTAGCAGGTTTAACTCAGCGGATTGAATCTCTGGTTAAGACCCAACCGGATAAAAATCATTCTCAGCTGATTGCTCAGACGCTTGATTTAGTTTTACAGAATCTTCAACCCTTTGGTCGGAGTAGGTTATATTCGCAAAGTGACGAAACAGCCCTAAAAAATACGGTCAGCAATGTTGATCCGGAGACAGATCTTTTTGCAACATTGGGTATAGATGAAACGGCAACCAGTGAAGCAATTACTTCTGCATATGACCAAAAGAAAGAGGAGATTGAACAAACAGTCACAGATGCACAGGAAAAAGCTCAGCTCCTGGCGCAAGTTGATAGAGCCTATCAAGCCGTAGGTGATGAAGCCAGCAGAGAACGTTATGTTGAAACTAAGGTTGAGCCCACGATTTTTGGTGAGTCCCTAACCCCGCAGGTGTATTACATTAAAATTGGGAAATTTTCTCCCACTACGGTTGAAGATTTGGACAACATATTGAAAAAAATGCCAAGGGATAATCAGTATCAATCTTTGGTGTTGGATTTGAGAGCCAATGTGGGAGGAGCTATCGACGGTCTGCCATATTTTTTGGGTCCTTTTATTGGTCAAGATCAATATGCTTATCAGTTTTTTTCACAAGGAGAGACATCAGATTTTAAAACTGTGACCGGCCGTATAGAAGAGATAAATAATTTTAAACAGATTGTTGTACTGATTGATGGTCAAACTCAATCCTCGGCCGAAGTTATGGCGGCCACACTTAAAAAATATGGGGTAGGCGTGCTAGTGGGTTGGACAACAAAAGGTTGGGGTACGGTTGAACGCATTTTTCCTTTAGAAAACCAAATTTCCTCTGACACAATTTATTCCGTTTTTTTGGTTCACAGCTTAACTTTGGATGAAAACAGTCAAACAATTGAAGGAGTCGGAGTTAAACCCGATATAGATGTAACCAAAAAAGGTTGGCAAACCGAGCTTTTGGGTTACTTTAATAATCAGCAATTGGTTGATGCTGTTGGACAGTTAATCACCAGTAAGCCAAGTAACAATGGGTCTGAGTAAGGTATAATAAATACCGCTTACCAATCTGGAGGTGTCGCATAGTGGTCAATTGCACATGCTTGGAAAGCATGAGCCTCACGGCTTCGCAGGTTCGAATCCTGTCACCTCCGCTTCCGCATATTATAAAAAATCCCGCAACGCGGGGAGAATTCTGCCACCAAGCGAGCCTGGAATTACCAAAGATAAGTTGTTTACGAAGCGCCTGGTTAATCACCGGAGGGGAGTTTCTCTGTAGGGTTAAAAAAATAAATAAGTCCAGATAATACTGGTATTTTTTGCATCATTTGATAAACTATAATTATTGTTACACTAAGTGAGAATAATTATGAAAGATGATGAAAAAAGTTTACCAGACAATATTCTAGTTGATGAGTTATAGCGACACACGGGAAACCCACATGGTCCGCAAAAAAATGCCCAAAACAGACCGCCTCCCAACGGAAAAATTATATAGCCAATTTTGTTTCGCAACTTAGGATATAATTATGGACGAGGAAAAGGGATAATTATATGACAGAACAAGATTCGTATCAAAAACTTTTAGAAGCAACTAAAGGTGGTTGCGGGAAGATTGATCCCCAAATAATACATACATTAGCCGATTGGGCAGAATTGGGGTATGGAGTAGACGCTTTATCTGTTCCTATGATTGCCATGATTAGAGGGAATGGGTTTTGGAAAATAGCAGAATGCGCAACCATTTAATCACAAATTGGTAATATTGTGGCTCTCGCTGCAACCCCAGCTCAGCTGTTAGAGCTAATGCGTATGCCGGCAGTCATTTCACTTGAGATGTCCAGATCGGGAAGTGCGTTTGATTGATTTTTTCGTGACACACGCGGTTGCATGTCTGCTTGCATGTAAAGAAAGTGGATCGAGCCATGGAGAAGGGTGGCAGAAAGCAATGATTGAAGTGGAATTGTGGCAACACAAAATTGCTAAGAAAATTACGCTGTGATAACCGCTAGTCAGTGGTCTTTTTTGGGTATATAAAGGTATCTGAGTTGGTTGAGATTTTTAGTCTTGAATGACTCCCAGCACGTCTTCCATTGAAGCTGTGGCCACTCCGATAACTTTATCAGCGCCACCATAATAGACAAACAGCTGCCCTTCTTTTTCAACTGCACCACAGGAGAACACCACGTTGTTAACAATGCCAACTTTTTCATAATCCATGACTGGCTCGAGGATGGGGAAGGGTGTGCGATATAAAATTTTGAACGGATCGAGAAGATCCAGGATGACATAGCCCAGACGATAATTTTTGTCTCTATCGCTGACACCGTGATAAATTAGCAGCCAACCCCTTTTGGTTTTAATGGGTGGTCCGGCAATGCCTATTTTGGCACTATCCCAATATCCAGGCCTAGGAGTGATGGATCCCTCTTTTTCCAACCAGGTTTGTTTCTTAAACTTAAGATCATCAAGCAAATCAATGGCAATTTCTTGACCTGCAACTCGGTGCAGGATCACATACTTGTTGTTGATTTTTTCCGGAAAAAGACAGGCATTTTTGTTGTCTATTTCTGGATCTGAGATAAGAACTGGTTCAGTCCAAATCCAGTTTTTGGTCAGAAAATTTTCAACTTTAATACTGGTTAAAGCAACTTGGGGAGGACGTTGACCATCATAGGCCGTATAAAACATATAAAATCGGTCATCAATTTTAGTAATTCTTGGGTCTTCACAACCCGAAAATAAATTGGGCGCCTTCTTAAGTTCATGATCAATTCTGGGTACATAAATTGGCTCGTGACTTTCCTCGCTAAAGTCGAAGCCATCATGACTGGCTGCATAGCCGATGGTTGAAGTATTGTCTAAAGACATGGCTCTGTATAACAAATACACTTGACCAGCTTCGCAAATTGCGGCAGTGTTAAAAACTGCTTGAGCTCTCCAGGCTTCAGTTTTAATGGGTTTCAATATGGGGTTTTTGTGATATCTAACTAATTTGAGAATATTTTTATAATCAGCTTGTTTCAAATAACTCAAAAAGGAATCCAATTTAATTTTGGCCATACAGACGGTTGTGTCTGCTGCTCCGTAGTAAACCATTAGCTCGTCTTCTGTAACTACAACTCCAGACGGGAAAATCACATTTGGGACTACCCCTCTTTGTTCATACTCCAAATCCGGAGTTAAGAATGCTGTTTCGGTTCTTCCAATAATCTTTTGGGGGTCTTCAAGATCAAGTAGCACTGCTTCAACACCAAAAATTTTATGATCAGGCTGATCATAGTTTTGGATATGGGCATAAACTAAAATCCAGCCTTCTTTTGTTTTAACTGGCACGGCTCCAACCTCAATCTGATCTGAATTAAATCTAGTGATTTTCAGTTGATGTTTTTCTATCTGTCGATACCACTCATACCAAAATTTTTGATCCCAAAGTTGAGACAGATTGTCAAGTTTTGCGATAGCAATTTTAGCTGGTGGATTGTCGGTATTTGCCGTCATGATGACCACATATTGACCGTTAATTTTTTCCGGAAACAATACGGCCGCTTTGGCATTAAAAGGTGTAACTAAGTGTTTCTCTTTGACAGTTTTGAGATCGTTGCTTAAGGCCACGGCAATTTTAATACTATGAACGTCGGGAGGGAAAGCGGACAAGGCGGTATAAAAAATAACGTATTGGCCTTCAATTTTTGTCACCCGGGGATCTTCACAGCCAAATTTCTCCCAAAGTTTCTCCGGAATAATCAACTGGTGTCGATTGATAAGCTTTTTTCCATCTTGACTGTGGGCTGTCCCAATAGTTGATAGATGCAATTGATGATTTTCGTAATCTTGAAGAATTGATTCTGCCCGATATAAAAAATCATAGCCATTCTCATCTTTCACCACTGAGGCATTAAAAACCGCTCTGCCTTCCCATGGGGAATTGGGGTCTGGAGAAAGAAGGGGGTTCTCTGAGCAACGTCGAGCAATGATTTTATTAACCATATTGCGGATTCTAAATTAGTTCTGACTTATTTGTAACATAGTTGCATCCAAATGGTTAACCCCAGTATTTTTTAAATCTCTAATAAATTGCTTCAAATTGGCTACTGCGACGCAAACATAAGAGTCAGCACCTCCGTAATAAACAAACAAAGTTCCATCTTTTACCACAGCCCCACATGGGTAAACGACGCCAGCTTTAAAACCAAAGTTTTCATAATCCTCCCTGGGAAGTAAAATTGGTTGCTGAGAACGGTATAGCACTTGGCTGGGGTCATCCAAGTCTAATATCATGGCTCCAACTTTATATTCGCTGGCATCTTTATCATCAACCGCTTGGTATATCAGCAGCCAGCCCTCATTAGTTTTAATGGGTGGAGCGCCGGCCCCAATTTTTCTGCTGTCCCACCAGTCTCTGGACCTGGGTTCAATTATGAATTCGCCATTTAAAAACTTTTGGCCATCAAAATTAAGATGATCAACATAGTCAATTAAAATGTTTGGGAAAACCCGGTGCATAATCGCGTATTTACCATTAATTTTTTCTGGGAAAAGGCAAGCACTTTTGTCAACCACTCCTGGTGGAGAAATTAGGACTGGTTTTTCCCACAGAAAATTGTGATTTAGAAAATCAGTTAGCAAAATTGAAGTCAAGGCAATTCTGGGAGCATGCCAGCCGTTGTAGGCTACATAAGTCATGTACACTCGATCGCCGATAATGGTAGTTCTGGGATCTTCAACTCCTCCACAGCCTCCACCAGAGGCAAACTTACCATTTGGATCGCCTGGAGGCAAAGTAACTCCTTCGAATTTTTGCGTTGGCTGATAAATTGGTTTGGATAATCTGGTGTCAATGGTCAGACCATCAATGCTGGTAGCGTATCCGATTTTTGAAACATAATCATGCCCTTGAGCTCGGTAGAGAATATGAATTTTTTCTGCCGCATAAAATGCCGCCGGATTGAAAGTAGTAAAGGCTTCCCAGGAGTTTTTGTCGTGTGGTTTGATTATGGGATTGAGATGTGACTTTGTTAATTGTGGTAAAACTTGTTTAAGTTCTATTTCTTTTGTAAAACGGTAGCTGGGGTAAACCTTAATCTGAATCCCTAAGACAGGCGATTGCCAAAAAGCTTGATAATAATTGTTATCTTTTTCCAGACGAAGAAAGTGCCATTTTTCTGTTTTGTTTGAAAAACTGATAATCAATCTGGGAAACTTCCAAAGCAATCTGCGTGGGTGGGCGGTTTCAAATAAGAGCGAATAGACTTTAATTTGGTGGTCTGATTCTAGATGATAGAAAACCAACACGCCAGTCGAGGTAATAAAAGCTCTTTGCACTGTTGGTTTTTCATCATTTGAATAGAAAGTCTCCTGAATAATTTCTTGGTAAATTGACCCGATTTTCTCTTCCGGAGCCTGATCCGAAATAGTGCGGCGATTCTTAAATATAGATCTTGGCAAGCCTGACAATTTTGGAAGATATTTCTCTCTACCTCCCAGTAAGAATTGAGATAGTTGTTGTTTTAACCTGACAAACACGAGCAGTTCTCTCAACGACACAATTATTATCCTAAAAGGATAACTAAGTCATTTATTATTATTTCATGATACAGCAGTCAAAGAGTTCTTTCCAGTTTAAAAAAAAATATTGTGATTGATCTGGAAAGAAAAATTGCAGTATACTCTTGTCTATGTTTACAAAACGCAATATGGTTTTAATGCTTGTACTAGTTGTTGGTTTTGTGACCCGCTTTTATCACCTTAGCACCTGGCCGATAGCGTTTGCGGCTGATGAAGCCGCTCTTGGTTATAATGCCTGGTCAATATTAACCACTGGCAGGGACGAGTGGGGGAAATTTTTCCCTGTAACAATGCGCAGCTTTGATGATTGGAAACCAGCCACTTATAGCTATCTTGCTATTCCGGGTGTAGCCCTATTTGGTCTAAGCGAGTGGACTTCCAGATTGCCAGCGGCTATTTTTGGTGCGCTATTGCCACTATTTGTTTATTTGCTGGTTAAAAGGACAACTGGCAAACCAAGTTTGGGTATATTGGCAAGTTTAATGATAGTTATTTCTCCTTGGCACATTGAAATCTCGCGGACAGCTATTGAAGCCGGAGTGGCCTTAAGTATCTTTACTTTGAGTTTGTGGTTTTTTGCCAGCAAAAAGTCGAGTCACCACTATTGGGGATTGGGATTGCTGATGCTTACTCTTTTCACTTACCACACTGCTCGCTTAGTGGCGCCGTTAATTGTTGTGAGTGCTATTTGGTTGGGTATTTTTAAGACAAAAAAGGGGACAAATATAGCGGTAGTCGCAATTTTTCTATTGGGAATTATTCTTTCCCTGACAGCCAGTAGCTCACGTTATGCCCAGATTAGTATTTTTAATGATGAGGGGGCAAAATTAAAAAGGGAAGAAGCTATTCGCGAAGACGGCGGGATAATTAATACTCCTCTTCTGGCCACCAGAATGTTCCATAATAAACCACTTTCCTGGATGTATAGTTTTGCCGAAAGCTACATTCAAAATACCTCACTGAGTTATTTGTTTTTGGGAGGGGCTCAGCCGCCGCGTGTGACTATTCCCGAAACAGGCCAATTTCTATTAATCATGTTGCCTTTATTCTTAATTGGAGCAGGGGTCAGTTTACACAGATTTTCCCGTTTTGATCAATGGATATTATTTTGGCTGATAATAGGTCCCTTGCCAGCGGCATTAACTTATGCCGAGCTACCCCATACTTATCGGACTTTATTTATGTTACCTCCACTGGCTATTTTGATGGCGACAGGTTTTTGGACCAGCTTTTTGTGGATAAAAAAGCAGAAGAAAATATTGTTTTGGCCAGCCGTATTATTGGTTGCCTTTTCAACCACATTTTTGTTTGCCAAGGCTCTTCACCAATATCGGGTTCATCAGCAAGTTCATCAACCTTGGCACCGTCAATCAGGTTATGGCAATTTGATTAGTTATCTTAATCATCTGGAGGGAGTAGAACACATAACTATTACAAATCACGAAGGTGAGCCATATATTTACATATTATTTTATGACCGAGTACCTCCCAGTGTATATTTAGCCTGGCCACAAAAACGTTTGGCTCATAAAGCGATTGAGTCCGGCGAAAGTCAATGGCAGCTTTTTAATTATACTTTCAGTGAAGAGAGCTGTCCGTTTAATGGAGAAGATATAAATCCAAATCATATCTATGTTTCTCTTCCGCATTGCGATCTACCTAAAACTTATGAAAAAATGACCACAATTAATTTTCTAGATGGCCAACCGGAGTTTTTAATCAGCCGACCAGCTTTGGTTAAACCATCAGATACTTTTATGGAAACAAAAGGTATCATTCAGAAAGATAATTAGTTAGAATACGTTACAATAGTTCAAGCTATGATTAACTCCAAGCTTCAAAATTTCAATTGGAAAATTGCTGGTAAAGCCGGTGAAGGGGTTATGGTGGTGGCAAAATTAATGGCCAAAATATCAAAACGGCATGGTATGAATGTTTTCAACTATTTGGAGTATCCGTCATTGATCAAAGGTGGCCATCAAACCGGTCAAGTTTATGCCAGTTTTGAAACTGCAAGATGTCAAAAGAGACAACTGGATTTATTGGTTACTTTGGGTAAAGCTGGGTTTGCAGAACACAGCAGCGAGCTAACTGCAGATAGCCTTATTATTTACAATCAGGATGCCGGTCTGTTAGATAGCATCACAAAGGCCAAACTAAAGTCCCAGATAATTGAATTGCCCTTCATATCTTTGGCCAAGCAGGCAACCGGCTCGATTCAATCTGCCAATATGGGAGTGTTGGGAGTTTCTGCCTATTTCTTAGGTCTTGACCCTAAGATTGCCCAACAGGTTATCAAAGATGAGTTCAAGGGTAAAGCTGAGACTGTAATCGCTGATAATCTTAAAACATTTGAAGCCGCTTTCTCGGCCGGTCAGAAATTGGGTCAGCCCATTAGACAAACTGAAAAAAAACCAGACGATCAAATTTTACTGACAGGTAATGAGGCCATTGGTTTAGGAGCTCTAGCGGCTGGAGTTCAATTTTACAGTGCTTATCCAATGACACCAGCCACGGCCTTACTTCATTTTTTGGCCGCTATGCAGAAACACTATCCCTTAGTTGTCAAGCACGCTGAAGATGAAATCGGAGCCATCAACCATGCTCTGGGTGCCTCATTTGCCGGTGTCAGAGCCATGACCGGTACTTCGGGCGGCGGTTTCGCTCTGATGGTGGAAAGTTTGGCCTTAGCTAGTTCAGCCGAAATTCCCTTAGTGATTCTGGAGGCTCAGCGCAAAGGTCCGGCGACTGGTTTGCCAACCTGGACAGAGCAGGCCGACTTAAGTTTTGTGTTGACTGCCGGACATGGAGATACTCATCAGGTGGTTTTGACACCGGGAACGGTGGAAGAACACTTTGAATTGACAAAAGTAGCTTTCTATTTAGCCGAAAAATATCTCCTGCCGGTTATCATTCTCAGCGACAAATCAATCCTCGAATCTCATCAGACTATGAAAAAAATTGAAGCAATGCACAAATATCAGTCTCAAAGTTTAGCTCAGACTTTACCTGCAGATAATAGCTATCGCCGTTACAAAATAACGAAGGATGGGATTTCACCCAGAAGCCTGCCTGGTCAACCTCACGGTTTCCAGCTGACCAATTCTTATGAACACGATGAATTTGGTTTTGCCACCGAGACGGCCGATCAAACTCAAGCTCAGGTGGAAAAACGGGCCCGAAAACTGGAGGCTCTGGTTCATGAGATGCCGCAGCCATATTTATTGGGTCCAAAAAAAGCCAAAATAACCTTGGTGGGTTGGGGCTCAACAATTAATATTTTAACTCAGTTGATTGAGGATCAAGGTGCCACAAAGTCATCCGCTGTCAACGCCATCTGCTTACCAGCCGTCTGGCCTTTTCCAGAGAAAGTTTTTAGTAGACTGGCCAGCTTTGCCGGAAAGTTAGTCATGGTTGAGGGCAACCAATCTGGTCAAGCCGAGAAATTAATTAGGCAGGAAACTGGTCTAGTTATGGCTGATCACATTAGGCGCTATGATGGCCGACCTTTTTATGCAGAAGACCTACATCAATGGTTGAAAGAAAAATCAAAATAAATTATGCCAGTCAATCCATATAAATCACCAATTACTCCCACCTGGTGTCCGGGCTGTGGAGATTTTGTAATTTTGAGGTCTTTGCAAACCGCTTTAGCAGATAGTGGGTTTGAGCCGGCTCAAACAGCTATTTGCTATGGTATTGGCTGTAGCGGAAATATGGCAGATTTTAATGTTAGTTATGGATTTCATGGTTTGCATGGCAGATCTTTAGCCAATGCTATCGGCGTTAAATTAGCCAATCATCATCTACATGTAGTGGCTGTGGTTGGAGATGGGGATGGCTATGGAGAAGGTTTAAACCATCTGATTGCTTTATCCAGAGGCAACCACGACGTGACAGTGATCGTTCATAATAATAGTCGATATAGTTTGACCACGGGCCAAAGTTCCCCAACAACCACGAAAGGTATTAGAACTAAATCAACTCCACAGGGAGTAGTAGAGCAGGCTTTCAACCCTATGGCCTCTTTCCTGGCGGCCGAAGCCACGTTTGTTGCCAGGGCATACACTGGTCAACCGGCGCAGTTAACCCAAATGATTCAGGCCGGCTTTCGGCATAAGGGTTTTGCTTTAATTGACGTAATTCAGCTTTGTCCAACTTTTAATGAGCAACAAAACCATGCTTGGTTCGCCGAGCGAATTTATGATCTTGCCGAATCCGGTCATGACGCCAGCGATAAATTGGCGGCTATGCAGTTGGCTCAGGATAAGGAGCAAGTTCCGCTGGGGATTTTCTACCAGGACTCTTCATCCAGGCCATATCATGATCAACTGCCGCAACTTGAAAAGAAGACCTTAATCGGTCAAAGATCAAATTTAATTGATTTATCTCCAGCTTTATCAGAATTTGATTAGTGAATAGATATGTTTTGTAATAAGCCCTAAGGACAAAATGATGCGATACATCTGGGTAACGGTCATTGCTTTAATATGTGTTTTTACCATTGGCGATTTATCAACAGTTTTTGCGTCTGACTCAGTCCAGCCCCTTCAAGCCGATCAAAATATAGAAACTAAACAGATTTTGGTTAGAGTCACCCAAATAATTAATGAAGGCAGAGAAAGTTTTGGTTCAGATCTAATAAGTTTTCAGAGTTTGAAAATTGAGGTGCTCACGGGAGAAATGACCGGAGAATCAATTGAGCTCAAAAATTCCGAGGCTAATTTTGGCATTTCGAATGTCACATACCAAAATTATAAGGTTGGCGACGAAGTAAAACTTCAAGTCACATATGATCTGAATAACCAGCCGATTTACAGTATTGAAGGACATGTCAAGAGATATGGCTTAATCAGTTTGGTGATCCTTTTTGTGGCGGTCGTGGTAATTGTGGGCAGGCTGTGGGGTGTGATGTCTTTATTGGGGTTGGCTATATCTTTTGGTGTTATCTTCCGGGTTATTTTGCCGCTAATTATAAATGGCACTCAACCGGTATTAGCCGCTATTTTAGGAGCCTGTCTGATTGTCCCGACAACTTTTTATATCTCTCATGGCATTAATCGAAAAACACATGTGGGTGTGATCTCCACTGTGATAGGTCTCATCATCACTGGTTTTTTGTCGGTCTATTTTGTGAATGCAACTTATCTCACCGGGTTTTCCAGTGAAGAGGCTGGTTTTCTAGCCGTTGAAAAACAAGGCTCGGTTAATATTAGGGGTCTACTGCTGGCTGGGATCATTATTGGTGTGCTGGGTATTTTGGACGATGTGACGATTGGTCAAGCTTCGTCTGTGCAGCAACTAAAGGAGGCAGATCCAACCATGAATTGGCGTCAGCTCTTTCATCATGGCATGGAGGTGGGTCAAGACCACGTTTCTTCAATGGTAAATACTTTAGTATTGGTTTACTCTGGTTCAGCACTTCCTTTATTATTGCTTTTTGTGACCAGTGATCGGAGTTTTTTGGAGATTATTGAGCTTGAAATAATGGCCGAAGAAATTGTCCGGATGTTGGTTGGCAGTATTGGGTTAGTGCTGGTGGCGCCTTTGTCGACGCTTTTGGCGGCCATAGCATTTTCTCATCACAAAACTTAATTATTCTGATAATATAAAACCAATGAACAGACAGATCAGAATTTTTTCTACCAAAGATGATGAGTACTTGAAAGACTTTAAGGAAGTAGCTCTTGAACTCAATTTAAAAATTCTAATTTATCATTATGAAAGATTTTCCTTTGCAGATAACCGTCTGACATATACGGGTCGCAAAGATTTTCCCAAATTTTCGGACCAGGACTCCGTTTTGTTTCGTCGCCCCAGCTATGATAAACAAAAACAGCATTTTTGGGTGAGATTACTGGCAACCTTAGCTCGTGATGCCGGTTCAAAAGTGATTAACCCTGATTTTATGGTGAACTTTCCGCTTCATTCGGGCAAGCTTTTTCAGGCTGCATATTTTTCTGCTTATGACATCCCTCATGTGCCCACTTATCGCTTGGATCGCAAGCTCAAGAATCTCGATTTTCCCATGATTATTAAAAAACGTTATTCAGCATATGGTCATGGCACTTGCCTGGTCGAATCAAATGCTGAGTTTAATGAGGCCAGATCTAGAATAGCCGGAAAAGGTGATTATATTGTCCAAAAATTTTATCCACTGAAAAGAGACGTGCGGGTTATGGTTCTAAACAATCAAGTCATCGGTTCTGTTCAGAGGCAGCCTCACATTCATGCTGATCGTCGAGTTGGAGTAAAAGTTGGTCGGCCTATAGAACTCATCGAGGCAGAACAAGATATTGTCAAGCAAGTCATTAGGGTCTTTGATTTGGATTTAGCTGGTTTGGATTTATTTACTAACCATCAAGGAAAAACGTGGTTAGGTGAAATGAACTTCTTTCCCAACTTCACAAGTTTTATGCGGGAAACTGAGATTAATCTTTTTAAACTAATTTTAGAAAATTTGAACCGTCACTAAGTTTGCTCCCAAAAGCCATCAGGGGAATTGCCTTTTTTGTTTAAACTACTTGAAAAATGTTAACAAAACCATGAAGCCCATGCCGGTGAGCAAGGTCAACATTAATAGAATCGAACGTCGATCGTGTCTTCCGTAAGCTTTGTGAACTTCGGGAACTAAATCACTGGCGGCAATGTAGATAAATCCCCCTCCGGCGAATGCGATTAACCAGGTAGAGATAACTTGAACGTGAGCAGAAAGCAAGAAACCTAGTAGACCACCCAGGATAACTGTCGACTGAGCCAACATACTTAGTATCAGCGATTTCCGTTTTCCGTGGCCGGCATACATCAGGCTGCCAAAAATACTAAATTCCTGAGGTAGCTCATGCCAAAGAACCACCAAAGTGGCTACTATGCCTAATTTGATATCACTGCTAAAACTTGCGGCAATGACTAAGCCATCAATCAGATTGTGTACGCCATCTCCAATCAACATGGTGTAGCTTAAGGGGTGATGATGGCATTCTTCACAGCGGTGATAGTGAAAGTAGCCCTCAATGATCATGAAAAAAACAAAACCAAAACTCGTGAGACTAAACACCTGTTGAGCGGGCAATTTATCAAGGGCTTCGGGAAGTAAGTGAAAAAATGCGCCTCCCAGCAATGATCCGGCAGCAAAAGCTACAAAATAAATTAGTAGTTTGTTAAGGATTTCGGATTTAAGTCCAAAAAGCAACCTACCCACCAAGCCAAGTGAGCTGATCAAACTTGTGGCCAGCAACACTAAAAATAATAAACTAAAATTCATTCAGCTATTATAGCTCAATGAATCTATCTATCGGCTAGCCGTTGAAGAAACTCTCTTCCGGAGATAAATAAGGCTGAAGATATATTTGTGACTCTTTGATGGCCATTTGATTGCTAGCCGGATCAATCCAGGCCATCTTACGATGCAAACCCAATACTCTGGAAAGTTCTTTCAGACCATGTGAGGAGTAGGGTATGACATAATTGGGACTTTGCATAAATCTCCTTAATTAATTTTTTACAACAGACTCATCATAAATAATTGTTGTTGGCGCCTCAGTAAGATTTATGACCAGAAATTTGTAGGCAAAATCACAAATAAAATTTTCATCGAAGATGAGCCGATATTTCTTATTTTCTGTTGTAAAAAATCTGATATAGTAACGCCATGCAAACAGATCTGGTCCAGAACAAAATAGACCAATTCCTGTCTGGATACAGGCAGATTATGTTCAAAAAGGGCGAAATAATTTTGCGCCCATTTGATGAAGTGACCAACTGTTACTATATTAAATCTGGTTTTGTATATACCTATGCCATTTCGGCGACAGGCAATGAGTTCACAACAAACATTTTTCGGCCTCGGGCCATTATTCTGCTCTCTGCCGCGATATCCGAGAGCGAAATTTTTTGCACTTGCGAGGCTTTAAGTTCCGTCAAAGCCGTCAAAATTCCTTCAAGAGATATCAGGGAGTTCTTGCAGAAGGAAAGCCTGGTGACTTATTATTATTTTAAACAATTTTCTTCCGCTCTGTCTCAAACCTGCATGCGCATGGAGGCAGTAATTTTTGGGACGGCTCAGGAAAAAGTGGCTTCGGTGTTGTGCTTAATGCAAAATCGATTTAAATATCGGACAGATCAGAGCAGAATCAACTTGGAATTTTCTTTAACTCACCGTCAACTGGCATCAATGAGCGGTCTGACTAGGGAAACGGTGTCCGGAGAGATGATGAAACTAAAAAAGGATCGTTTAATTAATTACCGTTCAGGCAAGATTGACATTATTGATCTCGAACAGTTGCGGGACCGGTCTTCAATTGGTCACTACTTTGCCGAAGATAAGTAATTGTTCCAATTAAAATTGAAAAATGTCACTGGGCAGAGTAAAGTTCTCGATTACTTTTTGATTTTGAGAGTCGTTTTTGACCAAGATTAAAACTGAATCATCCACAAAAACAGGCACCCAGAATGGATCCTTAATTCGCTCAATCAGAAATGGCTGGGCCCAAGTAGTGAGGTCATGTCGGTAGAAAAAGATTGTTTCAAATCCATACTCTTGGTCTAGCGCATCCCAGACCTCAACTTTCTCTTGCGCCTCTGTATACTTAGTCAAGAAGTCAGTGGGGTAAGCTTCGGGCCGATTATCTACATAAACCTTGGATTTTGGGTAGATACCAAATATTAAGAATCCACCGATATCATAATTATTAAAAATAGGACCAGACAAATATTGGTTAAAAAAGTTAACACTTGCCAGTTGGCTGCTGGGTAAGCCAAAGCCAAAACGATTGAGATTCGGGGTAAACAAACCGGAGCGCAAGCAGAGGACAATCAAAAACATCACAACTAGGGGACTAATCATGATGCTTAGGTGATGCGCAGTTATCTTACTGATAATCGGATTGATGGGAAGTAGGGAAAAAATAAGTGATAATGCCGGGATCATCAGGAGTCCAGTAAACGGATAGAGACGGGAGATCGCAAAATTTGCGATCAGAAAAATTAGGGTCAGAGGAATAAAAGGAAAAAGCGGCTGAAATAGGTGGGGCCTAAGTGATAAAAATGATTTTTTGAGCAGTGACACTTGTTCGTGATTTGAGGCCTTAATTAAGGAGACTGCTATGCCAAGTACCTGTTTCAATAACCAAAAGATCGCTACCAAGAGAGCCAATGACGTAATAATGACTAGATACCAAGGGATGATTTGGTCTGTAATTTTAATTAAAAAAGGAATTGACTGATTTTCCAGAACTCGGTAGCCATAATTGTCAAAAATGTGGAGAGGGGCAAGTACGCCTTGCCAGCCGGCTGGATTAAATAGACTTAATATCCCCAGCCCAATTAAAGCAAAACTCAGAGTTCTAAGTTGAAAAGGGGATTTGCGATTTAAGATTGAATTTTTTTGCTGCAAATATCTAGTTAAAGCCAGCAGCCAGAACATACCGACCAGGCCAAAGTTAAAAATAAAGAAAATGTGAATGTTCACCCAGAGAAGCTGAATGAGTCCCACGCCAGTTATTAACTGCCAGGGTTTAAGTTGGCTTGAGCTAAATTTAACCAGCAGCCACGAAGTTAGACTAAAGAGTAAAAAACTGATAGTTTCCGGTCTGATTTCGCTGCGGGCGGTGAGTAAGGGAAGCGCAATCAGCCCTGCAATGAGTGCCCATTTGGGTTGAGTTAGCTTGGCGGACAACATCAGCATTAAACCAATTGCTGCAGTCATCACGACGGCATTAAAGATTGTTAACCCGGAAAATCCCATTTTGCTGTAAATCAAACTGGCCGCCAAACCATATAGCCAATGGTGATTAATAACCTGATAATCGGGCCAGGTATATGAGTAAAAATTAGAGTTTAGAACGGGACTGTTTAAGCCATCTTTTAAGATTATTTGGCCGTTTTGAATGTGACGGCCCAAATCAGCGGTCACCAAATGAATTTTTTGCAAGAAAAAACAAGAGATATAAATAATGAATAACCAAATAACCAGTCGACCGGCGCTTTTTCGCATCGAACTTATTGTACAGCCCACCACTTATTTTTTTGGATTAGTCTGGCGTTTGAGAATTTTGTTCAGGGAGTACATCACGCATTCATGAAGATTGATTTTTTTAACTCTGGCCAGACGTAAAATCACCACAATGATATCGCCTAATTCTTGTTCATAAGCTTCGTCTTTTTGAGCGGCTATATTACTGGGTTTCATGCCGTGTTTAGCCAGATAGGCTCGGGCCATTTCGCCCACTTCTTCGACCAAACCCAAAATCAGCAGTGAGCCAAATTCTTTGGTGTCGTGTTTTCCCTTATCGATTTGAGTTAGCAGATTAAAATATTGGGTGAAGGGGGTTTTAAAATAAACCTGAGGTTGATGGGCCTTCTTTTTTGCTAAAGTTTTTGTCATAAAATTTGTCTTCTGGTTGGGCTTATTATAACCTTAATTTTTAAATTTAAGTTAGAGGTTAAACAATCGTGTACAATAACACTGCCAGAGAACGAGGGTTCACAGATGTCACAGATACAACAGGTTAAGGAAGCCACCAACATTCTGGAAATTATTGGCGAACGGATTCAGCTTCAGCGTTCTGGAGCAAATTGGCGAGCGGTTTGTCCCTTTCATAGTGAAAAGACCCCAAGTTTTTTTGTGAGTGATACGCTCCAGCGTTATAAATGTTTTGGTTGTGGTGAAAGCGGCGACGTTTTTACTTTTTTGGAAAAATTTGACCAAATGACATTCTATGAAGCTTTGGAAGAGTTGGCGGGTAAGGCAGGCATAACTTTGGAGCAGAAAACTCGCAGCCAAGATGACGATCGACGAGCGGAACAAATTGAAGTATTGGAATTAGCCAAAGAATATTATCATTATTTGTTAACAAAACATCGGGTGGGTGAGCCAGCCAGGCAATATCTCAAAGAACGAGGGATAAATAATCAATCAACTCGATTATTTCAGCTGGGATTTGCACCCGAGGGTTGGGACGGTCTTCTCAATTATTTAACCAAAAAGAAGAAGTATCATCCCCAACTGTTGGCAGATGTTGGTTTGGTGGTGAGTGGGCAGAATGGCAGATATTATGACCGTTTTCGCGGCAGAGTGATTTTTCCGCTCAAAGATCATCGCGGCCGCGTGGTGGGTTTTTCCGGACGTTTACTTGACGCTTCAGCCAAAGAGGCTAAGTACATTAATTCGCCAGAGACAGCTTTGTATCACAAATCCGAGCTGCTTTACGGTTGGAGTGAACTGAAATCTCACATTAAGCAGGCTGAATCAATCATTGTTACTGAGGGAGAGTTTGATGTCATAAGTTCGGCTCAATCTGAGGTAAATAATGTAGCCGCTATTAAAGGTTCGGCTTTGACCGATCAGCATGCACGATTAATTAAACGTCTGGCCAGTCAAGTCTTACTGGCTTTAGATACAGACAGCGCCGGGATTGAGGCGACCAAGCGGGCAATTCGTGTTTTGGAGCCTCATGATTTGGAACTGAGGATTGTGCAAATTTCGGCCGGAAAAGATCCTGATGAACTGGCCAGACATGATCCGGCTGCTTGGCGGCAGGTGGTCAAGCAGAGTATTTCGGCTTATCAATTTTTGATCGACACGGCTTTAAATCAACATGATGCAAGCAAGGCGCAGGATAAAAAGAAAATTATTCAGGAATTATCTGGAGTTTTAACTGCTATTGAAAGCCAGGTTGAGCAGGAATACTATGTGAAGTTTTTGGCCCATCGCCTGAATACTAAGTCCGATTTACTTTTAAGTGATCTCAAAAAATTTGCCCTCAAACCAGGATCACGGTTAGCCATTCAACACCAAGAGGCAAAGGATGAAATGGCGGTTGCTCCAGTTTTAACCCGTCACCAAAAACTGGAAAGATATGCGGTATTTTTGTTACTTAAATCAAAACCGGATTTAAGAAGTCAGAGAGCTGGGAAGCTGGTCAACATTATTAGTCAACTGCCGGAGTTGAAACCTTTGGTCGAGTGGTTGAGCCAAGTATTAGCAGAAGACGTGTTTAAAGAACAGGTCTTAAAATTGGCGGTGGATCAACAAGAATTACTAATGGCTATTTGGCTTGATCCAGAATACAGCCGGTTGGCCGAGTCGATCGATTTGGCCGAAGAATGGCGCCAAAACTTTACTGATCTGCAAATTCTTTTTAATCAAACCAGAAAAAAAGCCATTACCAAACAACTGGAAGTTTTAGATACGAAACTCAGCAAAACTCCCCAAGAAGAGCAGGCGCAAGCGAAACTACTTGAAGAGTTATCTCAAATCAAGTAATATTTTGAGAGAAGTTCTGACCCTCAATCACCTCTTGACATCCATACCCCCCTGGGGTATGTTGGGACTATGCCGGTTAAGACTTTACGTACAGGTGATGAAATAGTCAAACAGCTCAAGAGAATCAAGGGGCAGGTTGAAGGTTTGACCAAAATGTATGAAGATGAAAGAGCTTGTGTCGATGTAGTGCGTCAGGTTTTGGCGGCGCGCAGTTCTTTGGGTCGGGTTGCTCAGGATATTTTGAGCAATGAGGCAGTGCGCTGTTCCAGAAGCAATAAGTCAACTGAACTTGATCAGGTACTCAAGGAGGTTTTTCGCCGTTAAGGCCAAATTCATACCTTATCATCAGACAAATAAATTCGTATTAAGTAGTATAAATAATATTAAGAAAGCAAATTATGTCTCAAACCACACTTCATTTAACCGGTGATAATTTTGATCAAACATTGAAAGACGCGGGCAGCAAACCGGTGCTGGTGGATTTCTTTGCCCAGTGGTGCGGACCTTGCAAGATGGCCGCTCCCATCATTGATGAACTGGCTGAGGAATATAAAGACAAGGCAGTAGTGGCCAAAGTTGATGTTGATTCCAGTCAAGATTTAGCGCAGCAGTTTGGTGTGATGAGCATTCCTACGGTGATAGTTTTTAAGAATAGCCAGGAATTGAATAAGCAAATTGGTTTTATTGGTAAAGAGGGTTATCAAAAAATGATTACGGATGCCTTAGATAAATAGATTTGTAACTATAGGGAGGTGAATAGATGAAAAAATCTCAACTGGTGATCATTGGTTCCGGTCCGGCTGGTTACTCGGCGGCAATTTATACGTCGCGAGCCGCTATCGGGACCCAAATGTTTATTGGTGAAGAGGCAGGGGGTCAGCTCATGTTCACAACCGAAGTGGAAAATTTCCCTGGTTTCTCTCAAGGAATATTGGGACAGAAATTAATGGCAGATATGCAGAGTCAGGCGGAACGGTTTGGCACTCAAATTGAACGTCAGTTTGTAACAGCAGTTGATTTATCTAGCCGGCCCTTTAAAATTTGGACCAAAAGCCCCGAAGGCTTGACGGCAAATCAGGTGGTAAAACTTAAATCCGGTGATTACCTTCAGGCTCGAGACAAAATTATCAAGCTTGAGCCGGATGTTTTGGCCGATAGTGTCTTAATTTCAACTGGGGCTAGTTCGGTCATGCTGAGGGTGCCCGGTGAAAAAGAGTTTTTGGGTCGGGGTGTCTCTACGTGTGCTGTCTGTGATGCCGCCTTTTTTGGAAAAAAAACCACTTTTGTGGTTGGTGGCGGGGACGCGGCTATGGAAGATGCTCTAGCTTTGGCAAAATTTGCCGGCTCAGTCACTATTCTGCACCGGCGTGATCAATTCAAGGCCAGTCAGATTATGCAAGACAGAGTTTTAAATAATGAAAAAATCAAAGTCATGTGGAATACCAGTTTGGAAGAAATAAAAGGAGATCAGCAAGTTAAAGAAATTGTGATTAAGCAGTTGGACAAAGAGCAAACATTGCCAGCCGAGGGAGTGTTTATTGCCATCGGCCATCAGCCCCTGACAAATATCTTCCAAGAACAACTTCGGTTGGATAGTCATGGCTACGTGATTACCAGATCAAGTTTGACTCAGACGGGGCTAGAACTAGCCGGACAGCATTTAAACGATCGAGGTTTGATTGTGTACCCAACTATGACTTCGGTTGAAGGTGTGTTTGCTGCCGGTGACGTAGTGGATGTGCGCTATAAACAAGCGGTGACGGCGGCCGGTCAGGGCTGTCAAGCAGGTTTAGATGCCCAGTGGTGGCTGGAGAGCCAAACTTAACTAGGTTAATTGAGTGATTGTAGTATGACTTGGAGAAGATTAAACTTGTCGCGAATTATACAAATCGGATAAACCAGAAAGGTGTTGTATGTCAGACCCTCATAAAAATTCAGTTGCTCAACTTGAAGCTGTAGCCAAATTGCTGGTTGAGCAATACTCGGATAAAAAAAGATTTATGCAGGTGATTGAAAAACTTAAGGTTCCAGATCGAGTGATTGAGGGGGAATTAGTGGTTGTGATGGACAATGGTCAGACCCGTAAATTTCAAGCTTTCCGCTCACAGCACAACAACGCTCGAGGTCCATACAAAGGCGGCATTCGTTTTCATGCCAATGTGAGCAAGTCTGAAGTCATGGCCTTGTCTACTTGGATGACTTGGAAGTGTGCGGTGACAGGCATCCCTTATGGTGGCAGCAAGGGTGGAATCGTGGTTGATCCAAGAGAGTTGTCCCAGACAGAACTGGAAAGATTATCCCGGGCTTATGCCCAGCTGTTGGCCGATCACATTGGCCCTTGGACCGATATTCCGGCTCCGGACGTGAATACGACCGGTCAAATCATGGCTTGGATGGTGGATGAGTGGGAGAAAGTCAGACGTGAGAGAGATGGTCAGATACATGAAGACCCTCTGGCAACGTTTACAGGTAAACCACTTGGATTAGGTGGTTCTCAAGGCAGAGATGAGGCCACGGGTTTGGGTGGAGCATTTATTTTGGAGAAATTAACTCAAGCCTTAGGTCAAAAACCCCGGGAGATAAAGGTGGCAGTCCAAGGTTTTGGAAACGTAGGATCCTGGTTCGCCATTCATGCTCATAGATCGGGTTACAAAATTGTCGCCATTTCCGATTCAAAGGGAGGCATTTATATAGAGTCTGGTCTTGATCCAAAAGAGGCTTTGACAGTCAAACAAAATGGTGGAAAACTGGAAGATTTACTTAAAGGAAAAGCCGCTGCCCGACTAACTAATGAGCAGCTGCTTGAGCTTGATGTTGATGTCTTAGTGCCTTCGGCTCTAGAAAATGTGATTACGGATCAAAATGCCGGCCAAATTAAAGCCAAAGCTATTATAGAAATGGCCAATGGTCCAATTACTCCGGAAGCCGATTTGATTTTAGATAAAAAGGGCATTTTGGTTATTCCTGATGTTTTGGCAAATGCCGGTGGAGTCACAGTCTCTTACTTTGAATGGGTGCAAAACCTGCAAGGTTATTATTGGTCGCATGAGGAAGTATTAGCCAAACTCAAGCCATTGATGGATGCAGCCTTTGACCAAATGTGGCAGATGAAACAAAAGACTCACCAATCGGGTCGAGTCAGCGTTTATCTAACGGCTGTGAAACGAGTAGTAGATACGATCATGCTTAGGGGCCGGGTTTAACACCAGAGGTGGTGTAGTTGGTCATCAATCAAACCTCTTGGGTAGCCAGGACTTGGTTGAGCAGGTATAATGTCGAGCCAGTTGGAATAATTTATGATAAAAGCAAAAACAGTCAAGAAACCAGTAAAAAAAATTCAGTTAAAGGCAGAGACCAAGACTAAACTGTTTGGGTCCAAAAAAGCCGTTTTGGCCAAGAAGTCTGTCAAATCTCAAACTAAAGTTCAAGTCAAACCCAAACAGCTCAAGTCGGACGATGCTGTTAATCAAGATGTACTGGTTTTTAAACCGGCCAATGGTTCTAAATCATTGCCGGAAGCCATCAGAAGAGAAGCCGTTGACCTGCTTAAACAGGCTAAAAAACGTGGTTTTCTAACTCAAGATGAAGTTTTGGAAACATTTTTGGAGCCTGAAGAATATATTGATGAGGTTGATAATTTCTATGATCAGGTATTAAGTCAAAACAGCGATATTTTTGAATCCGTTTCCGAAGAGGAAGATGTTGAAAGTACCGATGTTTTAACTAGGGAGTTGGAGCAGTTATCAAGTTTAGGTGCGGCAGGTGTTTCTGATCCGGTGCGCATGTACCTTAAGGAGATTGGCCGGATTCCTCTGTTGAATCGTGAGCAGGAAATTAGGTTGGCTCAGAAAGTTGAGGCTGGTGAGGCTTTGGCAAAACAACAACTGGTGGATGCAAATTTGAGATTAGTGGTATCAATTGCCAAGAAATACATTGGTCGGGGTATGACTTTCTTGGATTTAATTCAAGAGGGTAACAAGGGATTGATTCGGGCAGTGGAAAAGTTCGACTGGACCAAGGGCTTTAAGTTTTCAACCTATGCTACCTGGTGGATTCGTCAAGCTATTACTCGGTCAATCGCAGATCAAGCACGGACTATCCGAATTCCTGTACACATGGTGGAGACCATTAATAAGCTCATGAGGACATCCAGGCGGCTGATGCAGGATTTGGGTCGTGAGCCTACGCCGGAAGAGGTTGGCAGTGTCATGGAGATGGACCCGGATAAAGTCAGGGACATTCTCAAGATTAGCCAGAATACAACTTCACTTGAAGCTCCGGTGGGCAGTGGCGAGGATGAGTCGGTACTGGGTGATTTTATTGCAGATGACCGACAAGTTTCTCCCTACGATGCTACCAGCATCCAGATGCTAAGGGAGAATGTGGAGGAAGTTTTAAGTGCGCTTTCCGATCGAGAAGCAAAGGTTTTGAGAATGAGATTTGGTTTATCCGGCAATAAAATGATGACACTGGAAGAAGTGGGCAGGAAATTTGGTGTCACCCGCGAGCGGATTAGACAGATTGAAGCTAAGGCATTACGCAAACTTAAGCATCCCAGCCGGAGGAAGAAACTCCAGGACTTTTTAGACTAAGTAAATACCCTTTAATTTAAAATTTAGATCAAGAATTAATGATCTGATGGTAGTTGATTTTGTGCTACAATACGCCTTGTTCTTTAACATCCCCGGTAGCTCAATGGCAGAGCAGGAAGCTGTAGACATTAAACTGCAGCTCTATGTGGAAACATATAGATGAATATTGGGTGAATTGCGGGAAACCTAACCCTCGATGAAAATTGGGATAAGGCAATCCGCAGCCAAGCCCCACTTAGGTGGGGAAGGTTCAGAGACTAGGTGATTACACCTTAGAGCGCCCAACATCTAAAGCTAATTGCTATGGTGAAGAGATAGTCCATGCCTGGTAGAAATATCAGGGTTACATGTAACTTCAAGGTTGTAGGTTCGAGTCCTACCCGGGGAGCCAGATGGGACGCAGAGGAAACAAAGCGTCCTTTTTTGTTGATTTATCGGGCAATTCTGCATGTTCGAAAGTTCCTTTTTCAAAATCCTCTAAATTTTCCACTTTAGAACAATTGGTTTGGTCGACTGCTTCTGAAAGTATTTTGAATGCCTTGGAGTATTCCCAACTGAGCTTGCCTTCGTTGAGGGTTAACTTGGCGAAGACCAGCCTGATTAGGGCTCGTTGTTCGTCCAACATGTCCTTATTTTTAGCGGTTAGGTAGATATCTTTGGCTCTCTGCGAGAGTTCATAGAGATTAATGGCAAAGTTTATGTAGCCAGTGCTGGCGGTGGAATGACGCTTGATGGTTTCAGTAAGCTCGTCTTTTTCATTGGAGTACTGTTTGAACTTGCGGTTATAAAACTCTTGGGTAATTTTTTCGTCGAGCTTGTCGTCATAGAGTTTGTCCATTCTTCTACTGACAGCTTCATAACGGGTTTCCAGCTCGCCCACAGTGCTATTGTGATACTGAACTTCGTCCTGATGACTTTCTTTGAGAGCTTTCTTGAGCCATTCGGTGACTCGCATATTTTTAATCCTCAAGTTTTCAAAGCCATCCAAGAGTTGTTCTTCGGTTTCTGGTTCTTTGACCCACGTTTCTTGGGTACAGTCGTGGTAGTGATTGCAGTGTCCGTAGTGATGACCCCGATGTAGTTCCCAAGTAATCAGTCCGTCACAGCCCGTGCAGCGGATTAATCCCTTGAAAAGGTAGTCATGCTTCATATATTTGGGAGTGGTTTTGCTGACAAGCATATTCTGAACCTTATCAAATAACTCTTTGCTGACTAACGGCTGGTGCTTGCCATCGCTGATCTCGTTGTTCCATCTTATTTTACCCATGTAAAAAGGGTCGCGCAGCAAGGAATGGGTTCTACTAATCGCCAGTCTGTTACCCTGTGGTGAGCGCATGCCTTCTTCATACATAGTGTTCGCAAGCTTTTTAATCGAGTAATCGCCGGAGGCGTAGAGCTCAAACATCTTGATCACTAGCTTAGAAGTGCCTTCATTAATGACGTGGATCTTGTGGCCAGTTTCGCCCACGGTTTTATATCCGAGTGGTGGCTTAGTCGGAATCCAGCCCTGGGCGATTTTCTCTTTTTGGCCCTTCTTCACATTCTCAGACAGCAGTCGAACGTAATACTCGGCGGTAGCAACTTTGACCCGCCACATAAACCACTCGTGGGAGCGGGAAGAGTTGTGGAGAATACAGGCTTCTTTGGCTAGGTGGATTTGGTGTTCTTCACTCTCGGTGATCCATAAATCAATGGTGGGAACATCGGAGAAGTTGCGAGTGAGGCGGTCCGTGGTTTCGACAATGATGGCACAGATGTTTTTCTTGCGGACATAGCCAATCATCTCAAGGAATACTTTGCGCTGGGTTTTGCCAGCTGCCGACTCGGAGATAGCAAAAACTTTGGTTACATCCAAGCCCTGTTTTTCGCCGTATTCCCTGAGGAACTTCTCCTGAGCCGGTAAAGAGTATCCGGTTTCTTCTTGTTCTTTTGAGCTGACTCGGCAGAATATGACGCTTTTCATAGGCAGAGCTTTTTCAACACAACACCATATAGGTAACTCGAGGGAATATCAAATTGAATAGGCTTATTTTTCAGTGTCATTTTGGTGAAGTGGTAGTGAAGGTGTGCCGACACCTGCCTTCTTTCTGGTAAAACGTTCCGGAAAGCGGTTATACTTTCTCCGGTCTTCAGTCGGCTCAATGTTCCTGAAGACGGTATGTATCGCCTTGGCCAAGTCGTGACCCTCTTCTGTTTTCCTCTCTCTGATTTCTTGAGCCATCTCTTCAATGAAATAGCTGACCTGCTCATCTTTACGTTTTTTCCAGTGAAATTGACTGCTCCATCTCTCCAGTGTTCTTTTTGCAGGAACAGCCTGGAAAACCCCAAAAACCGCCCCCATCTTGTCTCCATTTTGACTAACTTTTACCGACAGCTTTCGCCACACCTCTTTAAGACTTTTTGATTCGCAGTACAAAAGGAAAGCCGCATACTGGATATTTGATTCTTCAGAGAGTTTTGGGACCAGCGGACATAGGTCATCTTTCATGATCGATCCTCCTTATTTTTCAAATATGCCTGAACCTTGTTGTTAAAGACTGCTCCGGGATTCTTGATGGTGTTGTCCTGTTTGATCTCACTGACGAATTGGTAAAACTTCTCTGCTGGCAGTCCTTTGCTTAGAGCTGTCAGATAAGTTACCTTGAAGGCCATTAAATTGGTGTGTTCAAGTTGGTTCCACGCTTCCCAGGCTGCTACCTCACCTTCGTTGGATGGTTGGAAGGTTCTGGGATCTACTAGACTGTTTTCGTTGTTTTGACTTGGTTTGTTTTGAGTATTCGCTTCGCTTATTTTTATTTTCTTTAACTTCATTTCGCTTAACTTCGCTTGGGGAGACGGAGTGTTATCAGCTTGTATCCGCTCTGTATCCAAGTTGGATACAGAATCTTTGTCGTACTTGGGGAGGGTTGATCGTTTAAATCGATCTTTTTGGATGTACTGATAGTCTGTCCATTTCACAAACTCAATGAACCACTCGTCATTTTCTTTCCAGTAATAAATGAGTCCTTGTTCTTTAAGCTCTAAAACGTAGGTGTGAACTTTTTTAACTGACCAGCCCATCAAAGGAACAACCAAACCACGAACAGTATCAATGTCACCTTTGAGTCTGCCTTCGTCATCACCATGAGCAATCATCCAAGTGAACAATACTTTGGCTGGTAAACTCAGCCGATGCACCTGCGAGGATACTGATATTTTGCTGTGTAGCATTCTTCTACTCATATTTATTTTTTTCTTGGTAGCTACCGCTTGGCTTCGATTTTCATCGCTGTTTCGACAAAGCCTACTAAGGTCGCGGCTACCTCCATGACCTCAGCCATTGTTAATTTGATTCCGTAGTCTTCTTCGATAATCTGTTTTAGCTCGAGTAACAATTTCTGGCTGATCATAGGTGTTCGTTGCTATACAGGCGAGCTTTGATGTCTCGTAGTTGGTTGTAATAAGCGCGGGGAACAACTTTGATCGCATTTTGGAAATATGACTCGACTAAGTTTTCCAGCTCGATAGATCTCTGGAATGAAAACACCGCCTTGCGGGCATTTGATTTGTCGATCTCAACTAAGGGAAAGAAAAGGGAGAGAGTGGCTGCGAGGGATAAATCGCTCGTCAAATAGAAGTCTGCGTCTAATGCTTTAGTCATAGTTATGTTGGAAGGGGTTACCTTCTATGACTAGCCTAACTGGGATCGTCCGTTTATCTCAATAAACTTTGTGGTGGTTTATGTTCACTTTTGGAGACAAGGAGTAATAATTGTCTGGTAAGAGAGGAGAACTTTTGGTACACTACGGTTAGTTGAACTAATGACTTTTAGGAGACAAATATATGAAAATTAAAGTATCAGAACTCAGACAATTTGCCGAAAAGGCTCTAGAAAAGTACGGCTATAGTGATCCGGAAATTACGACCATTGCTGATATTTTGATGTACGCCCAACTTCGGGGGAATAACCAGGGTATAGTCAAACTTATCGGTAAAGGTATTCCAAAAAGAGAAGGTGGCGAAAGTCCAAAGATTGTCAAAGAAACTCCTGTTTCTGCTTTGTTTGATGGCAATAAAACTCATGCCATGATTGTGATGGATTTAGCTACTGATACTGCTATTAAAAAAGCAAAAGAATCGGGAGTTGGCATTGTCGGTAATTTTGGTTCTTCAGAATCTACAGGAGCGTTAGGATATTATGCAAAAAAGATCGCTGATGCAGGTTTAATCGGAATTGCCTATGCTTCAGCCCCATTCCAGACAACTGCTCCTCACGGGTCAACAGAAGCCAGATTTTGCACGAACCCTATGGCATACGGTATTCCCACTGAGGGTGAGCCTATTGTGTTAGATATGTCGACATCTGCAATTGCCTATTATGGCTTAATTGAAGCAAAAACAGCGGGCAAGACCTTGCCGGAAGGTATTGGTTATGACAAAGATGGAAAATCTACTCAGGATCCTGCAGAGATTATGTCTGGTGCGATTAAAGCATTTGGTGGTCATAAAGGATCTGGTTTGGCACTAATTGTTCAGATATTTGCTGGGGCATTGGTGCAAGCAGACTCCTTTGACAATGATAGTGATAATGCTGGCAACTTGGTGATAGCAATCGATCCCGAAATTCTCACTTCAAAGGAATCTTTTACTAAAGAAGTTTCTTCAATTATTCAGCGGATTAAATCAGCTAGGAAAGCGGAAGGTGTAAATGAGATCACAATTCCTGGTGAGAGAGCAAATGCCTTTAATACTAAAGTAATGAATTCCGGGGAGATTGAAGTTGAAGACAATCTTCTTGCAGAACTTAAAAAGGTTACAGAATAATATTATGAAAACAATCTTAGTAGACGCTGTAGATACCTTTGTTATTGAAGGTGAGGGTATTTATGAACCGCTATATGACTTGTTGGAAAAATACCCCAATAGAAAAATTATTCTTACGAACGCAAACGATCCACAAATGGTTGAATTTGGACTGACCGATCTCCCGTATAAGTTTTTTACTCTTAAACATAATCCAGACAAGACAGACCCTATTTATTTCCAGACGATGCTTAAGGAATTCGATCTGAAGCCAGAAGAGGTTATTTATTTTGAGCATAACCCAGACGCCGTTAAAAGCGCTCAATCGGTTGGTATAACTTCACACCATTATGACTCTGAGAAAAAAGACCTTGAGGCTCTAAAATCGTTTTTAGATACAAATAACTTATGACAAACAATGATGAGCATTTTGTAAAACTAGCAATTGAAGAAGCCAAAAAATCTGTACAAGCAGAGGGTGCTCCCATCGGAGCAGTGCTTGTTAAAGATGGTGAAGTCATTGCTACTGGCTGGAGTTTGGTTTGGCCAAAGAAAGATCCCTCTGCTCATGCTGAGACTGAGTGCATGAAGGCTGCATGTAAAAATTTGCAGTCATTAGATTTGTCGGGTTGTACTCTCTATTCAACCCTTGAATCATGCTCTATGTGCCTTGGTTGTGCTGCCTGGACAGGATTATCAAGAATCGTCTTCGGCGCATTTAAAGAAGACGTTCCCGATAACCCCTATGAACTTGGAGACTATCACGCGGTAGAACACGCTAAAAATCTCACTCCTATTGGCGGTGGCAAAATAGAAGCTGTTGGCGGCGTGTTGCGAGATGAATGCAAAGTTTTAATGGCTAACATTAAAAATTGGAGTCCTGTGGAATAACTATGAATACAGAAGAATTGATAAATCGTATTGAGAAAATTGAGAGGCGTAACCAACGAGTTGAGTTAGATAAAGCGTGGGAAGGAAGTATTGTCAGAAAACTCCTTATCGTTTTATTCACCTATATTTCGATTGGTGCTTATATGTGGGCTATTGGGGTAAATGAACCCTGGCTCAACGCCGTAGTTCCTTCGCTTGGCTTTACCTTATCTACACTCACCTTACCTTATTTCAAACAGCTGTGGATAAAAAAGCATGAAAAAGATTCTTCAAAATAACCCTCTATTTCTTGTCTTTGTCATTCCTATTATTGTTGATGTAGTGGGTACAGTTCTTGGTCAGCCAACTGAGTACTGGACTAGCGGAGGAAAGGTTTTCAATGAAGCAGTACCTTTTATTTACATTTTGCTCCAAATACACCCTTTGTTATTCATTGGTATTTGTCTGGCCATCTGGTTGCCGTTTACTTACTGGTTAACCAAGAAGCTTAAAGAGCCATTGAATTTATGGGCCACGATGTCCTTACTAATTGGCCATGGGTACAACAGTGTCACCTGGCTACGGAAAGATCTCTACCGGGCTGGTTTATTTATTGGTGAAGATCAACTCTCCAAGGCCCTGTCACTTATTCCGATGACAATTTATATTCTATTTGCTGGCTGGTTGGCGATGAAGGGATTTACGCTTTATATGGAGAGAAATAAAAATGTCAAAAGAACATAAGATAATAGTAATCCCAGGTTTGGGAGATAGAACTAAGCCTCTTGAGTTGGCTGCCAATCATTGGCGAAAGCATGGTTTGGAGCCTATTATGCATCCTGTTGGGTGGCACGATGGGGAAATTTCATTTAGACCAAAGCTTGAAAGATTGGTGGAAATGATTGATAGTCTCACTCACGAAGGAGATAGAGTTTCTTTAGTAGGCACAAGTGCTGGTGGTAGCGCAGCTTTAAATGCCTTCATTGAAAGAAGCGACCAAGTGCATCGAATAGTAAATGTTTGTGGAAGATTGAGAAAAGGGCCCCTAAAAGGTTTTCGATCTTTTGGTGCTAAGACAGCTTCTAGCCCAGCCTTTGCCAATTCAGTTGAACTTTGTGAAAGCCGTGAAGAAGAGTTAACAAGTACTGACCGAAAAAAGATAATGACTGTAAGAGCAATGTTCGGCGATGAGCTAGTACCCGCAGATACTACGGTTATGTTGGGTGGGTATAATACTTTGGTTCCTACTCCTGAGCATATGCTAAGTATTATTTCATCTTTGACCATATTCTCAAAACCGCTAATTGTCTTCTTGAAACAAGATCTACAATAATTTTCGTTCCTCAGTTTTGGCTGCTCTAAAGTGGTTGTGATGGTAAGTTGCGTTTAGATTTGACAACTAGCGCCAAACGAAGTTAACATCGGCAAACCTTAGAGAAAGGAGCATAATTATGAATATGACAATGAAACGATTAACTCTAGTTATCTTGATTCTGGTTGTGGGTGTTCTTGGGCTGGGGTTGGTACGGTCAAAATATCAATCCTTTAAGACACAACAGGCTGATGACCAAAAGCTACAGGAGATCAAAGAGCTCACTCTCGCTTCCAGCGAGGATCCAAAATATCGGGACCACACAGCACAATCCACTAAACAGTTAAGAGAAAAGCTTTGTTCTCTGACTGCTCGTCCGGCTGAGGAGCGGGAGAAAGCAGTAGCTGCCGTTCGTGACTTCCTGGAAATGCCAACTGCCGAAGTGGAGTATGAATGCAATAACACCTTTTATAGTTTGGAGGAAGATAGACTGATTCCTGCCAAGGGCGAGACATACACCGTGGGCATGACGTACTTCGTAGTGGATCCGGCAACAAACTATGTTTTACAAGTTGATGAGACTCCCGGTACTTGGGGATACAAGACTGATGGGACCCGCTGGTTTAGTGATCAAAAAGAGTATGACTACTCTGCTAAATACTCTCAGGAAGAGGTCGAACAAATCGCCAAGGGCTTCATCGCCAAACATGCTTCTGCTATTGGCAACATCAATCTGAACAAACTGACGTTGGAAACCGGCAAGAAAGACAGTGGAAATGGTAGGGTAAATTACTTCTTCATTTGGAGAGGTGAAGCCCGAACTGTTCAGCATAATCCACCGCTTGAAACTTGCAGTGAAGACCTGGATAAAGAGACCGATGGTTTGTATTACAACGGTAACGGCGTTTCTTGTATCAAGGTGTACGAGTCCACAGAAACACCAAGTATCAGCATTGCTTTTACCAGTGGCGGTCAGTTGATAAACTACTCCAACGAGTTAAATGGACCGGTGAGTAGGGCAACGGTACAATAAAACTATGAAAAAGATTTTATTATTTGTAGCGTTTTTGGTTGTTCTTTTTGCTTTCCAGTATTGGTGGTTCATGGGAGCTATGGACTGCGTGGTTAATAGAGCCAGCTCCGGCATTATCATTGATTGGGCCACCATTAGAGATTGTAGTTACTAGCCTTTGATAATTATCTCCAAATTCTCCAGATTTTGTTTACAGGGTACAACTAGCCCAACCAGGCAGCAAATGCCCCACAAACTTGGCCACGCGGGGTCAGGGCTCGTAAAAATGATCTATTGTTTACCGCTCGATCTCCTAGCCTAATTCTGCTAATATTAATTTATGATGAGGTATAGCACAAACTCCCAGGCTAATATTAAAGTCGTTGACTTATTCTGCGGAATTGGTGGACTAACTCACGGTCTTATCAAAGAGGGTCTTGATGTGGTTGCTGGTATAGATAATGATAGCTCGTGCAAGTTTGGTTATGAGTATAACAATAAGACAAAATTTATAGATAAAGATATCCTTCAAGTGACATCTGAGGACGTCAATCAGTTGTTTGGTAAAAGTAGCGGAATCAGAGTTTTGGCTGGATGTGCTCCTTGCCAACCGTTTTCAAAATTGAATCTCAAAAAAATAACTCAGAAACAACTTCAGCCTCTTGAAAAGTTTGCTCAATTAATTGATGAAGTTAAACCAGATATTGTTTCAATGGAAAACGTCAGTGGTCTTGCTGATGAAAAGAAGTATCCGATTTTCAAAACCTTCATCAATGCGCTGGAAAGAAATGGGTACAAATACAAATACGAAATTGTCGATGTTTCGGAGTATGGTGTTCCTCAGAGAAGAAAGCGTTTAGTTTTGCTCGCTTCTAGATTTGGTGAAATTGAATTAGTTAAAAGAACACATAAGGATAAACGAGTTACAGTCAGGGATGTTATTAAGGGACTAGAACCTTTGAAAGATGGGGAAGTAAGTACAAAAGACCCTCTCCATCGATCACGTAAGCTTAGTCAATTAAACTTGAGGCGAATTAAGGCAACGCCTCATGATGGTGGAAGTTCCAACAGTTGGGATCAAGAGCTTGTATTAGAGTGTCACAAAAAAGAGACTGGAAAAACCTACAAAGGAACTGTTTATGGACGTATGCGCTGGGATGAACCAGCTCCTACAATGACCACTCAATGCGTAGGTATTGGAAATGGTCGTTTTGGCCATCCTGAGCAAAACAGAGCCATTAGCCTAAGAGAGGCGGCTTTGTTCCAGACTTTCCCAAAAAACTATCAGTTTTCTGATCCTAACGAGCCTGTGATTACTGCTCACGTTGCAAAATTCATTGGTAATGCAGTCCCTGTGCGGTTAGGGGTTATAATAGCGAAAAGCATTAAAACCCACATAAGACAATATGCCGGACAATAATCAATTTACATTTGAAATCTCTCTGAGTGTTTTAAACCACCTTGGAAGAAATCTATATAGAAGTTTTGCAACTGTTTTGGGTGAGGCGATTTCTAACTCATGGGACGCTGACTCAAGAAATGTCTACATATATTTGGATAGAGATAATAACACCCTTTGTATCAAGGATGATGGGAACGGGATGTCCGATCAAGATTTTCAGGGTAAATTTCTGAAAATCGGGTACTCTAAAAGATCAAATGGTGAGAGTAACTCTGCTGGAGGAAGGCCATATATAGGACGCAAGGGTATAGGTAAACTAGCCCTTTTGTCATGTGCAGAGAAAATAAGTGTTAAATCAAAAGTCTCTGGTGGCGAATATATAGGGGGCATGATAGATAACACTGGTTTGGATCAAGCAATAAAAGACGATGTTTCATCACACGATTACGAATTAGCTTCTTACGACGATACCTTATTTAAATCTTTCGAAAAAGATCACAATAAAGGAACAATAATTTTTTTTGAAAACATTAAAGATGGGATTCACAACACTGACGACTTTTTGAAAAAAATAATAGCCCTGTACTTTAGATTTAGTTTAGTAGACTCAAATTTTAAAATTTATCTAAATGACGAACAGGTTACATTAGAGTCACTCAAGCCACTCGCAGAGAGTACTCAATTTGTATGGAATATCAATAATTTTCCAGATCCTTATCTGGAGGATTTCTGCACTAAAACCAAAGAAACTATCCCAATTACAATGAGTGACAGTATCAAGGGCTTCATTGCTTCAGTTAGAAAACCTAAAGATCGCAATATTCACTCAACAGGCGAAAGAGTTTCTGTTGACCTATTCGTAAATGGACGTTTACGTGAGACCGACATTCTTAAACACTTGTCAGCACTTAAAGCACGAATTCCTGAAAGTTATTTGTATGGCCAAATTCATTTAGACACCTTGGATTCTGGCATTGAAGACCCCTTCACAAGTAGTCGTGAAGAGGTAAAGTCGGAAAGCAAAGAATACAAAGATTTTCTGGAAGAACTGAAAAAGGCTGTACTTGCAATTATAATCCAATGGGACAAACTTCGTGAAAAATATGATGAAGATGGCGATCCAGACAATCCTCGCAAAACTCCTAAAAAAAGAAAGTCTGAGGAATTAGCAAACGCAGTATTTAATGAATATCTCCCTCCGGTAGAGTCTGGACAATATAGTAAAGTAGAGGGATGGTGCAGGGATCTTCGCCAGGATGCGAGTTTTAATTTTGAGTCGTATGCGGATTGTTTCGCTTCAGAAAACTTATTAAGGAAGCAAATTGATGAGAGTGGGCTGATTCCGGTTGGTTGCACTAATACAGACCCTAGCGGAAATACTTGCGAGAATAGATATAACCCTCAGCAGGGCAACACTAGTCTGTGTGAGTACTGCAAGGGTGAAAGAGGCAAGCAAAGTTTACTACAACAGAAGACAGAAGCTGGAACCTCTATCCAAATTAGAAATGATGAAGATAATCTTTTGATGTATTTAGATTATATAGATTTAGCAAAAATCATTGACAACTCTATACTTAGAGATGAAGATAAGCCCTATAAACCCCTTAGGAATTCAGTTATGCATGTTGCGCGATTAACAGAAGAGGCAAAGACGAAGCTAACTTCTATATTTGATAATGTAGTGGCTACTGTGAAACAATTGGTGGGTGCTGATACTTAAATAAGGTTTATTGAAATTCCGGATCAATTTTGCAGAAACCTATTCACTTCTTTATTCGTCCACTCCGGATACTCCAGCTCACTCACCCAATCAATTCGTCCGAATTCATACCATCGTTCGAGCCAAACAATACTTATTCGAACTAATTTTCTGTCCAGAAAGAAAAACTATGTTTGAAGGACTTTATGTTCTCCTGGGTGCGATACTCACGTTTGCTGGAACATTCTTAGTAGAGAGTTGGAAAAATTTACGAGAGAGAAAAGAAAAAACTCAGAATTTTATTTTATACACACGGCAAGAATTAAACTCAGTTCTAAAAAGCTTAGATAAGCTAAAAACAGTTCAAGGTTTTAGAAAATATTGGGACTATTCTGTTTTAGAAAAACTTAATAAAAGTATTCAAAATTTAGAATCTGAGAAAAAAGCCGCTATCTACTTGCCAAAATCGGAACTCCAAGAAGCATATATTGATTTAATTTCTGATATTTCGTTTTTTGTTTCAGATGCTATTGGGATGCAGCAATTTTATGATTCACAGAAAAAAGAACTCAATAAAGAACTTTTCAAAACATCTGACGAACTTACTAAATTCTATGAGGAAAGAAAAACAGAGAAATCTATAGATTTAGTTGATATCAAAAGAAAAATTGAAGACTTTATTAGACAACTACAAAGTCAATAATTGTCACTCTTAAAAAGAAGTACTAGTATTCGATTAAGTTGATGAACAGAGAGCCAGATGACACTTAATATACCTAATAATTAAGGAGGTGAATAAAAATGGCAGATGTACAAATAACAGATACTAATGAATTAGCAAAATGTCCCCACTGTGGAAAAGATTTAGACAGAATTGAAAAGGTAACTATTGGTGGAGCTTTGGCTCGCGCTTTTATCTTCAAATGTCCTTACTGTAAAAAATTACTCAGTATATTTGGGGGTTAACTTTTTCTATTTCCTCCCTAATTTAAGCAACAGGCCTAAAAGATGATATTGTTTACTTTTATAAACAACCGACCTGTTTATCTGGTAAGAAGAGGTGATGTTTGGTAGACTATGGTCAACAATGGACAAAGAAGCATTGCGACAATTTCTGATAGATTCAAATAAAGCTGGCTACGCTGGTGGTGAAGAGAAAAAGTGGATCAAAGAACCAGATGGTTCAACTACGATTCCCTATACCCAAGGCGAGTGGCGATCATATGATAATTTTTTTGGTGGAGAACCTTATGGTGGTAGAGTCGTCGTTTTTAATGAAGATGAGCCAGTTTGGATGATGGTCTATTACGGATGGGTAGCTGAAGGTGTAGAGACTGATCAGGTTTACGCCATTTTGAGAGATGCATTAAAAGCTATGCCAGAGGGTGCTCCTTTTCGTGGACCAAAGGAGTTGGTTGTTGGCGAACTTACATATCGCAATTCCTGGACCGGAGATGTTGAAAGATATTCCGGCGAGGAACAAATTACCCAAGGTGAAAAGTTGATTTACAAAGCCAATTACTTGGGTGGTTTGGTAGATCAAAGACGAGGAGTTTAATATGACAAACATGCTTTTGGTGTATATCACCTGCGACAGTGTTGACCGGGCCAAAAAGATTGGTAAGCATCTCATGGATAAGAAACTATGCGCTTGCGTGAATATTTTTCCGGAAATGCAACCAATGTTTTTCTGGCCGCCAAAATCGGGCAAAATTGATGAGAGCAAAGAAGTGGTCTTAATTGCGAAAACTGTTGAATCAAAATATCAAACTTTGGAAGATGAGGTTCACAAAGTCCACACCTATGAGGTTCCTTGTGTTTTTGCTATTCCAGTCAAACATGTCGCTAAAAAATATTACGATTGGTTGGTTGGGGAAATGGAATAATTGTTTTTTCTAGTCTGCTCTCAAAATAGCAATCCCGATAATCCCAATAAACGCCAGCACAATCCCAACATATTTTTTTGCTACGATTTTCTCCTTTAGTATCAGCCTGGAAAATAATACTGTTAGAGCTCCATTGCTTCCAGTAATCGGTGATGCAATTGAGGCTGGAGCAAAGGAAAAACTGAGCCACAAAAAACCTGTACCAATGATGTTGAATAAGCCACCCAACAGTGCGAACTTATAATCACTTAACTTCTTGAAAACTCCCTCTATTGATTTTGTGAAGGATTGTTTTTCTATTCTCAGATATGCAAGGGCAACTGGAATTTGCACAAATCCTAGGGAAAACAAGAAGCTAAAGTCACCTGACTTATTGATATATCCTTTAGAGATTGTGTCTGAAAGCCCAATACAAACTGCGGCAATAAAAGGCCAAACTATACCTTTACTCAATTTGAGATCCACCCTTTTTATTTTATTTGGACTACTGGCGATAATACTACCCAATATTGCCAAACATACAAAGAAAGTGACTGGTAGAGATAAAGTTTCATTATTCAATATTCTAGAAAAAATGACTGTGTAAACAGGATAGGTTGCAAGCACTGTTGCTGTGACAGCAAGTTCTCCATGGGATAGAGCGTAAAAGACTATCGCCTCTGAGAGTATTGCTGACACAACTGCAAAAAAGATCGCTTCTCCCCAACTTACACTTCCAGATATTCCCATAAACACGGCTAATGGAACCCAAATCAATAATCCAAATATTGCGTCAAATAGAAAGGCCACAGAAGGTGGCAGTTCTTGGTAACTTTTTCTTAGTGCTAATTGAGAAAAAGCAACAAATACAGCACAGAGAAGCGCAAAGATGATTCCGATCATGGCTTATATTGTAGCTTACAGAGGGTAATTACTAAAACGTAGGAATACGTTTCTAAATTTTCACTGTTTAGTGAAAATGCCTGTTTGAGTGAAACTGGCTAAAGATTTGACAACCAGCGCCAAACGAAGTTAACATCGGCAAACCTTACAGAAAGGAGCATAATTATGAATATGACAATGAAAATGTCCAAACAATTACCTCTGGTTATCTTGATTCTGGTTGTGGTTGTTCTCGGGCTGGGGTTGGTACAGTCAAAATATCAGTCTCTTAAGGTGCAACAAGCTGAAGATCAAAAGCTACAGGAAATTAAAGAGCTGACCATTGCTGGTAGCGAGGATCCTAAATACCGTGACCACACGGCACAATCCACTAAACAATTAAGAGAAAAGCTTTGTTCTCTAATTGCTCGTCCAGCGCAGGAGCGGGAGAAAGCAGTTGCTGCCATTCGTGACTTCCTGGAAATGCCGACTGCCGAAATGGAATATGAATGCAACAATGCCTTTTATAGTCTAGAGGAAGACAGACTTATTCCCGCCAAGGGCGAGACATACATGGTGGGCATGACGTATTTTGTCGTGGATCCGGCAACGAGCTATGTTTTACAAGTGGATGAGACTCCTGGTACCTGGGGATACAAGACCGATGGGACTCGCTGGTTTAGCGATCAGAAAGACTATGACTACTCTGCTAATTACTCTCAGGAAGAGGTAGAGCAAATTGCTAAGGGCTTTATCGACAAACACCCTTCTGCTATTGGCAACATCGATCTGGATAAATTGACGTTGGAAACCGGCAAGAAAGACGGTGGGAACGGTAGGGTAAATTATTTCTTCATTTGGAGAGGCGAAGCCCGAACTGTCCAACACAACCCACCGCTTGAAACGTGCAGTGAAGACCTGAATAAGGATGTTGGGGGCATGTATTACAATGGCAATGGTGTTCCTTGTATTAAGGTTTACGAATCCAAAGAACAGCCTAGTATCAGTATTGCTTTTACTAGTGGTGGGCAACTAATCAATTTCTCCAATGAACTGAATGGACCAGTGAGTAGAGCAACGGTACAATAGACTTATGAAAAGGATTTTAATATTCATTGTATTGTTGATTTTAATTATTACTGTCCAGTATCTTTGGTTTAAAGGGACTATGCGCTGTGTGATTGCCCGGTCAGAAGGTGGCCAAACAGTAAGTTGGGCATTGATTAAAGATTGTTGTTATTAGTTTTCGATTACTGCTTTCAAATTCTTCAGATTTTGTTTCCAGGGTACAAGTAGCCCAACCAGGCAGCAAATGCCTCGTAAACTTGGCCGCGGGGGGTCAGGGCTCGTGTTTTCGAGTCAGTTAGTTCCGAAATGGAACCAACTGGTGCATGTTTTGCACATGTTACCTTATTACGGGTTTGAACCAGTTGAGTTGTCCGGAAATTCCGGATAACTTGAAAATCAAAATAGAAAACTTACTGCTTTTAGCCTGGGGAATACCACATTAGTTACCTCTATTATAGTTAACTATTATAGAAATTCCCCTCATAAAGCGGTTGAAAAATTGGCAATTGTTTTGTATGCTAGTGTCATCACTTAGTAAGTAATGTACATATGGAAAAACTCTTAAAACTCAGAGAAGCAGCAGAGATACTGAGCGTCCACCCAAACACCCTTCGGCTTTGGGATCGCAAAGGTATTTTGGTAGCGGTGCGTATAGGCGAGAGGAAAATTAGGCGCTATCGCCTTGAAGATATTAAGAAATTTATAAAGAAAAAGTAATATGGCAAACGAATTACAAAAACTCAGCAACTTTGTCATTTTCCAAACCGAAGAGGGAAAAGTAAACATTGATGTGTTTTTTGCCGATGAAACCTTATGGCTGACTCAAAAAGTAATGGCGGAGCTATTCGATTCTACAAAGCAGAACATTAGTTTGCATTTGAAAAACATTTTCAATGAAGGAGAGTTGGAGGAAAATTCAGTTGTCAAGGAATTCTTGACAACTGCCACTGACGGTAAATCATATAAAACTTTATTTTATTCACTTGATGTAATCATTGCCGTTGGTTACCGCATCAACTCAAGTCGAGCAACCAAGTTTAGAATCTGGGCCACTGATGTATTGCACAATTTTATTCTCAAAGGGTTTGTCTTGGATGATGAAAGATTGAAGCAAGTTAGGCATTTTGGGCAAGATTATTTCGATGAATTACTAGAGAGAATCCGAGAAATTCGTGCTAGTGAGCGTAGGTTCTATCAGAAGATAACTGATATTTATGCTTTGTCGGCGGATTATGATAAAGACTCCAAAACCACCAAGGAGTTTTTTGCTACAGTGCAAAACAAACTCCACTGGGCAATAACCGGTAAAACTGCGGCAGAGATAATCTACACAGAAGCCGATGCCAAGAAAGCTTTTATGGGCTTAAAAACTTGGAAGAACTCTCCCAAGAAAAAAATCTTACAAAGCGACATCGCGATTGCTAAAAACTATCTAAGTGGAAAACACATTGAACAGCTCAACCGTCTAGTTTCTTCTTATCTTGATCTCGCTGAAGACAGGGCGATACGGGGAATTGTGATGAACATGCAAGATTGGGCGGATTTCCTCAACCGGTTTTTGGAATTGTCTGAGTATCCAATCCTGAGCCACAGAGGAACCATCTCTGCTGAGCAAGCCTTGTTGAAAGCCAAAGCTGAGTATGAAAAATTCCGGATGGAGCAGGATGAAAAGTATGTCTCTGACTTTGATCGGGAGGTGAAGAGGTTGGTTAAGGGAGAAAGTAAAATTGGGGATAAAATAAAGAAGAAGTGAATATGAAATCAAAAACCAAAATAGAGATTTCAAAATCTCAAATCAAACAAATTTTTAAAGATAATTATCCACTCTTTAAGAAAATCGTGGAGAATGTGTTTTGTGGATATTGTAGTGGAGATCATATCACCACCATTGTTGATTATCGGGCTTATATTCTCGATAATCTTGACCTTCTACTGCAAGGTAAGTGTAAAAAATGCGGTCATGAAGTAGGTAGAATTTTAGAAACAGGAGAGGTTGAAAAATATAAATTGGGAATTGAATCACTTCTTACGGTATGAAGGACACCATGACTAGTAAAGATGTTTGGACAATCTACTCGGAATTGAAAGATAATGGTATTGAAATTTGGTTAGATGGGGGGTGGGGCGTTGATGCGTTGCTTGGTGAAATCACTCGCACCCACTCTGATTTAGATATTGTGGTCCAGAAAAAAGATCTACCCCAACTTAGAAAATATCTTGAAAGCAAAGGTTTTAAAGATATTCAACGAGATGATACATGGGCTTGGAATTTTGTCTTAGATGATTCATCTGATTTTAATAAGATTCAATTTTGAACTTAAATAAAGAGATAGGGTGTCAAAAGCTTGGTGTGACTTGGGTTAACTTCTAATAATACTTCTCTGTTCCGCAACGAGTATACTTAGGGGGAGCCAATCGGCACTTAATATACCAAGTTATAAATTAGTTCGGAGGTGAAAATTATGGAAGAAACAAAGAATTGTCCTAAATGTAAAGGTGTTATGGAAATAGGTTGGATAACTGAAGTGTATAGCCCTTTTAAAAGAGCATCTTGGGTTCAAAAGGTTCATTGGTTTAAGGGTAATGCTCATCATCCTGTAGATTCTTACAAATGTAAAAATTGTGGATTTATTGAGAATTACTCGACTCGAGAGGGTGGTAATTTATAAGTTTAGTGGTAAGCCAATTTTAAAATGAAGGGAGTATACAAGGCTTTGCTTTTAATTTTGTTATTTGCGGTTCAGTATCGGTGGTTTAAAGGGACTATGCGCTGTGTGATTGCCCGGTCAGAAGGTGGCCAAACAGTAAGTTGGGCATTGATTAAAGATTGTTGTTATTAGTTTTCGATTACTGCTTTCAAATTCTTCAGATTTTGTTTCCAGGGTACAAGTAGCCCAACCAGGCAGCAAATGCCTCGTAAACTTGGCCGCGGGGGGTCAGGGCTCGTGTTTTCGAGTCAGTTAGTTCCGAAATGGAACCAACTGGTGCATGTTTTGCACATGTTACCTTATTACGGGTTTGAACCAGTTGAGTTGTCCGGAAATTCCGGATAACTTGAAAATCAAAATAGAAAACTTACTGCTTTTAGCCTGGGGAATACCACATTAGTTACCTCTATTATAGTTAACTATTATAGAAATTCCCCTCATAAAGCGGTTGAAAAATTGGCAATTGTTTTGTATGCTAGTGTCATCACTTAGTAAGTAATGTACATATGGAAAAACTCTTAAAACTCAGAGAAGCAGCAGAGATACTGAGCGTCCACCCAAACACCCTTCGGCTTTGGGATCGCAAAGGTATTTTGGTAGCGGTGCGTATAGGCGAGAGGAAAATTAGGCGCTATCGCCTTGAGGATATTAAGAAATTTATAAAGAAAAAGTAATATGAAAACCAAAATCAAGAAAATCACGGTTCAGGGTCGCCAGGTAAGCATCATGCTTCATTCAGAGAATGAGGACTTTATTTCTCTAACCGATATGCTTAAAGCCAAGGATGGTGATTTTTTCATTTCTGACTGGCTTCGTAATAGGAATACTGTTGAATTCTTAGGAATCTGGGAGAGATTACATAATCCAAACTTTAATTATGGCGAATTCGCCACAATTAGAAGTAAGGCTGGTTTGAATAACTACAAGATCAGTGTTAAAGAGTGGGTAAGTAGGACTAATGCTATTGGACTAAAAGCCACAACAGGGCGTTATGGGGGCACATATGCTCATAAAGATATCGCTTTTGAATTTGGCATGTGGATCAGTCCAGAATTTAAGATCTACCTCATCAAAGAGTTCCAGAGATTAAAGCAAGAAGAAAACCTGCGCCTTGAGCAAGGATGGGATATTAAACGCATGTTGGCCAAAATTAACTACAAGATCCACACCGATGCAGTGAAGGCTCACTTGATCCCGACAAATATCTCAAAAAACAGAACAAATATGGTTTATGCCAACGAGGCGGATGTGCTTAACGTAGCCTTATTCGGCAAAACCGCTAAAGATTGGCGAGATGAGAACAAGGGCAAAGATGGCAACATGCGCGATTATGCCGATGTGACGCAGTTGGTAGTACTTGCTAATCTTGAGGGAATTAACGCCGAGCTGATCCGGCAAGGATTGCCTCAATCTGAGCGTCTGCCACAACTTAATCAGATTGCTATTTCCCAGATGAAATCCTTGTTGGGTAGTAGTAGTGTGAAGAAACTAAAGGCTTAGGGTCAATTATTCGAAAAATTCGAATAGTTGGAACCAACTATCCGGAAAAACCGGATGGTTCAAAAATAAGAATATAAATGACTATGACAAACGATATCTTACAAAACTATATCCAAGAGGTCACTTCAAAGTATACTCACTTAGAAACAAGTGAGTATGGCTATAGAACCGATTTTGAGTTGCTACTTAAGGGCGTTTTCGAGTCAATAAATGTTTCTCGTTTTGATCACGATGCAAAAGCAAAACAGGGCAATAAACCAGATTTTGTGGTTATAAAAGATGATGTTCCCATCCTTTATATCGAAACAAAGGATATAGGGGTTTCTCTAGATAAAATCGAAAAATCGGAACAGATGTCTCGCTATTTTGGTTACACCAACCTTGTGTTGACAGACTATGTTGAGTTCCGCTTCTATCGCAATGGTTTACCTTATGGCGAGCCGATTAAAATCGCGCAGTATGATCAGGCTAGTCGATCAATATCTCCACTCCCCAAAAATTACGAGTACTTAGCAAAAACTTTTGTAGACTTTACTCAATCTCATAAAGAGCCAATTAAGTCAGGCAAGCATTTGTCAAAGATCATGGGAGGAAAGGCCCAGCGTATCCGCGACAATGTTCGCCAATTTTTAGCCACCGAGTCAGAAAAGAACTCGGAGCTTTTTCGTGTATATGCAACGATTAAAAAACTGTTGGTTCATGATCTTAGCAAAGATGCCTTTGCTGACATGTATGCTCAAACGTTAGTGTATGGACTGTTTGTGGCACGTTTTTACGACGATAGTCCTACTACTTTTACTCGCCAGGAGGCCAGGGATCTTATTCCTGCTTCTAATCCATTGCTTAGGCATTTTTTTGACCACATTGTGGGACCAAACTTTGATAAACGACTTGAGTATATTGTTAATGAGTTATGCGAAGTATTTTCCCATGCCGATGTTGAGAAATTGATGAAGGAATATTTCCAAGAAGACTTGTTTGGGAATGAACAAAGAGGACCAGATCCAGTTATTCATTTTTATGAAGACTTTTTAAAAGAGTATGATCCTGAACTACGAAAGAAAATGGGGGCTTATTACACTCCTCTGCCGGTAGTAATGTTTATTGCTCAAAGTGTGGATAGCTTGCTCAAAAGTGAGTTTAAATTAAGCGGTGGATTGACCGATACCACTAGGGCAAAGAACGATTTACATCGTGTGCAAATTCTTGATCCGGCGGTTGGCACGGGTACTTTTATTAGTGCTGTAATCAGAATTATTTATGCCAGGTTGCTTAAGTCTGGTCAGAAGGGTCGTTGGCCCAAGTATGTCCACAATGATTTATTGCCCAGAATCCACGGTTTTGAGCTAATGATGGCTCCCTATACTATTGCCCACTTAAAATTGGCAATGGCTTTTAAAGAAACAGGTTTTAAGTATTTTAACCGACGTTTGGGAATTTACCTTACTAACTCTTTGGAAGAAACTGCCAAGCAAGAAGAACTTTTTACCGCCTTTGGTTTGGCGGAAAGTATTGCTGAGGAATCAAAAGAAGCCTCTATTATCAAGAACAAGACTCCCATTATGGTGGTAGTTGGCAATCCTCCTTACTCTGGGGAATCAAGTAATGCGGGGTACAGCGGAAATGATGTTTACAAGATTGAGCCTGGTGGTGGAAAGCTGCGGGAAAGAAACTCCAAGTGGCTTAACGATGACTATGTTAAATTTATTCGTTTTGCTGAAGAGATGGTTGAAAGAACAGGTGAAGGCATTGTGGCCATGATTACCGCCCACGGCTATATTGATAACCCCACTTTTAGAGGAATGCGTTGGCATTTAATGAAAACATTTGACGAGATTTATGTTTTGGATTTACACGGCAACACTAATAAGAAGGAAAAAGCTCCTGATGGTGGTGAAGATAAAAATGTGTTTAACATCAAAACCGGAGTATCGATCTTCTTTGGAGTTAAAAAGCAGGATAGTAAAACAGACCTAGCTCAAGTGTATGTTGCAGATCTGTACGGTAAAAGACAGGCAAAATTTAAATATCTGAATGACAACTTGATTAACTCAGTCAAATGGGACGCTCTAAAACCCTCTGAGCCTAATTATGTATGGGTGAGGCGTGATGAGAAAAAACTAGAAGAATACAATAAAGGTTTTTCCGTCAACGAACTATTTCCAGTTTCAAGTGTAGGTGTGGTTACTTCCAGAGATGCCTTTGTAATTGATACAAGTAAAAAGGTGTTGGCCAATAGAATTCGAGAATTTTTGCGTTGTCAAACACCGCAAGAAGCTAAAGCAAAATTTAATTTACGAGAGAATCAAAAATGGAAGATAGCAGATGCCCTCAGGCATGAATTTGACGAAAGCAACATAGTCCCCATCAGCTATCGCCCGTTTGATACTAGGTTTATCTACTACCACGATGATTTTATCGAGCGATCGAGAAAAGAAGTAATGGCAAATTTTATAGTTTGTAAAAATATTGGATTAGTGACCGCTAGGTCAAATAAAAATCCTGAGGCAGATCATTTTTACATATCAGAATTAATAACAGAAGCTAAATTAGGAGAGTCTAGTACTCAGTCGGCCGTTTTCCCCTTGTTTGTTTACAGAAACAATACTAAGACCTTAAACTTTAAACCTGAAATTAAAAACGAAATAGAAAAAATAGTAGGTCAAGTAAATCCAGAAGATATTTTGGATTACATTTATGCGGTACTTTATTCACCAGACTATAGAAAAAAATACAATAACTTCTTGAAGTTAGATTTTCCGAAAATTCCTTATCCAAAAGATAAAAGGTCATTTGCCAGGCTAGTCAAATTAGGTAATAAGCTTCGTCAGTTGCATTTGCTGGAATCCCAAGTAGTTAATGACTATATAACCACCTATCCCGAAGCAGGTACTGACATAGTAGACAAACCAACTTATAAAGATGGAAATGTTTTCATTAATGAAACACAACATTTCGGAAATGTTTCAGAAATAGCTTGGAATTTTTGGATCGGCGGGTACCAACCAGCACAGAAGTGGTTAAAGGATCGAAAAGGCACAACACTTGCTAATTCAGATATTGAGCATTATCAAAAGATGATCGTGGCTTTGGTGGAGACAGAGAAGGTTATGAAAGAAATAGACATATGATTTCACAAGTTAACATTAAAAACTTTCGTTCTATAAAAGAACTGTCATTTGAACCAAATAATCTGACTGCCTTAATTGGACCAAATAGTAGCGGTAAGACTAATGTATTAAAAGCCATTGATCTTGTACTAGGTGAAGGATGGACAACTAAGGCAAGAGTAGCTAGAGAGCTTTTTAATGATCCTACACAATCTATTGAAATAGAAATTGTTTTTGATACACCCGTTGTTGTTCCTAGTAATAGTGGATATCGAGACACTGAAGTCTCAAGTGTTGAATTAACCATGTCACTGACTCCGGAGTTAACAGCCAGAACAACGATAAATGGAGGAAATACTTTTTATGGTCAAGAGTTATTTAAGAAACTATGCCATTTTATTTTAATTCCTTCAGATAGAAACTTGACATCTGAGCTGAAAGTTAGCCAATGGACCATGCTTGGAAAAATGATGAGGCTAGTTTATGAAAACTATGTGGCTAACTATGATAACGATGAACAAAAGTTGAAAGATGATTTCACAGATAAAATTGCTACTGCAAAAGCATTTTTAGAGAATGATTTTTCTGAAGATATCACTTTTAGCAAATTTGTTGATACTTTCAAAACAAAATGTAAAGCAAATAGTCTTGGGTTAGCTTGCGACTTTGATCCTAGTTTGGATATCTATAATTTGAACTGGTTTTATAAAACATTACAGATTCATGTAAAGGAAGATATTCCTGGTAAGCATTTTGACAGTGAAGAGGTTGGAGCAGGAATGCAGAATTTATTAATGATATCTATCTTCCAAACATATTCTGAACTAGTAGGAGGAAAGGTTATTTTTGGTATTGAAGAACCAGAAATATATTTGTATCCCCAAGCACAAAGATCACTTTATAAAAGCTTTATTGAATTATCGGAAAACACACAAATAATATATACGACACACAACCCCAATTTTGTAAATGCTTGTAGAGCTGACGATATTTTCTTACTAAGAAGAAGTGCAGAATTAGGGACTTATAAACTTAAAAAGGATGACTATTTTAATAGTGATCAGGCAGAAGATGATAGGGTCAAATATAAAATATATACACATTTTAATCCTGAGAGAAATGAACTTTTCTTTGCAAAAAAAGTTTTGTTAGTAGAAGGAGCATCAGACAAAATATTATTTACCACTTTATGTGAAGAAAAATGGGATATTGATCTTGATGCTCTTGGTATTTCAGTAATAGCTTGTGATGGGAAAGCTGGAGTTAACTACTTCTTAGGTGTGTGTAACCTGATTGGTCTTGAAGATTATTTTGCAGTATGGGATGAAGATCCTGAAGACGAAAGTTATAAACCGGAGAAGGATTTTTTACCTGAAGCTATGAGTAGTGACAAAGGTCTAGAAATAACTGGTAATTTGGAATCATTTTTAGGTTTATCAAGTTCGAATAATTCTGAAAAAGTAAAAAATGCCCATAAATGGGCTGTTGAAGTTAATAAGGACGATATTCCAAAAGAGTTTCAAGAGTTGAAGGATTTTTTATCTGGGGGATTCTCTAGTGTAAATGAGAGTGAAGAGACAGAAGAAGCTAACGCAGAACCAAACCCAGAATCAGATGATATACCGTTTTAAAATATGAACGATCAAACTAATCAAGGAAATTCTATGAACGATATCAAGTGTCCCCACTGTAAAAAAGTCTTTAAGGTTGATGAGGCCGGATTTGCCGATATCCTCAAACAAGTTCGTGATCATGTGTTTGATAAAGAGCTTCACGAACGATTAGAACAAGCTGAAAAAGAAAAGGTGGATGCTGTCAAACTTGCTGAGATTAATACAAGGAGCGAGTTACAGGCTGATATTACAAAAAGAGATACAGAGATAGTTGAATTGAAGGCGGAAAAAGATGCTCTGATCGCCAAAACCATAGCTGAAAAAGATACCGAGATTGCCAAACTACAATCAAGACTAGAAGCCTCGGATACCGATAAGAAATTAGCTGTTACTGAAGCTGTATCAAAAGTAGAAAAAGAACGAGATGAACTTAGCGCAAAGCTTGAGTCATCTGTAACAGAAAAAGAGTTGGCCGTGACTAAGGCTGTTAATGTAGTCGAAAAGGAGCGCAATGATCTGGCTGGAGAACTGAAAATTAAAGATGAACGACATGAGGCTGAGCTGAAACTTAAAGACGAACAGATTGCTCAATATAAGGACTTCAAGTCCAAGCAGTCAGTCAAACTACTGGGTGAAAGTCTTGAGGAACACTGCAAGATTGCATTTAGGCAGTGGCAATCCGCTGGTGCCTTTAAGAACGTGCACTTTGAAAAAGACAATGATGCTAGTGCTGGCGGTAAGGGTGATTACATCTATCGTGAAACTGACGAGGCTGGCAACGAAATCTTATCGATCATGTTCGATATGAAGAACGAAGCTGATGATAGTATCACAAAGAAGAAAAACGAAGACTACTTTAAGAAGCTTGATAAAGATCGTATTGAGAAGAAATGTCAGTATGCAGTGTTAGTAAGCGTACTTGAGGCAGACAGCGAACTTTATGCTGGCATTACCGATGTTTCGTATGCATACGACAAGATGTACGTAGTTCGTCCACAATTTTTTATTCCAATCATAACCCTGTTGCGCAATGGTGCTTTAGACTCGTTGAAATATAAGGCTGAGTTAGCACTTGTGCGTGATAAGGACATAGATGTCACCAACTTCGAGAATGATTTACAACTCTTCCAGGATGGCTTCATGAGGAATGTCAAGGATTCTAGTAACAAGTTTCGAGATGCTATGGATGGTATTGATCTGACAATCAAAAAGTTGGAGGGTATTAAGGAGGCTTTACGTTTGTCTAACAAACATCTGCTTACTGCCGGTAACAAGGTTGAAAACGTGTCGGTAAAACGGCTAACCAAAAACAATCCTACTATGGTTGCAAAATTTGAAGAGCTTTCTGATAA
>Ga0210057_1000362_pt1 | contig 76037 bp, 77 predicted proteins | sample CryGeyCG2114_010_2_FD_183968 | JGI IMG/M metagenome (GOLD analysis project Ga0210057, IMG submission 183968) | Groundwater microbial communities from aquifer - Crystal Geyser CG10_big_fil_rev_8/21/14_0.10 (SPAdes) (version 2) | ecosystem: Environmental > Aquatic > Deep subsurface > Groundwater ... | reverse complement strand
GCTCCGATCACGAAGAGAAGAATGCCCGCCGTGATTCCGAGCATGATGGGAATCGCCACGTCGGAGCCGTCGAGACCGAAGGCTACGCTCAGCGCACAAAAGAATGCCGGGAATATCCCGCACGAAGCATCCGCTACCGGCTCCTCTTCCGCCGCGAATACGGTTTCCTGCGGCCGCCACTCGATGTCAGCAGCACTCACACCCTGCGCTTGTGCTCTTTGAGCAAGCGTCGCGACCATCGCGTCGATCTCCTCTTCCGACATTTGCGTCGTGCGCGGATCTGTGAGAATAGCTGCTCGAATACTTGCTTCGAGTTCTCCACTCGACTGCGCACTCACAGCAAAAGGAAAGATCGCAAACACGAGTGACGAAAGTAATACCGTCGTAATTAGTCGTGCCGCACTCATACTTGCAACGATATCAGAGTTCTTGACTTATTGTTCCTCAAAGATGGGGATTATGTTCACTATCGCGGTCTCAGTAATGGATGTTGGCGTTGCGTCGGGCAGAGCATCACAATCGAGAGTATACTCCGCTTGTTCAGTGAGAGCACTCGAAGTTGTGCCGTATGAGCCTGAGAATACTCCGCTCCAGCTATCACCATTGGAGCCTGTAACGGTACACGACGTCGCATTTTCGACGTTCCAATACACGCTGACAAAATTTCCTGATCGTATAAGAGCTGGAACGACCTGTAAGTGCCCCGAGGCGGTGAAAGAAAGTATGTCGCCTCCCAAGGCTCCTTCCGTACCAGTTTCATCATAGTACGCAGAGAACTCTGTGAATGTGATTGATGCCTGTGGCAGACATACACCCGCAGAACAACCGTATGGACACGTCTCGACGAACGAATCGACGCATGTTGCATCGATATACCATCTATCATCTCCACTACAGTAATACGAAGGTGTGCAGTTACATTCCCCTGCCACGTGCGGATAGGAAGGGCACGACGCGGGTACGATCGATAAACCGCTTCGCGCGGATGCATCAGAAAAACGCACTTCCGAAGAAACGAATCCTTTCTTTGGCGCGTTGAGTCCTATCATCACACCCGCCAATACAATGATGGCGAGAAATAACGAAACGTACGATTGTTTGGCACGCAGTGACATCAGAGTAATTGTAACTCGTTTATTTCTTTTTGCTCGTCTATGGCGTGCATATTGTCTTCCACTGAGGTACGGAGGGCCGCTATTCCTTCTTCCGCGACACGTGGATCATTGCCAGGGTACGCAATGAGCCACATGTCTCTTGTAACGCCCTGTACGAGCACGTGGGCACGTTGTATATACTCGCGCGCCTTTTGGAGATCGCCCACCTCATACGCCGTGATCGCAGCACTGTTGAGGAGCCACGCGTTCTCCTGCTTCTTGTTGAGCAGCTGCTCAAGTATTGCGAGAGCATCTTCCGAGCGCCCGTCTTTCAAGAGTACCCACGCATAATCGTTTACCGCCGCCCAATTGTTGGGGTAATGCTCGAGATACGTTTCAAAACTTGAAGCGGCCTCTTTATAACGCTCCATAAATCCGAGTACAAGCCCTCGCACATAGTGCGAACTTGGTGTCGTTGTGCCGAAAAGCTCTATTTGTGCATTGATGAGCGCGAGCGCAGCAGGAAATTGGCCTTCCAAGAAAGCGATGCGCGCCCGTTGGTGCCGCACGTACTTGTGCGCCGGATCGAGTTTCATGACCTCACCATAAAAATACTCGGCGCGATCGATATCGTAGAGATCAGTGTGCGCCACCGCATCAAAATGTCGACTGCCGTATTGATACGCACGTTCTGCGGAAGAGACTATCGTATATGCTACATCCTCCCACGTATTCTCAATGGGAACACGTGCGACCCATATTGCTATGATGAAAGCGATGATCGAAGGTGCGAAAATCCAGAGCGCTCGATATCTTTCGCGGGCACAACGCATACCGATAGCGCTAAGAATACCATTATCGCAACACCCTCTTTCTTCCCCATGCATTCCTGTACACACGCGCTACTTTCTAATTTATACACAATCTCCTACACTAGAGACATGAGAGACTTGCGACACCTTCTTGTATACACAGCGATCGTACTCGCCATAATCGCTGTCATAAGTATAGGATTCGTCTTATTTCCAGACTTTCGATTTTCTTGGCAGTCGAAAGCTCCTGAAGAGCCCCAGGTGAACGGTTCGGAAATCATGAGCGGTGTTGCAGAGTTCATTAGTAGTGCGTGGCGCCCCGACGGCACTTTTGCAGATTATTATCAATGCACGAAAAATGACATGGTGTGCAAACCTTTGCTGAACGAATCAGCATACGCTGGAGGGCATGCGATCGCGTATCTTCTGCGCTATGCGGAGGCAACAGGGCTTACGCTCTATCGATACAAAGCCGACGCTGCGATGGAAAAAGCGCTGTCCGCATGTGAGATCGACGTCAACGAGTGCGAGCGTAATTTCTTCGCCCTCGCCGCATACTATGACGTGACGAAAGAAAAGCGCTACTTAGAAGCACTGGAAAAAGGCATACAAGCATTACCGCAAAATGTTACTTACAGTACTGTCGAGGAAGTCTTTCCTCTTGTCGTTTCCGATCATATGAACAAACTTGCCCTTCTTTACGAGTACACGGGCAAACAAGCGTATTACGATGCCGCCGATGCTGTCGCTCGTGCCGTCGCTCTGCAGGGACTCAACGAATATGGTGGGGTGGATTTATATTACGCTAACGGCTCTGCTGTAAAGGTTAGGGCTCCACTTTTTGCAGCAAGCATACTGACGCCCGCGTACAAAATAACGAAAAACGAGACGTACAAGAAAGCGATAGACAGTATCTTTCTTGACACTGATATTGGCTCGCATGCAGATGCGTTTTTCTCAACCGTGACCCCACTTCAAAACATGCGCCTAACGGTAGCTGGACTTATCGAAATGGCCGACGTGGAGACCGACCCTGCGAAAAAACGTTCTTACGACAACGCTGCGGACAGTATGATGGTACTTATCGTGAAAAATCGTTTGGATTCTCCCTTACGTCCCATCTTTGATGGAACAAACAACTTTGTTACTGGGTGGATTAACGAGATCAAGCGACCTGAAGACGTTTCTTATCTAGAGGTCAACCTAAAAAGCACGTATGAAAATGCCCTGATCGCAACTCTCCTCCTCGAGGGAGGATACCGTGATCATGAATTGCTTCTCGACTCTTTCGGAGAAAGATAAGGAGTTTCCTCTGTCTGTTCGAGTTTCGAGTGTAGGTTTTGCTTATTCGTTTGAATTTGAAGTAGCACTGCAATGTGTACTACTCAGAAGCCACCACTGGTCGAAGTGCCGCCTGATGTGCATCCCCCTGCTCCTATACCGCCACCGCCACCGCCACCACTATAGCTCGCTTCTGCATATCCCCCTCCCTCGCCACTATAGTTCGGTTGCGCATAGTAGGTGCCCTGCCCGTAGTAGGTGCTTTGGGCGTATGGAGCATCAGCATGTGCAGTGTAGCCAACCGCAATGTTCTCATCTATAAGCTGGGAGTTCTCACCATCGGTAGTCAAAAAAGCCAAGAAGAAGCCAAAGATAATGGAGGTTGCGTATAGCGTATAGGTACGCATTTTTCTCGCTTTTCGTCTTAATGCTACTGTCATAGTGTCAAGTATGCCAATGGCTCTGCGATTATCCAAGCACCACGCTGTGGATGAGGGATTCGGTCGTTCCATCGATGTCAAGCAAGCACTCGATCTTTTCGTCAAAAGATCCTCCCATCGCACAGCATCTGAGACCAAGGGCCCCGGCGGTAAGGTACACATTCTCACCCAAATGTCCTGCCTCAAGGACGATGTACCGATATCCGCGCTCGCCATACTTTATTTGATTGCGCCAAAACACTGCCGTAATGACGAGAAGGAGTGAAGCATCCTGCACCCACTCATAGACAAACAGGTCTTTTATGTCTTGGGGTGAAAAGGGTCTCTGCCAGAGTACATCGAGTGCATGGTCTTTGACATTGTAATGATATATACCAGAGGGAACTGATTCACTTCCCGAAAACACTACCGGATATACTTCGAGAGGAAATCGGCCTCCGCCGGAGGGATACGCACGAGTCGACACAATATCTTCTTTTCTATTCAAAATACCGCACGAATACAAGAGGAGTGTTGAGAGCATTTCCTTTTGTACTGGTCTCCCTGAAAATGTGCGGCAAGATTGTCTCTGGTAAAGAAGATCGAAGTAATCTGCCGTGGGCCGCTCGCGCTCGAGCGGTATTGTCGGGAGGTTCGCATAGTTTTTGTAATAGACTGTCTTCCATTCCTTCGGCCAGAGCGAATCATCTGGGGAAATGTAGACAGTGCCCTTACCCGTGAGATCCTTGGATGCAACATGAAACAATGAAGAGAAATCTATATACATGGAATTGCGCGTAAGCGTACCATGTCTCATTGCGCTTTCACAACACACACCCTCCGGTATAATGAGGAACTATGCAGGAAGAGAGAGCACTTGAAGAACAGCCGTACCTTCCATTTCCTTTGCACACCCTACGTTCTAAGAAACGCGCTCTCGAGGAACTTAGCGAGCCATGTGGAAGGTTTCGTTCGCCTTTGCGTGTCGAGGAATCCATCCGATTACTCATCTCGAAGCAATCGCGAACATTTGACGTTTTCGGGGATGCGACTCACGTTGTTGGCCCTGGTGCACCGCTTAATTGGTATGCACTTCTTCGATACCTGAGAAGACAAGGGGTAACGGAAAACGCAACATTTACGTTTAGAAGCGTTTACAACGATCTACCCAAACTCTACATTGCCGACTTACATGCACCAAATGACATACACAAAAAAATCGGCTATAGCTCTGGATTCGGCTATGCTCGGGAAGGAGAGATCGAATCTGCGCTGTCGAAAGCTATAGGAGAACTACTTGAAAGGTACACGTTAATGTCCTCACGCTACGATTCTCCCATACGCGCGTCGTACCACGATATGCGAAAAAGGCGTGGCCGTACCCTCAATATATTTGAGCTCAACGACTTCCTGCCGTGGCAGAAAGAGCAGACTCTTCGCTTCAAACGAGACGCGCAGACACCGATGCATTGGGTAAGGGGCAAGACGTTCGATGGTCGTACAGCGTACCTGCCTGCCCAGCTCGTCTTTTGGGACTACTATACCGAGCATGACAAAGAAGAGACGATACTCGCTCAAGCTACGACCAATGGCGCTGCCGGGCACTTCTCGAGAGAAGAAGCGATCCTTGCCGGCCTCCTCGAACACATTCAACGAGACGGATTCCTTATCTACTGGCTCAATCATCTCTCTCCAAAAATTATAGATGTCGCTGAAGTCGGGGACCCTAAGGTTCAGGAGATTCTTACATCCATGCAGAGATATGGTTTGGAAATCTACTTTTTGAATACCACGAGTGATATTACTGTGCCGTCGATTACCTGCACGATTGTTGATAGGCGCACCGACGAGCCAATGCTTGCAATGGGTGCGAGCACAGGCTTCAATCTCGAAGAACTCATCGTACATAGCGCAGACGAGGCGCTCGCTGTTTTCAATGCTGCAAAACGGTATCCCGCATATACTCTCCCTCGCGATTACCGACCATTTTCCGACTCTACGCTCGGCCACACCAGACGATTGAGTGTCTGGCGTGGAAAGACGATGCTTGAGCGTTTCTCTTTCTTCATCTCGGGCAAATGCCAATGTGTCGAGGACTTTATGGGTGGGAAAAAATGCGGAGATTCTCCGCAAGAACAACTGCAGTACGTTGTCGACACGCTCCACACGAAAGGCTCCGGATACGAAATCTACTTGTATGAAGCCAGGCACAAGGTACTAAAGGCATTGGGATATCATGTTGTACGCACCATTGTTCCGCAACTGATACCCCTTCACCTTAGTGAACACTTGGCAACGCTTGATTCAAAGCGATTACGCGAAGTCCCCGGCAAACTTGGTCTTACGCCAGCGAAGGAATTGAACCCCTGGCCGCACCCCTTTCCCTGATGTATGTTCCGCTTTTCATTCCCCGAGCGCTCGCGTGGGATAGTACAATCACGACACCTTGGGATCGCCCTCGTCATATTGCTCGTCTCTTTCGTGGCTGCGCGAGCGACGTTGGAAGTTGCATTCGCGCCACCGAATGCTCAGAAAACGTTGTCAGCATGCGTCAAAGAAACGAACAATACGGTTGCCGCGGAGAATTGTCTGCGCGAAGCGATACGAGATTTGCTCGCCGTCTATTCGACACCTCAGCTGATGAATGCTACAGGGGCATATCAGCTTCCCCAAAATATCCGCGGTCAATGTCACGCTATCGGCCATATCATAGGAGAGGAAACATTCAAGAAGACGAGGTCTCTCGAGACGGCACTCTCCGCGTGCACGAACGATTGTCGCTCGGCATGCTTGCATGGTGCACTTACAGCTGCCGTGCTTGAGACCATGGGGGGAGGGTACGACGAGGAGGACATCGCACACGCAGATACCGAGACGCTTACTAAGATGGGAAAACTGTATTGCGATAGAAGCATTGTACTCTGCCATGGGCTCGGGCATATCGCCTACATCACTGCAGAAGCACTGCAAGACGCTCTTGTGCTGTGCAATAGCATAGCGTCTGGATTTACCGCAGAGGCCTGCTACCAGGGGATTTTTATGGAGCGAACAGGAACCTCCGATGCCGCCACGCCATTTGTGGACGATATACCATACGAAATACGCGACGGCGACTATACCTATCCGTGCCTCGACATCGACCAGAAATATCGCCACGCTTGTTTCCAGACACTGGCTGAATTCCAGTTGCCGCTTCTTGAAAACGCTGACATTGCGGATCCACGCGAACATTTGTCGCTGGCTATACGAGTGTGCGACGCTCTTGAAGGGAGAGAACGAGCGTACTGCTTTGAGGGTATTGGGGTCGAATCCACATTTTTCGGCTTCCGAACCTTCGACGAAAAAGAGCTCCAACCACTCTGCGATCAGTTGCCGCGAGCTCCTGATCGAGCTTCATGCACACTTGGAGTCCTCACAAAATACTTCTTTATCGATGAGTATGCTACGCGTTATTGCGACAATATCGCGGAAGAAGAGAGGCGTTCGATATGTTACGACGGGATGTTCAGTTGGTCTGAGCGATTTGGATACAGCTGCACAACGCAGGCAGGCAACTTCTGCGCATGTGGTGGCTCGCAGATGTGTATCGCACAACAAAAGATATACGAAGCAACGAGTGATACCATGCCGGATTATCGCTTCGGGCTCTATGGAGCACCAAGTAACTACCGAGAAAAGGACTGAATCCCCTCTCATGATTTCCTGTGAAGGCTTGACTTCATGGAAATCTCATTCATGGTGAAAGATGGCGCATAAGGTGGACTAAACTAAAAAGTTCCGCGACCCCGTGGATGCCACCGCGCCAGAGAGGAGGGTCTCAAAGTGACCCGAGTTCTTTTACTCATCGCCGTCACAGTGGTTACGTTTGCTCTGATGGCGGCGGCGCCGTCTATTGCGCCGGCCCAGGCGCAAAATTGGTCGACATATAAGACGCCGCCAGCATATGCCCAGAAACCGGCGAAGGCGCCGAAATCCCTTAGGGGACGGACCGTATATTCCCCACAGGGGCAAGTATACTTCGACAAAAACGGCGACTACATCCGGAACGGCCGAAAAATCGGCACTTGGCATTCCGAGAAGAAATTCGCGGACGGACGTCTGCGCGTCTGCATCAAGATGGACGTGGGACGGAGCGGATGTCTAACGTTCGACTTCGTCTATGGATGGGCGACCAAGAGTACTCGGGGCGGCTTCAAGTTCTGGCTCTGAGGAGCTCCGAAGCTGCACCATTGGCGCACACGAGACCTTTATAGACTCTCGTGTGCGCCACAATGTTTTATTTCCGCTACACAAAACCGCCTTCGAGGCGGATTTTCTATTACACGATCCTTGCGGGCGATGCTCAGAGCATCTTGACGTCGATGGAGACCTGCCGGCAGGCAGGCGCCGGATGGAAGGTCGATGTTGGTGAACGCTTTCCGCCTGAGGCGGATCCGCCTCGAGCGGACGATCATTACAACATTTTGACATCAATACTTACTCCAGAAGGCAAATCAATATTCGTGAGGGCTTCGATGACTTTCGGCTCAGGGTTCAAGATGTCTATCATGCGCTTGTGGATGCGCATTTCGAATTGTTCACGGGAGTCTTTGTCGATAAATGCCGCGCGGTTGACCGTGTATTTCTTGATGTCGATAGGGAGCGGCACAGGACCCACTATGGTCGCGTTGTAGCGAGATGCCGTGTCGATAATCTGCTTGACGGAATTGTCGAGCACACCATGCTCGTAGGCACGGACGCGAATGCGGAGACGATTCGCCACCTCCACCTTTTTCTTGGCTCGCTTAGGGGCAGACGAAGAAGCAGGCGCAGCTTTCTTTGCCGCCTTTTTTGCCCCTTCGGGGCGGGTCGCAACCGCTTTCTTCGCTGTCATAGAACCCGCAGAGTATGCACCATTCTCCCCTCGTATGCAATACCCGCGTCACTGGTTGCCCTGGCCAACTGACGTCATCGGACGCACAAGGTTGCCCTGTCCTGATTCGGTGAGTCCATGGTATTCCCATGTGCCCCATACCGCCCAGTCAGGGTTGCCGCGATAGCGCGGATCCGTCTCGTGAACAATGAAGTAGTTGTAGTGCCCATCGTCGTCGTAGCCTTTGCAGTTGATGTTGTTGGTGATCCATCCGCTGTCGAGGAAGGACGTGTTCTCAAAACCGCCACGGTATTGCACTTGGTAATCACAGGTCGTAAGCGTCTCTTGGTCGAGCTCATTTGCGGAGTCAACTGTCCCCTGCACGCGGCCATCGCCGAGATCCCAGTACCAATCACCTACATCGTCGTACGCATAGAGCGAAGTATATTTTCCGGTCACAATCACGCCAGCATCGGGATAACCATTCCCGTCGCTATCGATACCGCGCGTGTTTTTGTCTATTTGCTTTTGCTGGCCGGGGACGACGGTGCCTGCGGAAGAGACTGTTACGAGCGCGAACCCCGCTACGAAGATCGCTACGAGCGAGAGAATGGCTGCGTAATGATGGTGCCCTACGTGTGGCTGTTGCGCATCGCTTTGAGGTGTATCTCCATTAGGCATAAATAATACTCTGATGAAACTATTAAATAATTACCCTCAGTATACCGTTTATATTCGGAGCGCGAGTGAGTTATGCAGGATGTATTTTTCACTCCGTGATCGATCAATACCCCTTGTGAGTCTTGAGGAACTTCTTCTCTACAGCAGTGATTTTACGGCCTAATACCTTATTTCTGTGGGGATAGCGACCGAAACGGTCGATGATCTTTTTGTGGTCACGCGCATACCAGAGCGCCTCTTTGTTGCCGAGACCCTTGAAAAGCTTGAGAGATTCGCGGTGAATAACTCGAGATTCGCTGTGCATGAAGGGCATGTAGAGAAACATGCGCTCTTCCCTAGTGAGTTTCTTGTCTGCCCCCGCGCGAATCGCTTCTTGGGCTAAGGCAAGAGCCAGTGCATCGTGCGCGAACATACTCGGAGTGTCGCGAAACATGTTGCGTGCGAATTGGTCGAGCACGACGATCTCCGCGAGCCTGCCACAGGCATTCGCGCGCCACTCAGCTTTCTCTCCCCTCACAATTTGCATGTACGTCTTTAAGAATTTCCGCCGGATCACTGCGTCAAACTTCTTACGCTTGGCAAAACGTTGTTCCGGCTTCGTCTGCTTGAACCAAAATGTGAGAACAGTCTTCCAATGCATGCAAAAATCGTACCACGCCTCACGCAAGACTGATCCAAAAGCGGAGTTTGTCGACACCTGTCGCGGGATTCTCCTCCTTGGTTTCAAGCACACCGCCGTTTTTCTCAATAATTTTCCTCGAGGCAATGTTGGTCTCGTCGCACGTGAGAAGCACACGATTAAGTCCAATTTCCTTTGCTTTCGGCAATGCGAGTTTCAAAATCGCAGTGCCGTAGCCTCTCCCTCGCTGGCTCGGTCGTATTTCGTAGCCGGTGTGCCCATGTAATCGTTCGAGCTCGCTGGTCAAGCGATGCCGAATACTCACCCGGCCTACAAATTCTCCCTCTTCGACAAGCCAGTAGTCTGTCTGCGGCACGAAGCTCTCTGGCAATCGCTCACCCCGCGCATAGCCGCGCACCTGGCGTACGAAATCTTCAAAATTATTTTCTGCCCACGCGAGATCAAGCGTGTCGTACCACCTGTCGGTGTGCGGAAAAGAATAGTCCGTACGGAATTCCTTGAGAGCCTCGAGAAACGAGTCTTTGTATTCTCCCGAAGGCAAAACGAGCTCCATTATTCGCCAACACTCAGTAAGAATTTCTCAATTTTCCTTCGTGCTTCAAGAGTGTTGGGGAGTTCTTCGCGTACGCTCGAAGCGGCATCGTTTGCCTTGTACAGATTACTGGTTACTTCCAGACTGTCTTCATGTTGAAGGTATATCAGATGCCCCATGACTTTCCCGCCATGCACTTGAACGGTTAATGTGCCTCCCGGATCGCTCGAGATATTGAGCGTCATAGACCCTATGTTTTTATTCTCATCTTCATCCTCATCAGAAAAGTCGAGGTTCTTAGATATTGCTTCTCTACCAATGAACTTTTGCACTAGATGCTCCGACAAATCAGGTTTATCCTGCTGCTCCCGGCTCTTCCCTATTTCTTCCATGCCCAAAGTATACCTCTACATTCCCGGCATGGGCATGAGCTCCATCACATCCGCCGTGGCACCCGGCATCTTGAGGTGCGGGCTGTCTGAGAGCATTGCCACTGCCGTTTCTTGCGACTCTGCTTGCACGATGGAGTAGCCACCTATGTCGTTGCTCTTCTGCTCCGCGCCGCTTGCGCTCACCTGCGTGTTTTTCCCCGCTGGCGCACCTGCGTCGGCAAAGCTTGCTATATGTTTTTGCATCCACGCGCCCCACTCGGCCATGTTTTTCTTTTGATCTTCCGGGTTCATGCTCGCCATCGCCTTTTTCATTTCACCCATGTCCATTCTGTATAAAACCAAGAACTTTTTCATATCGCATTTTCTCTAATTGCTATGTGAGTAGTATACATCTCTCCGATGAAGGATTTAATAACGAAAACCGCCGGGGCGATTCACGCCGGCGGTGCGAAATGAGCTTCAGCCCATTCCGTTCAGCCTTATCTTCAAGATCCTTCCCCGCCAACTTACGATCTTGAAGTAATCGGACCGTCTGTGGTACTTGATGAAATCGGAAGGGTCCACGATTCCCCGCCCGATCAAGGTATACAAGACTAAGTCCTGGACCTCGCCCTTGATGGGCGGACTGAACGTTGACCGTCCGTCGAATCCCTCTATCTCAAGCTTGGCTTCCTTCCTTTTTTTATTGGGAAGTTCGCCAGTTGGAACAATCTTGCTCACCATGGCACTTTCCCTTGTTTGGTGGTGGCCAGCCGCAAATGTATCCGTAGAGGTACATAGAGTCAACAACGAAAAAACCCGCCAGGTCGGCGGGTTTTTTCGTGCCTGCTTACTGCAAGCTGCAAGCTGTTCGCTGTTTACGCTACGATCTTCGTCACCACTCCTGCTCCCACTGTCTTTCCGCCTTCACGAATGGCGAAACGCATCTGGTCTTCCATGGCGATCGGTGCGACGAGCTTCACCTTGAAGGTGACAGTGTCGCCCGGCATCACCATTTCTACGCCCTCCTTGAGCGTTACCTCTCCGGTAACGTCGGTGGTTCGGATGTAGAATTGCGGCTTGTAGCCAGTGAAGAACGGTGTGTGACGACCACCCTCCTCCTTGGTGAGGATGTACACCTCACTTTCGAATTCGGTGTGCGGCTTCACAGAGCCCGGTGCACAGAGGATCTGGCCACGGTGCACGTCTTCTTTCTTGGTACCGCGGAGAAGGACTCCGGCGTTGTCGCCGGCCTGACCCTGCTGAAGCGATTTGTTGAACATTTCAACGCCAGTCACGGTCGTCTTGGCGGTGTCTTTGATACCGACGATCTCGATCTCTTCACCCACCTTCACAACACCACGCTCGATACGGCCGGTGACGACGGTGCCTCTGCCTTCGATGGAGAATACGTCTTCGATAGGCATGAGGAACGGCTTGTCGAGTTCGCGAACAGGCTCAGGAATGTATTCGTCGAGCGCCTTTGCAAGCTCGAGTACCTTGTCGCTCCATTCGTTGCCCGGCTCAGGAGCCTCAAGCGCCTTCAAGCCTGATCCGCGGATAACGGGAGCGTTCTTGCCGTCGAAGCCCTGCTTGTCGAGGAGCTCGCGAACCTCCTCTTCGACGAGGTCGACGAGGTCTTTGTCGTCTACTTGGTCTACCTTGTTGAGGAAGACGACGATCTTGGGAACACCCACCTGCTTCGCGAGGAGAATGTGCTCACGCGTCTGCGGCATCACACCGTCGGATGCTGCGACCACGAGGATCGCACCGTCCATCTGTGCGGCGCCGGTAATCATGTTCTTGATGTAGTCGGCGTGTCCAGGTGCGTCGACGTGCGCATAGTGGCGCTTCGGTGTCTCGTATTCAGAGTGCGAGAGCGAGATGGTGATACCGCGCGCCTTTTCTTCAGGCGCTTTGTCAATATCGGTGACTGCCTTCACGTTTGCGGCGTACCCATTGCCCGCCTTGTTCAAGACGCTCAAAATCGCCGCAGTAAGCGTTGTCTTACCGTGGTCGACGTGCCCGATTGTGCCGACGTTTACGTGCGGCTTGCTTCGACTAAATTCTTCTGCCATACAAATAAATTAATTAACTTATAATTTTTAATGCCAACGCGTTAGAGTGCTTCGGGATTCTTGAGCATTTATTGATGCATCGCGTATGAGCGGTTCGCTAGGCCGCACGATCTCAATACAGAGGCAAAAGAATACGCACGAAGCGTGCGTGCCGACATAGTAGCGAAAGCGTATACGCGAGTCAAGCCCGCGCGTGGCTTACTTGCGCGATGCGACGATGTCGTCTTGCACATTGCGCGGGACGATGGCGTAGTGAGAAAATTCGACGTTGGGGACGCCGCGACCCTCGGTGAGGCTTCGAAGCTGAGTCGTGAATCCGAAGAGCTCTGAGAGCGGGACCTTGGAATCGACGACGCGCGCCTGGCCGCGCTCACCCATCGATTCGATAGTGCCGCGCTTACTGTTGATCATGCCCGTCACGTCGCCCATGAATTTCTCAGGGGTTACGACTTCGAGCTTCATAATTGGCTCAAGAAGTACGGGCTTCGCTTTCTGCACTGCTTCCTGCATTGCGTTGATAGCGGCGAGTTTGAAGGCGATTTCAGAAGAGTCGACATCGTGATACGAGCCGTCGTAGAGGTCGACGGAAATGTCGACGACGGGGAAGCCCGCCAAGATGCCGCGGTCCATTGCTTCCTTGATGCCCTTTTTGATCGGCTGAATGTACTCCTGCGGAATGACACCTCCCTTGATGTTGTTGATGAATTCAAAGTGGTCTTCGCGGTCGACGTTGTTCTTGACCTTCGCACCCTCAACGATCGGCTCGAGTGGCTTGATGCGGATCTTCACGTGCCCGTACTGGCCGCGACCACCCGTTTGCTTGATGTGCTTGTATTCCACGTCGGCCGTACCCTGGATAGTTTCGCGATAGGCGACCTGCGGCTTGCCGGTCGTCGCCTCCACATTAAACTCACGCTTCATACGGTCGACGATGATCTCGAGGTGGAGCTCACCCATTCCCGAGACGATAGTCTCGAGTGTTTCGGGGTCAGATGCCACGCGGAATGTCGGGTCTTCATCAGAAAGGCGCGAGAGCGCAATGCCCATCTTTTCCTGGTCGGCCTTGGTCTTCGGCTCGATACGCATGGAAATAACGGGCTCGGGAAAAACGATGGATTCGAGTGCGATAGGGTGCGCGGGGTCACACAGCGTGTGGCCGATCTTCACCTCCTTGAGTCCGACCGCCGCCGCAATTTCTCCGGCAAACACCTCTTTCACGTCCTCGCGCTTGTCTGCCTGGAGACGCACGATGCGGCCGAGACGCTCTTTCTTGTTGTTGGCAGAGTTGTAGACAGTGTCGCCTGCGCTTATTTTTCCGGAATACACGCGGAAGAATGCGAGCGAGCCCACGAAGGGATCCACCTGGAGCTTGAAAACGAGCGCCGAGAAGGGTTCTTCGTCGGAAGCTGTGCGCGTCTCTTCTGCACCGGTATCGGTGTTGGTACCTGTCGCGGAGGGAACTTCGAGAGGGCTCGGAAGGTAGTCGACGACAGCATCGAGAACGAGCTGGACACCTCTATTCTTGAGAGAGGAGCCGCAGAGCACGGGGAAGATCTCATTCTTGATAACGCCTTGGCGCAGCATTTTTTTGAGGTCATCAAGTGGGATCTCTTTCCCTTCGAGGTAATCGTTCATCATTTTTTCGTCGTTTTCGACGATGCGCTCAATGAGTTCGCCACGATACTTTTTCGCGTCGGCCATTAGATTCTCGGGAATGTCGTAGGCGATCACCCGCATACCCATTTCACCTTCGAATTTATATGCCTTCATCGCGAGAAGGTCGATAACGCCATCGAAATCTGCCTCGGCTCCTATGGGAAGCTGGAGACGGACCGCTTTCGTGGAAAGACGCTCCAAGATGCTCGCGTATGATTTTTCAAAGTTGGCACCAGTGCGGTCGAGCTTGTTGATGTAGCACACGCGCGGCACGTCGGCCTCTTCTGCGTAGCGCCAGTTGGTCTCGCTTTGTGGCTCCACTCCTGCGACGCCGTCGAAAACGACGACTGCGCCGTCCAAAACGCGCATGGAGCGCTTCACCTCACTCGTGAAATCGATGTGCCCGGGTGTGTCGATGATGTTGAAGCGATGTTTCTGGTCGTCGTGCGCAGTGGTGGCTTCAGCCTCGCCCTTGTCGTTCATGCGAGCGTAGGTGGGCGTCCAGAAACACGTGATGGCGGCGGCGGTGATGGTAATGCCTCGTTCGCGCTCCTGCTCCATCCAGTCGGTGACAGTGCCCCCATCGTGCACCTCTCCGATCTTGTGGCTCATTCCCGTATAAAAAAGGATACGCTCCGACGTTGTCGTTTTGCCCGCATCAACGTGCGCAACGATACCGAAGTTGCGTACCTTCTCTAGAGGGTAATCGCGAGACATATACAAAAATTACCAGGCGAAGTGGGCAAACGCCTTGTTGGCCTCGGCCATGCGGTGTGTAGTTTCTTTCTTGGTGACGGCCACACCTTCTCCCTTGTATGCGGCCTGGATTTCTGCGAGGAGGCTTTCGTTCATCGGCTTGCCCTTCGTGCCCTCAGCCGCCTCAACGATCCATCGAAGCCCAAGTGCGAGTTTGCGCTGAGGATTCACTTCGCGTGGCACCTGGTAGTTGGCTCCACCCACGCGGCGACTGCGCACCTCCACCGTCGGACTCGCATTCTCGAGTGCTTTCTCAAGAACGGCGACAGGATCGCCCTCCTTCTTGAGTCCTTCCATCACGGTGTAAACGATCTTACGTGCCGTGTCCTTCTTGCCTCCTTCCATCACGTAGTTGATGAGCTTGGCGACCTTGATCGAGCCGTACATTTCGTCCGGCTGAGGCTGCATTCTGTTTTTTACAGGGCGTCGCATGGTGTATCAAAATTATTTATCTCCCCCCTTCGGCTTCTTGGCACCGTAGTTAGAGCGACCGCGACGACGCGCGTCCACACCTGTGGTGTCGAGCTTGCCGCGCACGATTGTGTAGCGGATACCAATGTCTTTCACGCGACCACCGCGCACCAAGACCACGGAGTGTTCCTGAAGCGTGTGTCCTTCTCCGGGAATGTAGGCGGTGATTTCCATGCCGTTGGTGAGACGAACACGCGCTATTTTACGGATAGCACTGTTTGGCTTACGAGGCGTCTTGGTCGTTACTCGTGTGCAGACACCGCGCTTGAAAGGCGCATTGTAATACGTGGGGCGATTTTTGAGCGTGTTGAAACCACGCGTGAGTGCCACGGTCTTCGAGCGCCACACCTTCTTCTTGCGGCCTCTTCGTGTGAGTTGATTGATGGTCGACATATAGCACAGGCTTCTAGCGACGAGCTTTTAGCTTTTAGGAAACTCCAGAAACTAAAAGAGCGCTGAAGCGCTTGAGAAATGTACTATGTTTGTCTTGCGATTGCAAGATTTAGGCACCTGCCATGAGCCTCGCGAGCGAGTAGATGATCTCTGCGAAAAACGAGCCGAAGATAAGGATAAGGACCAAGACGAGCCCAAAACCCAAGAAAGGATTGTGTTCCATGCGCATGCGCCACTCACCGTACCCATGAGCAAGTGAGCCAGGCAAAATACCGGCGAGTACCTTCGAGCCATCGAGGGGCGGTATCGGCACGAGATTGAGGAGTCCGAGCCAGAGATTGACCAAGACACCGATGAAGCAGATCGCGACAAAAACAGGGTCGGCCACCGCGCGCGCTAGCAGTGCAAAAAGAATGGCAAGCGCGAAGTTGGTCCCTGGCCCCGCCGCCGCGACCATGAGCTCGCCCCAGCGCGGAGATCGGGTGAGGTTGTACGGATTGTACGGCACGGGCTTGGCCCACCCAAAAAGAAACCCGCCAGGCGAGAGGACTGCAATGAGCGGAACAATGATCGAACCCAAAAGATCGATGTGCGGAATGGGGTTCAAGGTGAGCCGACCCGCATAGCGGGCCGTGGGGTCGCCGAGCTTGTCGGCCACGTAGCCGTGCGCCACCTCGTGCAAGATTATCGAGAAAATAAGAATGAGAAAATACAAAATTTCCATACGAAGTTTCCATCCTACCATGATTCCCTTACCCCTCTGGTTTGGTTGCTAAATTGCTCCGCGCCGTGTACTATGCCCCGCACATATGGCACGCACATGCGACATAACAGGCAAGAAATCTCAGGTCGGCGGTGGGTACTCCAACCGTACGCGTGCGACGCAGTTCAACCCTACAGGTAAGCGCCGCCGCTTGGTCAACATCCAGAAGAAAACGCTTTTCATCCCGGAACTCGGCAAAAAAGTTACTATCAACGTCTCAGCCAAAGGCTTGAAGACGATGAAGAAGCGCGGTGCCTACAAGACTCTCAAGAAAGCCGGCCTCGTTAAGTAATTTCTAGCGCAGTGAAATACTGCGACCATCGGAGACAAAGGTGATTGTCCCCTCTTCACACGTGTCGAGTGTATCTATTTCAAAGCGATCGAAGAGTGCACGCACATCTGCGTGCGGATGCCCGTAGCTGTTGTCACATCCGCGCGAAAACACAGCGTACTCAGGACTTACGAAGCCGACGAACGACTCATGCGACGAAGTTTTCGATCCGTGGTGTCCCACCTTCAATACGTTTGAGGCAAGTGCTTCGCCGTTGAGCTGGACAAGATACTTCTCAATAGATTGCGGCGAATCGCCCGTGAGCATAAAGGCCGTCTCGCCATAGACGAGCCGTGCAATGACAGAGCCGGTGTTGGTCTCCAAGCCCGAAACGTCGCGGTCGGGAAAAAGAATCTCGAGGTACGCGCCACCACCAAGATGGATGATTTGTCCGCGCTCCGCGACAAGGCGCGCAGCACCCTCGCGCTCAGAAGCTTCTTCAAATGCTTTCGCATCCGAGCCATCGTCAAAAACGCTCGACTCTATGATGGCGTCCACCGTATAGCGCACGAGCACGTCGACGAGGCCACCGATGTGGTCCTGATCAGGATGTGTCGCGACGACTACATCAATAGTACGGTCGTACCAGGGCATTTGTTTGCCGAGCTCGCGCAAGACGACACGCCCCTTTCCGCCGTCGATCAAGACCTGTCTCCCCGAAGGAGCGTCGATAAATACCGCGTCACCTTGCCCCACATCGAGAAACGAAACGGTGAGTATGCCGTTTCGTTCTTCGCGGGCCACTGCCCACCAAATGCCGAGCGTAATCGCGACGAGAATGAGGAGAGCGATTCCTTGCACAACAACACTCCGCTTCATCCCGTTAGAAATCGGACGCGGACTATCAAAGTCCTCGTACGATTGCGCTATGTTTGATAATCCTAATCATATCTGACAGTGTACCGTTCGCGTGTCCGCTATTTCTAACGGGATTCATGCTTCAATACTACACGTTTTCTTCACCTAGGGTGATGATACAATTGAATACATATGAGTGAATATTCTCCACAAACATTCAACATTCCCGAACTCGACGGCATCTCCGCAGAATCAATCAAACAACACATCGGCCTCTACGAAGGCTACGTGAAAAATTTCAACGCAATCTCAAAGCTCATGCCGGAATACGCAAAAGATTCTGAAAAGCACGCGCACGCGCTCTCCGAGCTCATTCGCCGTCGCTCATTCGAATTTGGTGGCATGCGGCTTCACGAACATTACTTTGCGCAGTTTGAAGGCGAAGCATCGGCGATGCCCTCGAGTGGCGCACTCTACGACGCACTCGCAAAAGAATACGGCAAACCGGAACACCTCGAGCCGTACATCAAAGCGATCGGCAATATGCGTGGCCCCGGATGGGCACTTCTCTACTGGGATCCACGGGCAAAAAAATTCCTTGCCGGATTTACCGGTGAGCAACACCAGGGACACTTCGTCACACTTCCGATCATTCTCGCGCTCGATGTGTGGGAGCACGCATATCTGCTCGACTACGGCGCCGCCGGCAAAGGAAAATACCTCGACGCATTTTTCAAAAATTTAAACTGGAGTGTAATCGAAAAGCGATTCGAGGAACTGCAATAAAAAGTCGACCCCGGTGCGCTCGCCGGGGTCGTGATGTCATGTCGTCGGGCTCGGCGTGACTATGCCGCTACCTTGTCCTGCGGCCATTTCTTCTGACGGTCACGATCCTCCTCAAAGAGAAGTTCGGCGACCTCGGTCCCGAAATCGATCCGCAACTTGCCGAAGGAGGCAACGCCGTTGACGAGGTAATGACCCGTTACCTCAATCGGTTGCCGCTTCCTTTCCCATCTCCCGACGATGCCTTGCAGGAGATGTTTGGGGATACCGAACTCGAAGACATGTCCTCGCAAAGGGATGTCACCCGGCAACTCCGTGTCGAACATGGTCGTGGAGATGATCCAGTCTTCGGTATCACTCCTTCCCCGCCGAAGCTTTTCCGCCGGCTTACACGTCGCCGGCAGGCCTGCGCGAACGCGGGCATCTTCCAGATTGAAGATGCTCGCCTGCATGTTGGTGAACTTCATTTCATCCTCCATCGTTATTCACACTGCAACGCCAATCGCCACAGCGGAAAAGATTCAATGAAAATACTTTCCGCTGTAGCGAGCCCTGTGAAAGAACAAAAGAACGCGGAGATATCGTATACCCCTACGCTCTTTTTGCAAACGTTATGTAAGATTACTTCTCCTCAAGATCGTGTGGAAGATTCCGCGGCTCATCGTCTTCTTCTTTTCTTGCATACATATCATTTTTTCCAAGTGCCTCGAGCATCTGACGCGCTTCGCTTTTATTATCATTCGCTGGTTTTCTTTTCCCTTCAAGATTTTCCATATGCTTCGATAGTACCACGCCCGCGCAAGAGCAAGAGTCCTGTGCCGTAGATAACGACGAGCCACCATGCGCTAAATGCCGGAAGCGGGACGGCGGCGAAGGGAACGGAGGCGAGGATGCTTGAAATGCTCGTCATGTAGCCGAGAAGTGCATATGCGGGAAAAGCGATTATCGATGCGAGTGGTCCAAGAGCGAGACCGGCAAGAGCGGCGATAGTCGAGAAAAACATCGCCCACGGCACGACGACGAGTACCAAGAGATTGGCCGGGAGTGCCACAAGCGAGAGCGTACCTGTTTGATACAAGAGAAGTGGCAAGACGGCGAGCTGAGCACTTATGGTCGTCGCGGCAATCTCGCGGAAGCCCGAGCGGTGCGTGAGGAACCAAAGCCTCGGCGCGATGAGGGGCGAAAATGCGATGAGGCCCCATGTGGCAGCAATCGAGAGTTGGAAGCCAGGGTCGAATGCAAGAATGTATGGGTTCCACAGCACCATGCCGAGAGCGACGACTGCGAGCGCGCGACTCGCGAGGTACTGACGCGAAGTAATTTTTCCAAGTGCGGCAATAGAAGCCATCGCCGCCGCACGCACCGAAGCCGCCGCGAGACCTGTCATGAGCGCAAAGAGGCACGCGATAAAGACCGCGCCGAAAAATTCCACCGCGCGCGGCGCGCGAAAGCGCTCGAAGATCCACGCGAGCGCGTAGATAACGATCATGATGTTGTAGCCAGACAAGACGACGATGTGCGTGAGACTCACGGTGCGAAAAACCCCAGAGAGCTCTTCGCCCAAGCCCCGTTTGTCTCCCACGGTAATGCCGCCGGCAAGCCCCGCATGCGGCTCGGAGAGCGCCAGCCCCAGACCGCGAAGAAATGTCTGCTTCATCCAGATCGCAGCCGCTTTTATTGGGTTTGCACTGCCGCGCCCAATCACTTCTACTTCGCGCACGAAAGAAAGCTCATACTGAATGCCACTCTTCGCCAGAAAGGCAGGATAGTTGAATTCACGACCGAGTCCTGCCTCGAATGCGTCGGGCGCACGCAAGACCCCGGTGAGCCGCACGCGATCACCGTAGGAAACGCTCGTGTGCGCTGGCGCCACAGCGAGCACTCCGGTACCACTCTCAAGGTGCACCGAGAGACGTGTACTCGTCTCGCGTGCATCTGGTTCGTCGAAGACGACTCCTTCTATTGTAATTTCTTCCCCCAATCGTTCTTCAAGTATCAAATCTGGTGAGAGAATTGCCGCATCCATTCTCAAAATCCCGCCGCCTAACGCCAGGAGCGCGATCGCGACAACCACTCCCACGCGCTCTTTTCGCATCGCGAGAGAAAGTGCAAAGACTGCGACAGCAAGGAGCGCAGCAAACCCGACGAGAGAAAATCCGAGCGGCAGAAAAGAGCGTAGAAAAACACCGAGAAGAAACCCGAACACGGCCGCCCATAAGACACGAGCACCCATTACAAAATGGTAACAGGAAATTTTTTGTCCCAATGCAATATCCCTATAAACTAGCCATGGCTAATTCATAGGGATACAGAGAACGTGCGGAGAAAAAGGGGTTATGCCTTTGGTTTGTCGAGTTTGTCGAGACGCAAGACCTTAAAGATGAGATAGACGACGAGTGCCAAGATGAAAAAATCGACGACAGCCGCAAGGAATTTTCCAATTGCAATCGTGCCAATCATGATATCGCCCAAGCGCTCTGTACCGCCGAAAAAATATGCAAGCGTCGGGTTCACGATGTCAGTCGAGAATGAAGTGGTGATCTTCGACACTGCGCCTCCAAGCACGAAACCGATCGCAAGACCCATCACACCGCGCTCACGAATGAAACCGACGAACCCTGAAAAAGTACCCTTGAGTTGCTCGCGAACCATTCACTCTATTATGCCTCATCCTATTAGAAATATCACGTCTCCGTGATTTCTAACGGGACGCGTCGAGTGCCTCATTCACAAGCGCATCGGCTTCTTTGTTCTCTTCGCGTCGCACGTGCACGAATTTCACATTTTCAAAATTGGCGACAAGGAGATTGTGTACCTTCATGTACTGCGGCCACAACGTTTCTTCTTTCACCTGATACTCGCCATTCATTTGTTTGACGATGAGTTCGGAATCCATGCGAATCTCAACCGGTTTTTTGCCTAAGCCGTGCTTCTTTGCCTCCGTGAGGGCAATCACAAGCGCTTCGTACTCGGCCCAGTTGTTCGTTTGTCGCTCGCCAAGAAATTTCTTTACCTCCGCAATTTTTTTCACCCCATCATAGATGACGACTCCGGCGCCGGCGGGTCCTGGGTTTCCCCGTGCTCCTCCGTCGGTGTAAATGACAACACTCATGCTGCGGGAGTTGCAGCGGGCACGACTTCATTTGCCTTGTGTTCAAGCACTCGATACGCGTGCACAACAGCGAGCATAGAGACCGGAATGGAGACGAGAAGCCCGACCAAAAGCGCAAGCGCCCCCAGAATATTCAATCCGGCAACAGCGAGAACGAGAAGCAATAATTGGAACTTGTGACCTTTGGTAATCCGATTGCTCTCCTTCAGCGCCTCTATCGGTCCGAGGCTCCTGTCGATGACGAGATACTGTGTCATGAGGAACATGAGCATGAGGATCACTCCTGGAACAATGAGGAGTACGAAACCGATGGCGACGACGACACCCACCAAGATTTTTGCACCAAGATACTTCCAGAACGGCAAGCTCGAGATCACACTTTGGAAGGTGATGCCTTCCGTCGATTCGTGAGCCTTAAGGAGAAATGAGGTCATCGCCATTTCTACATACGTGCCGAGAGTGATCGATGCGATAAACATAACGATGATGGCGAGTTCGTGTTTGCTCGCACTCACAGCCCCCGAGATCAAAGAGCTCACTGACGAGATCGCAAACAGAATCGCGAGCGCACCGACGAAAAGCCACGGATTCTTTTTAAACGTTGCCCATCCAAAACGGATGCACTCGGATACCGAAAGTTTTTCCATATGCGATTATGCTAGCACATCAATAAGCCTGAGCGCGAGTCCACCACGAAAGGAGTCGCGCTCGATGGTCGCAAGCACTTCCGCCGTCTCTCCCTGCACGGGCGTGCGGGTAAACCCCTCGGGAGCGCGGAAGAAATCGAAAGCGCGCGAACGGCTCCCTGATTTCCGACATTCGAGCGAAAGCTCCACGTGCGCGCCGCTTTTCCCGAAACGCTTCACTTCTGTGATGCACACGGAGCTCACACGAAACACCGGTTTCGGGTTGCCGATGCCAAACGGTGCCAACTGAGAAACCTGACCGAAGAGTGATACCGAGACCTCGGAGAGAGTGATGAGCGCATCGTGTGTCTTTGCCTCCTCTGCCTGACCCGAATGTTCTATCTTCGCAACTGCCGCCGCGAGTGCCTCGGGAAGCGTGTGTACATTTTTATGTGAAACAGCGAATCCTCCCGATTTCGCGTGCCCACCCGAGTGTTCGAATACATCCCCCGCATGTGCAAAAAGATCCACGAGCGAAACGCTCCCATCGGAGCGGCACGAGCCTTTCAAATTGCCATTCGCGTCGCGACCCCACATGCACACGACACCGCCGCGATCTGCCATGATGGAATTCGCCGCGAGCCCCAAAATGGCGGGCTTCCATTCCGGATTGCCCAAGACGACAACACGGTCGTCTTTTTTGAAACGCAGGCGAACTAGCTTTTTCGCCTGCCGCACCACTCCTGAAACAACTCCTTTGCGCCGCGTATTCAAATCTTCGAGGTGGGCCGCGATTGTCTCAGCCTCGCGTGCATCCGTGCACGCGAGAAGTCTGAAAGCAGAATCCGGTTCGTCCATGCGCGATGCGGCATTGATACGGGGCGCGATCGAAAAGGCGACATCGTCTTCGGAGAGTTCTGCGCGGCGCAAGCGCAAACGATTCACCAGCGCAAGGATCCCGGGGCGGGGCGATTTGCGCAAGACCTTGAGCCCAAAGTGCACGAATGTGCGATTTTCACCCACCAAGGGGACCATGTCGGCTATCGTTGCGATGGCGACGAGATCCAAAAGCCACTTTTCCCAGCCGTGCGGCACGGCAGTGAAACGCGCGATGCCGCGCTGCTTCCCTTCTGCAAGAGTCGCCTGCACAAGCTTGAATGCGACTCCCGCGCCGCAGAGATCGCGAAAGGGATACTCTCCCAATTTGGGATTGATGACGGCCAGCGCATCGGGCAGGGCTCCGATGATTTCGTGGTGGTCGGTTACGATGACGTCGACACCGAGCTTTTTTGCATACGCGACAGACTCCACCGCTGTCGTGCCGACGTCGACCGTGATGATGAGTGAAACGCCTCCGCCGACCAACTGCTCAATCGCTTCCTTGTGGAACCCATACCCTTCGCGATCACGGTGCGGCAAGTACACCTCGACATTTTTGTAGTCGATCTTGTGAAAGAAATCCCAAAGAACAGCCGCGCCTGGAATACCGTCGCAATCAAAATCGGCATAGATGGCGATTTGTTCATCTGCGGCGATCGCCGCGAGTACGCGCGCTACCGCCCGATCTATTCCCTCTAAAAGCGAGGGCGAATGCGTATCTCGTTCGTAGTCTGGATTTAGAAATCGATCGACATCCCCCTCCTCTGTGATTCCGCGCTTGGAGAGAAATTCGCTGACGAGATCTGACATGTTCCGTATTGTATACTACCCCCATGAGTAGCGACTGTGTCTTCTGCAAAATAATTAAAGGTGAATTGCCTTCGTACAAAGTGTACGAAGACGAGCACGTGCTCGCCTTTCTCGACATTCGTCCGGTCAACGCTGGTCACACCTTGGTCGTCCCCAAAAAGCACTCACACAATATTTTTGATATCGCGCCCAAGGATTGGGCCGCTGTCGCCGAAGCAGTACGCGTCCTCTCGATCGCGATAGAAAAAGGAGTAGAAGCCGATGGTGTCAACATCGCGATGAACAATCGCGAGCACGCAGGCCAGGTAGTGCATCATCCGCACGTGCACATCATCCCGCGCTTCAAGGGCGATGGATTAAAACTTATGCCTCAGAGAGAGTACAAAGAGAGCGAAGCAGAGAGCTCAGCAGAAAAAATTCGCGCATCTCTCAATTAGTAGTACGAGGGACACACAAACTCGCAATTGGAGCCAGTGCGTCCGACCCACTCCCCATTCGGACACTGCATCGCATCAGCGGTGCATGCCGTGTACTGATTGCTCACGCGCACCGTGCTACTCGTTCTTGCGGTGTGTCCGGCAGAATCGCGCACAGCGACGCTTATCGTGTACGTGCCTGTGCGCGAATATGAATGCGTGAAGGTGGTCGTTTGCGTAAATTGCTCCTGCGCTGACGAGGCCGCGTAGGGAAAGGCGTAGTATTCATCTCCCCAATTCACTGAATAGCTCAGCGGCCCGTTCTCCGGATCACTCGCACGAATCGTCCATGTGCCTGTTTCATTTACATCGAGCGTCGTCGGGCCGGAGAATGAAGAGATGATAGGTGGCCTGTTGGCCGTTGTGTCGTCGTCGAAGTACGCAGTACAGTACGCTGGTTCTTGCTGGAAGCATGCGCGCAAAGTGCACATCGCAGGGCTATTGGGAGTCTCGCGGCTACAGGAATTGCAGCCATCGTACCAAGCACGACACCGCGGATCGGCTGAAGGATCGGTGCTGGTATCGCGACACTGTCCTGCGTACAGATAGGTCGCACCGTCTGCATTCAGCATGCAACGATTACTGTACGTTTGTTGCACTGGATTGCATGGCGTCGTGATGCATTGCACTTGCTTCGAGCCGCACACTGGCACGTACTCTTTCGTGCAGACTATGTTGTCGCTACCGACGTAAATCGTTGCCGTAGCAACTGTACTTTCCGGAAGACCGTTTGGTCCGGGAATGCCGAAGTACCCGTAGTGCACGAGCGATGCAGTGTAGGTGTCGCTCGAAGAGTAGGTGTGCTTTACGATGTGTGGTCCCGGGCAAAATCCATTCGAGTTCGCGCAAGGAAATTTGTATTCACTTCCATCACCAAAGACAACCTTGTAGTCGCCAGCGTCAGCGATGAATTGCGGGTCGGCGAGCTGAACATTGTTCGTGAAGGTTACAGTAAGTGGTACTACACCGCGCTGAGGATTTGCCGTGAAGCGGACCGAATCGTCTCCGTCATCAACGACAGTTCCGCACCATACTCGAATGCGCTCGCGCGTGATCGGACCAACGACGCCAATGCCCTGAATTCCTTCGGAAGACTGCCAGCGTGCAACAGCTGAAGCAGTAAGCGGCCCATAGTAGCCCGTGGCGTTCGCCGAGAAGTATCCACGATCGCGCAAAAACTCCTGCAGTGCGACGACGTCGCTACCGGAAGAACCCTGAGAGAGATTGCGATACACCGCGCCACATACACGGTGCTGTGCTACAGATTGTCCACCAATCTGTACCGGCTGCAGCGGCGTTACATTCTGATTTTGTTGGGTATTTCTTTGCTGAGTAAGCTCCGCGATTTGCACGAAAATGCGCTCTATCTGCGCCTGGATATCATCGAGGCTCACGGCGGAGACGCTCGGAACGGACGCACTAAAAACGAGTACGAAAGAAAATATGAGACTGAATGCTATACGTTTTTTCGCCATAGATGCGTAATAGTGCCTGTAATAAATAACGATATCATCGTTTAGGTGGAGACGGGGTGAAGCTCCCTCTCTTACCGACGATCATTGTGCGAAGGAAGGTGAGTATACACTCTCGCATTCCTGAGCCGAGGAATCGGAAATCGGCTAAAAGAGCCGATGTACCGTTTACTTCAGTGCTTCAATGGCAGGTAGCGTGCCCTTGAGCAAATACTCCAGCATCGCGCCGCCGCCTGTCGAGAGGAACCCTAGACGCTTTTTATCAACCCCGGCCGCTTCGATCGCTGCAATTGTGTCGCCGCCGCCGATAACGACTGTGGCCCCGCGCTCATGCGCTCGGGCAACCATTTCTGCAATTTGTTGTGTATACGCAATATACCCTTGCTCGTAAATCCCGGTGGGGCCATTCCAGAGGATGAATTGTGCGCTCTCAATGTGTGTAGCGACTGCCTTTACCGAATCGGGGCCGATGTCTACAATTTTGTCTTCCTCTCCCACATCTTCTACTTTCTTTACACGAGCTTGGCTCTCAGAACCTTCTACTGTCACATCAGTAAGCGCAACAAGGTGCGGATGTGTTGCAACTTCTTTCTCAGGTGCGTGCTCTGAGATCTTCGACCTTCCAACCGGAAGCCCACGCGCGCGAAGTACATCATTGGCAATAGCACCGACAACAAACACGTGGTCGTATACATCTATGAACGATCTGATGACGGGATCTTTTGTCTCAAATTTCGTACCGCCAATCATCACAAGTGCGGGCCGAGGGGGGCGAAGTGCTTCTTCAAGATGACTCACCTCCTCTGCAAGCAAAATCCCCGCGTAGTGCGGCAAGAATTTCGGGAGCACGGTCATCGAGGTGTGATTTCGGTGCGAATTGGTGAACGCATCGTTCACATAGATGTCTCCGAGGTCGGCAAAACCTTTCGCAAACTCTTCGTCCTTCGCCTTCTCAAGGTCGTAGTGTTGACGCAGGTTCTCGAGCAAAACGATCTCTCCGGGCTTCATCGCCCCTACCGCGGCTTGTGCGATATGTCCGAAGTGGTCGGGAACGTACGTAACCTTTAGAAATTTGGAAAGGGCTTTCGCGACGGGCGCGTTCGTCTGCGCCGGATCGCGCCCGATATGCGAGAGTATAATTATCCGCGCACCCGCTTTTTGTAAATACTCCAGTGTGGGAAGTGACTTCTCCGCACGAAAAAGATCGGAGACGTTGCCGCTCGCATCGAGCGGAAGATCGAGACCTGTGCGCACCAGTACACGCTTGCCTTTTAATTCGTCTGCAGGAACGGTGTCGATACTCCTCATGCGGAATATGCGATGGCGTGTAAAAGTTTCTCAAATTCGGAAGCGTCCAAGCTCGCGCGGCCCACAAGAAATCCGAGCACATCCCCTTCCTCATGCATGGCGCGCACGTTCGTTTCGTCGATAGAGCCACCATAGAGGATCTTGAGATTGCGCCCCTGCTCGCCGTGAGAATCGACGGCGCACTTGCGCATAAAGATCGCCATTTGATGCATGTCGCGCGGCTGCATTGTGCTCGAAGCGCCGATTGTCCACAAAGGCTCATACACGATGAGCATACGGCTGAGTGCGGAGGGCGCTACATCAGCGAGTGCCATACGCAATTGCTCACGCACCACATCAAAGTGCTCACCTCCTTCGCCTCGCACCGACTCTCCCACGCACACAATCGGCGTCATCTTGAGAGAAAGCGCTGCGGCAATTTCTTTGCGTATATGATCATCAGTCTCTCCTCGCGCTCGGCGTTCGGCATGCCCCATGATCACATATTTCGCGCGCGCGTCTTTCGCTTGTGGCAGAGAGATCTCCCCCGTGTGTGCGCCGCTCGGTTCATAGTGTGCTCCTTGCACAGCAAAGCCAATCTTTGCGCCACGGTACCCTGCCGAAAGCTCACGCAAAAATAGTGCGGGAGGCGCGAGAATGACGCTTACGTTTTTTACTTTCTCTGCCGACTTCCTCTCAGCATCGAACAATCTTTTAGCCTCGCGAAAACTCGGCGGGTTCATCTTCCAATTCGCCACGAGAATCACCTTCGACATGGCGCGATTGTACCATGCACGCAGATGTTAGGTTTCAGCCTTCAAGTGTCAGCCACACGCAAAAATTCCTTCCTTCTTCTCTCTGGCGAGTTCAGCATGTCGTTTCTGCGGTGTCTCGCAGGCTGACGAGACGAGAGGCAGCGCTGCGCCAGCAGGCGCAGACAGCGACCGCAGAAACGACATGTTGGCGAGCGCCCCCTACTCCTCTCTCCACAGCGCAAAATAGAAATCCGAAGACGCGATCGGAGTAAAGGGTGGCGGCGAGAACGCAAGTTGCTGGTCGTAGTAGTCGTTGCGCGTCTGGAAACCGGAACCATCCGTCCATGCCGTTCCCGTGCGTCCGTTGGAAACTACTGTCCCCACCGTCGTCAGCTCATCGCGAGTAACGTACTGATCGTATTGGGACGGTGTCCAGCTCGTATGCTGATAATCACGCCCATAGTGTCCGCTCTGCGCAATGAAAATACCGTGGATTTCCATCTCGTTTGGTACTACAAGCGGGATTAGTACATTGCGCTCGGCGACAAGCGTGAGCCCGTCGGTCCCGTCGTAGTCTGCATAGTAAATATTGTCAGTTAGGTAAATATCCGGACTCGTCCCTGAGTCGTTGGGCGTTGCCGCGATCAGCGTTACCTTCGCGTCCACTGTACCCTCCACCCACACGCGATCTTCGAAAAACATGAGTGAGCAGCCCGAAGAAATCGCGAAGGTACCGAGCAGTGTTTCGTTGGAGATGATGCTGTGCTCGATATGATAGTTGTATTGCGTTGAATAACTCTGATAGCCATTCGTCGAAGTAACCCTGTATATCGTTACTGTTCCGCCCTCGTTGAATATCACGTGGTAGCCGCGTTCATTGACACTGCCGGAAGCCGGACCGTAATAAATGCCGCCTTGCGTCTCGGCGCGCTCCTGGAGATCCGTGAAATTGACACCGATAGCGGCGAAATTCACCGAGGGTACGGGATCTGTCCACAGAGCTGGGTTCGATCCAGCTCCAAACACTCCCGATTGTGTAGAGGGGCATCCGCTTCCTGCGTCGCACGTCCAGCTATCGACGGCGCTCGTAACATCAGAATTATGCTCTGCATCCATGCGGATGCCCCCGTTGGAATGGTAGGGACCGCGGATAGTGCGGCTTGCTCCCGCCCATACGTTGCCGTTCAATAGATAGGAGTACTCTGCGACAGAAGGCTGCATGTAGCGCGCAGAGAGCGTGCGCGGGTACGCGGGATTCGCATCTGCAGCTCCTTCCGAGACAAGGTCGACCCACTGTACTGCATTACATTGAAAAGTCGCGGAGGCTGTTACGGTAGCGTCTCCCATCGAACCACCTTCGGGATCGTCGACCGCATACATGTAGGGACTCACGAGCCCCGTGCCATCGTCCATGATGGAGGGATTGTGCACGAGAAACCATCGGTAGTATTCGAGTCCCGCTTCGGCGACATGGAGTGCAACCTCCCGCGCGTAGAGCGCACGACCGTACGTTCCTTGCGTAAGCACGAAGCTCGAAATGGTGCCAACAATTATTGCAAAAATTCCCATAAAACCGATGACCAGGATTACAGTGACGCCCCGCGAACATGAGGGATGAAGGGGTGAAAGAGTGGAGGGATGGCGCACGTACCCTTGTTCCTTCTGCCTTTTCACTTGTCCTTTAAAATATTCCATACTTATTTGCCTGCCAAGTTGCGGATCGCTGCAGAGGAATTTAGAGTGAATTGATTGGGAAGTGTCCCGATCGTAACATTGACCGCGAGTTCGACCTGGACGAAACGCACGGCAGTCCAGTTGTTGAAGTTGGTAATCTCAACGCCGAGCTCATCGTAGTAGTGAAAGGTCGTGATGTTCTGCTCAATGTTGCGCACGTGCTCGGCGATGACGCTCGTCGTCTCTGTGCCGCTGTAATCGGGCGGATTCCCTGTAGCCTCCAAAACACCGCGCATGAAGTCTGTGCCGTCGATATAGAAGTGCACACGCTCGATCAAAGCATCGTCATCGATATCCGCATAAAAAACAAAGTCGTTCTCCTCAATCGAAACAATGGGAAACGCTCCTTGGCTTGAATATGCGCCCTCACGAATGACACGCATGATCTGTTCGAGTCCGCGTTGGGCCGAGACGGTGGCGTTTGCCTGCTCGATCGCGTAGGAATTTGCGTGGTAGAAATACAAAAGCGAGCTAACGATCGCGAGCATCGCCGAAACAAAGATTGCGATCCATACGATCGTTTCTATCATGGTGAATCCTCTTTTTTTGTTCATAGTCATTCTGGATTTAAGACGACAGAGAGGTGCGTCGCGCCACTTACATTAACGGCGGTCGTATAGGGATCAAACCCGGAGAGCGTAACGGTGAGTGTGTAAGCTTCGGCATTGAGTTCTGAGAAGAACGTTTGCCCGCACGTGCCCGTGAGCTCTGTCACAGCATAGCCGACAGCAGAGAGTTCAGCGGAAGCACCGCTCAAAAGAGCGCCCGCATCGGTGCGCACGTCGATGAGAAGTGAATGCTCACTTGCGGGCACCACGAAGAGACGAGTCGTCTGCGATGCTCCCGGCAAGAGCGTCTCCGGCTGAGGTTCACAGCTCCTCGAGAGCGCGTACCCTGTGGTGCTCGCGATGCCGAGCGTATACGTATCTGCCTCGATATCAGAGAGCGTGATGCTGGCTAAGGATCCGCTCGAGAGCTCCTCATCGTACTTATAAACGGCCGGATTATTGCCGATGGTTTTCTCGCTACGCATGGAGAATGAAAGATTTGGGAAAGGTTCAGGCCCGTAGTCATATATAAATGAGTACGCATCAATCGACGACGTCTCGTTGGGATCTGCCGACGACAAGGCCGACGTCACGCGCATGGCGGGGTACGTCGTGGTCGAGACATTCGTGAGATCGATGGAGGTTGCCGTGAATCCTGCGGCGTTCCCCGGTAGTTGCCCTTCCGGAATGAGCGTTGAGCCCGAGACGTCGTAGAAGCGGAAAAGTAAACTCGTCTGCGCCGGCACACTGGTCGTCGCAATGAATGTTTTCCACTGCGCGAGATTGGGTGGCGCGATCGAGATTGATTGAAGCGAGCCTTCTTCGTCGTATGCGCCAACCCCGCCGGTGAGAGTCGCCGCGCCGCCCGAGACGGTCGTCGAAGCGGTCTCTGCGATGTAGCTCTGATCACTAAATGTGTCCTCCCATGTCCCCTCCTGGACGTCTCGATAGGTCTCAACGGTCTTATCCGCGAGAAGGTCGATGACAAAGTCGCTCGACGTCGTGAGTGATTCTGCCACCGTGAGGTGCCGAGGATCGGGATTCGGATTTTCTGCCGTAACGGGGTACGTTTGTGCGCTCGAATACCCTGTTTTTGATATCGTTATCTGATAGTCGCTCGCGGCAGGCGCTCCGATAAAAACTACTTGTCCGTTGACGTTGGTGTACGTGCGAATGTCGATCGAGGGATTGGTATTGAGGTTGATGATGTCGACCTGCGCGTTGGAAACCGCTGAAGCGGATTCGTCGACGACGTTGACGAGCAAGGTGCCGCCGGGCACCGCCACTTCAATACCCACCGGCGATACGCGACCGACAAGTGTGATACTTCGCTCACCCTGGCGCGATTCCCATATCACCTCGACACGAATCGTTTTGTAATCGGCTGTAATGTTGTTGTCGTCATTCTCGCCAAGGCCGTCCCCCGGGTCATCGGTGTAATTTACAAATGTGCGTCGCGTGTATTCGAGATCGCCGAGCGGGACTGTCTCTTCCTGCGGCACGTTTCCTGCCGGAATCCCCCCAATAACGCCAATTTGCGTGTAAGAAAGACTTCGCAAATATTCCATGCGCTCATTCAAAAGTGCGATCGCTCCAGCTCGCGATCTGTTGTTGGTGATAACGTCTATTGAAAGCTGAAAAACACCGGCGATACCGATAAAGATGAGGAGCATGAGGGCTGTGCCGATGAGGACGTCGAGGAGCGTGACCCCTCGCTCGCCTCTCCACCTGTGCGCATGCGCGCGAGACCGCATCAGATATTCTGTGAGAGCGAGTAAATTGGCGAGATCATCGAGACGGCAAAGAAACCGACGGCACTTCCAATAATAAGCATCAGGAAAGGCTCTATAACCGTGGATAGATCTTTTGTTTTGCGATCGACCTCATCTTCGTAAAACACTGCTAAGCGTTTGAGCATCTCCGCGAGCGCTCCCGTCTCCTCTCCCACCGCCATCATTTCGCCTACGAATGCCGGGTAGAGATCGCTGCGCCGCACGAAGGCGGCAGAAATCGGCTCTCCCTTGCCAACTCCCTTACCCCCCTCCACAATCACCGCGCGAAAATAAGAGTTTTGGACGACCTCGGACGTGATCTCGAGCGAAGACAAGACATCAACCCCCGAAGAGAGGAGCGAGGCGAGCGTGCGCGCTGTGCGCGCCGCATTGACTTCTCGAACCATCGTGCCGATTAATGGCAAGTGGATAAACCCAAAGTCCATTCCACGCTTTCCCCAGGAGGTCCGAACAATCACGTACAAAAAAGCGAGGAAAAATACTACGCCGAAAAATGCCAAAAACGTATGAGCAACGAGAAAGTTGCTGATCGCTATGATCACTTGTGTCGATTTTGGGAGCTCTGCCCCCATCTCGCTAAACGTTTGCGCGAGCGTAGGCACGACCTGCACCATCATCAGCGCTCCGATTCCAACTATTGCAAAGACGATAATTGCAGGGTAGATCAGTGCTCCGCGGATTTTCTTTTTAAGCTGGTAAGAGCGTTCCATTTGATCGGAAACGACAGCGAGCGCATCAGGAAGACTCCCTCCCTCTTCTCCAGCGCGTACCATCGCCACAAAAAGCCTAGAGAAAAAGCGTGGAAATTTTGCGAACGCGTCATGGAGCGTGGAGCCGCGTCGCACATCGCTTGCCACCTGCATTACGATGAGCGCAAGCTTGGGATTCTTGCTCTGTCGCTCCATCACCGAGAGCGCACGGGCGAGCGAAAGTCCAGCGGAGAGCATTGCTCCGAGATTGCGTGCGAAAAGTACCTTATCGTATTCTTTTACATTTGTGAGTTTGGAGTTCCAGTATGAGAAGTTAAGCCACGGGTGGGCACTTTCCTCAGCGACGGAAACAACGCGCCCTCCTTCGCGGCGGATGATCGAGTAGAGTTCAAAACGATCGCGCGCCTCAACAACGCCGGTATACATTTCGCCACCCGTCTTCTCCGCTGTGTAATTGAAACGAGCCACGCCCTAAGTATAACGGCTCAAACGCTGGAATATTTTGTTTTCCACTTTCCGCGAAACTATTCGGTGACAACGCGAAGCACTTCTTCAATGGTCGTCAGTCCCTGAGATGCTTTGAAAATTCCATCCTCCACCATTGTGAGCATGCCCTCCGACCGCGCCTGTTTTTCAATGTCGTCTCCGGTCGCATTCTTCATGACAAGCTCCTTGATCGTAGAGGTCATCGAGAGTGCCTCGTAAATACCTTTGCGACCGAAGTAGCCCGTGGGATGTTCGGCAGATTCTTTCGGCTTGTAAAAAGAGACGTTTTTCCATGTCGCGTCCTTCGCTACGGCTTTCTCTTCCTTAAGCGCGCGCAAAACAGCTCCGACGTCTACTGTTTTCTCGAGATTGAGTTGCTCATCTCGCGAGAGTTCATACTTTTCTTTCTCCGGAGTGAGGACGCGCACGAGCCTTTGCCCGATGCACACGCGCAACGTCGAGACCAAAAGAAAAGGTTCGATCCCCATTTCAAGAAGACGCGGTATTGCACCAGCCGCAGAGTTCGTGTGTAAGGTCGAAAGGACGAGGTGCCCAGTCAATGCAGCGTTCACGGCGAGCGATGCCGTTTCTTTGTCGCGAATCTCGCCGACCATGATGATGTCGGGGTCCTGACGCACCAAAGAGCGCAAGCCATTCGCGAACGTAAAACCGATCTCCGGTCGCACTTGCGTTTGGTTGATCCGTTTCATTTGGTACTCGATGGGATCCTCAATTGTCGAAATGTTGACGTGTGGAGTGTTCACGAGATCAAGAAGTGTGTAGAGCGTCGTCGATTTTCCCGCGCCAGTGGGCCCGCAGGCGAGAATCATTCCGGTCGTCGCGCGCGTCGCTTCGTGCAAACGCTCAAGTGCCGTTCCGTGGAATCCGATGGACTCAAGCGTAAAGCCTGAGATCGAATCGCGGAGCAGTCGCATCACAATCTTCTCTCCGTAGTACGTTGGGAGTATCGAAACGCGGAACGATATCTTCTCGCCGCCCGCTTCGACGCCGAAGCGACCGTCTTGCGGGAGTCTGTGCTCGTCGAGGCGCATGGAAGCCAAAACCTTGATGCGTGCTGTAATCGCGGCGGCCGCGTGCATGGGGAGCTCCATCACATCGTGCAAGATGCCGTCGATACGGTAGCGAATGAGGAGCGATTCTTCTTGCGGCTCTATGTGAATGTCGGAAGCGTTCTGCGCGTTGGCATGTCGCAAGAGCGTGTCGACGATGCGCACCGCAGAGACACCGTCGGCAACCTTCTTAAGGTCTTCAACGTTCGTACCGTGAGCCTTCGTAAGCGCCGCGGTCTCTTTTTCGATGACGTTTCCAAGGCTGCTCTTAAGACCCTTTTGGTACTGCTTTAACGCGTCTTTGATGCTCGCAACATCAGTGAGGCGCGGCAAGATCTTGAGATGCGTCTTCTTTTTTATGAAATCGATCGCCACGAGATCGTCGGTATCGAGCATGGCGACCTCGAGCTCGTCTCCTTTGTGCGCGTAGGCGATGATGTTGTTCCTACGCGCCACTGGCTCGGGAATCATCTCGAGTGTTTCGTATTTGATCTTGGTCCCTACGAGCGAAACGAAGGGAATTCCCAAGATGTACGCGTACGTGCGGCGCAGTTCGTCTTCACCTATTGAATTGTGTGAAGTGAGAATATCGCCCACCGACTTCCCGCTCTCTTTCGCCTCTTGTTCCGCGGCATCGAAATCCTTTTGCGAGACAAGCCCTGCATCTGCAAGGAACGACTTCAGATGTGTATCGGCGATGTACATACAAAAGCATCGAGTTTCACGCAAATTATATCATTGACAGAGGAAATGTGCCGAGTATACTGCCCCTACCTGTTCCGCCGCTGGCGGAACGTTTTTTTACAGGACTTACAACACAACCCATATGGCACTCTTTGACCTCAAGTCTCTTAATTCCGCCCTCGACGAACTCCAGGCGGAGCGCGGCATTTCTCGCGAGAGCGTGGTAACGGCGCTCGAGACGGCGCTCGCGGCCGCGTATCGCCGCGAGTACGGCAAACGCGGGCAGATCATCCGTGCCACATTCAATATTGAGACCGGCGACATGGAATTCCGCCAAGCAAAGATCGTCGTCGACGACACCCTCGTACGTATGGAAGACGAAGAGCCCACGAGCGACGACGACCATCGCTCGCGCTTCAATCCTGAACAGCACATCATGATCGAGGATGCGCGCCGCATCAAAAAAGACGCGGAGCTCGACGAAGAGATCTCCTTCCCGCTCGAGACGCGCGAAGAGTTTGGCCGCATCGCCGCGCAAGCAGCGAAGCAGGTCATCATGCAGAAGGTCCGCGAAGCAGAACGTGCAAGCATCATTTCCGAATACGGTGAGCGCGAGGGCCAGATCGTTACCGGCCACGTCCAGCGCTTCGAGCGCGGCAATCTTTTCGTCGACCTCGGCCGCGCCACCGCCATCCTCCCCTACGATGAACAAATCCCCGGCGAGCGGTATCGCCAAGGTGAACGCGTGCGCGCGCTCTTGCTCCGCGTAGACGAAGGCGCCCGCGGCACCTTCATTCGTCTTTCGCGCTCACATCCAAAATTTCTTACCAAACTTTTCGAGACCGAGGTGCCCGAGATGGCAAGCGGCATCGTCGAGGTGAAAGGCATCGTGCGTGAGCCAGGGAGCCGCGCGAAAATTGCGGTCGTTTCGAGCGATGAACATGTCGATCCCGTGGGAGCACTCGTCGGCCAGCGCGGCGTACGCGTCGCGGTCGTAACGAGTGAGCTCGGAGGCGAGAAGATCGACGTCGTCGAGTGGTCGGAAGACCCTTCTGAGTACGTGAAAGAAGCATTGAAGCCAGCGCAGGTCTTAGGGCTCGAGCTTTTCGAGGAGGACGGCCGCGCAGTGGTACAGGTCGCCGAAGACCAGCAATCGCTCGCAATTGGCCGCGGCGGCCAAAACGTCCGCCTCGCCGCACGCCTCACGGGATGGAAAATAGACATTCGCTCCACGGGTGGCGAGCAGATCGCGGGTACCGAAGAAGGTGGTGTCGCAGTCGCAGCCCCGACTCCCTCAGAGGAGGATATCGAGAAAAAAACAGATGTCGAAGAGTCTTCTGATGAGAAAGAGGTGGAGGCAAAAGCTGATCTCGCCGAGAAAAAAGAAGAGCTCGAAGATGAGATGGATGCCGCAGAGCCCGCTGGAAAAGAGGGTGAAAAGAAATCCGAATAATCACGCGCGCTGTATTGCACTAAAAGCTGAAAGCTGTAAGCTAGAAGCTATTCATATGAATCTCTGGCACGACGTTCCACTTGGTGATGGTGCTCCCGAAGAATTTAACGCCATTATCGAAATCCCGAAGGGTAGTCCGAATAAATACGAAGTGGACAAGGCCACGGGCCTCATTAAGCTCGACCGCGCCAACTATTCTTCCGCTGCGTATCCTTTCGACTATGGCTTTGCTCCGCAGACGTATTGGGAAGACAAAGACCCGCTCGATGTGATCGTCCTCACCACCTTCCCCTTGGCACCTGGCATTTTGGTAAATGTGCGCCCGGTCGCAGTGATGGACATGGTGGACGATGGCGACTCCGACTACAAGATCATCGCAGTCCCTGTAAACGACAAGCGCTGGGAGCACGTATGCGATCTGCAAGACCTCAACAAGCACGCACTCAAGGAGTACCAGCACTTTTTTGAAACGTACAAAGAACTCAAGGGCAAGCCTGCACCCGTCGAGATCAGAGGCATCTATGGGCGCGAAGAAGCGATCGCCGCAGTGAAGAAGTCGGTCAAGCTCTACAAGGAGAATTTCGGCAAATAGTAGCGTGTGTATTCTGTGTAATAGATGAACGGTAAGCCCGTCTCTATCAACAGCCCTGCTTTTCTCTACCTCAAGGCGGATTTTTTCCTGCTAAGGTAAAGGAATCAGGGTCTTACTATATTATTTTTACGCACATCATTATGAACACGTACGCAGTGAACACGAGCGCCGGTATCGCAGTCGCGATGATAGCGTTCTTGAGCTTTACAAGCATGGCATTCGCGCAAAGCGTTGACGTCGACGCATCAGTGGGTGCGCAAGTGAAGCCTCTGCGCCCGATAGAGCTCTTGAAGCAGCAGCGCGAAAAGATGCAGGACATCCAGGGCGATATCAAGGCGCGTCAACTCAACGCAGTTTCAGATATTAAAAACGCTTCGAGCGGCCCAGAACGCCGCGACATCATGAGAGATGCTCGCATGGAAAATAAGGAATCGCGCGAAGAGATGCGCGAGCTCCGCGGCACTTTCCGTGATCGTTTGCACGCGCTCGTGCAAACACACATCGGCACCATCGTGAATCGCTTCAACAATGCACTTGAGCGCTTCGACAACCTCGTTGCGCGCATGGAATCCCGCATTGAGAAACTAGAGGATCGCGGCGTCGATACGACTTCCGTCGAAGCGTCGCTCGCAATCTCTGTCGACCTCGTCGACGAGGCCAAAGCCGATGTACGTGCAGTCGTCAGCATTATCGATTCCGTTACGGATGCAAGTGACGGGGATTCAGTACGAGAAGAGTTGCGCACGGCGATACGCCAAGCGATTGCAAGTATAAAGGCGGCACACCGGGGGCTACTCTCGACGGCTAAAATGCTCGCAGAGATCGTGCGCACAAGTGTTGATATCTCCACAGAGACAGACGTCGAGGTTGATGTAGAATAAACATATGGATCAAAACTCTCCAATGGACCAAGGGAACCCCGGAGTAGCACAAAGCTCACCGCCAATGCCCCCCAAAAGCACTCAGGGCGCGGGCCCTATGGTTGGCATCATCATTGTCATCTTGCTCCTCGCGGCCGGCGGCTACTACTTCTGGCAAGAATCCGCACAGAGTGAAGTGTCCGAGGTCCCCTACATTCCCGGCGATGAAGTGAGCGAATCGTGGCAGGCAGAAAGCACCGGCTCCGACGAGGCAGCCGCGATCGAAGCAGAGCTCGAAGCGACTAACATGAACGAATTCGAAGCCGCCACGGAGAGCGATCTCGAGGCAACGAATTCTTCTCTCTAGAGAAACAAAACTGACACAAGGGGGCATGTTACGATTGTGTGGCATGCCTCCTTCTCATTCCCCACACCAATCATTTAGTGATCATATTCAGTCCGTACCAGTACCGAAGCCGCGCCGTACGCTCAAGCCCACAGTCAGCGTGGTGCTCGCCCTTCTTCTACTCGGATGCGGTGCTTTGTATTTCTGGGGAAAGCATTTAAATACAGAAGCGGCGCAGGGCCAGGCTGTCCACAACTCCGGAGACGATTCGACGCAATAGGCTGAATACGGTACACTCGCGCGAATGGCACACACGTTACAGAATGTTAAAAGCTCTCGCGATGAGAAAACGTGGGAATTTGAGGTCCGTGCAGAAATTCCTGCCGAGACACTCGAGAAATACCGCACTGAAACACTTAAGGAGATGCAAAAGACGGCAAAGCTCGATGGCTTTCGCCAAGGACACGCCCCTCTCGAGCGCCTCATCGAAATATACGGCGAGGGCGCGATACTGAAACAAGCAGCGGAACGCGCCGTTCAGAGTGAACTTCCTGAACTCTTGGCTGGAGAGCAAGCGCTCATCATCGAAGCGCCACAGGTCATGATCGAGGCGCTCGAGAAAGACAAGCCGGTGAAATTTTCTGCACGTGCGCCCCTCGCCCCTCGCGTCGAACTCCCCGACTACGTCTCGATCGCCAAAAAGCATCCGGAGGCGAAGGAAGAAGAGCTCGCTGTTACCGAAAAGGAACACGCTGACGCATTAGTGCACTTCCGCCGTGAGCGCGCGCGTATCACAAGAATAGAGACGGGCGTGAGCCCTGAGAAAGCGCAGGAAGAGGCGCACGCGATTGATGCCAAGGACCTCCCCGAGCTCGATGAGACGTTTGTAAAGTCGCTCGGCATGGAGAGCCTTGAAAAATTTCACGATGCGGTACGCGCAAACATGAAGAACGAAAAAGAGATACGTGCGCGCGAAAAGCGCCGCGCGGAAACCCTCGACGATCTTCTAGCGAGTGCAAAGATCTCCTACCCCACTAAGCTCCTCGAATACGAGCTCGACGACATGGAGGCGCGGCTCAAGGCAGACCTTGAGCGCATGGGCACGAACCTCGAGGGCTACCTCACGCAAGCAAAAAAGACACGAGAACAACTGCGCGGGGAGTGGAAGGAGGTCGCCGACAAACGCGCGAAGGTGCGCCTCGTCTTGACCGAGATCGCACGCAAAGAGAACATCGAGCTCAACGCCGAGCGTCTCGCGAAAGAACTTGAGAATGCCAAGAAACACGTCCCCAACGCTGATCCCAAAGCTCTCGAAGCTCACATCGCCCACGCCTTAAGAAACGAAGCCGTCCTCGAATTTCTCGAAAAACAATCCTAGGAAAAAATCAGGCGCGAACGCAGAGCAAAAGATTTGCCACGCGGACGGAACCTGATACACTCTTCCGCATATGAACACTCCACGATCTCAAATGTTGGTACCAATGGTGGTCGAGAAGACCTCTATGGGTGAGCGCGCCTACGACATTTATTCGCGCCTCCTCAAGGAGCGCATTATCTTCCTTGGCGGCCCTATCAACGACGACGTCGCCAACCTCATTATCGCCCAGCTCCTTTATTTGCAATCCGAAGATCCAAAAAAGGAAATTTCGCTCTACGTCAACTCCCCGGGCGGTGCCGTCACCTCGACCTTGGCCATGGTTGACACCATGAACCACATTGAGCCACCAGTGGCAACGTATTGTGTCGGCCTCGCAGCCTCGGGCGCCGCGATCCTCCTCTCCGCCGGACAAAAAGGCAAGCGTTTCGCACTTCCCAACGCCGAGATCATGATCCACCAGCCACACGGCGGCGCAGAAGGCCAGGCGACCGACATTGAGATCACCGCAAAACAGATATTGAAGCTCCGTGAGCGTTTGAACAAAATCCTCGCCAAAAATACGGGGCAAAAGCTCGAAAAGATCGAGAAGGATGTCGAGCGCGACTTCTTCATGACAGCCGACGAAGCCGCAAAATACGGCATTATCGACAAAGTCCTCTCCTAAGAAAAACCCCTGCGGGGCCTAGGCTCTCATTTTAGGCCGACTATTCCCTTTTCGTTTCGCGGTGGTATACTCGCCGTACACCTTACTATTTATGTCTTTGAATTTCCCGCGTGCGAATGAACATATGACGAACACGCCAGCAATCCTGGGTACTTTTACGCTTTCAGATGTGCTAGGCCGTACATAATCACTCGCGCGCTGGGCAACAGCGCGTATGTCAATACAATTAATACTACTTCTCCTCGCAGGCTCTGGGCTTGTGGGTGTTGCGCTTGGATATTTCCTGCGTGTCATCATTTCTCTTGGGAAACGCGGCTCAATGGAGCTGCAGATCCGCAAGATGACGCTCGACGCCGAGGAGCATGCCAAAAGAATCGTCGAAGAAGCGGAGAAAAAGGCGAAGGAAAAGGAGGGTCAGATCACCAGTGAATTAAAGGAGCGCGCCAACGAACTCAAGCAAATCGAGGAGCGTTTGGTGCGCAAAGAGGAAAATCTTGATAAACGTCAGAACAACCTCGACCAGGAGCAAGCCTCCATCGAAAAGAAGCAGGAGGCCGTGCAAGCAGAAAAAGAAAAAGCGCAGGAACTTATTCACGCCCAGCAAGAAAAGCTTGAGAAAATTGCGGACCTTACAGGGGAAGAGGCAAAGAAGGAGCTTATCAGCTCAATAGAAAAACAGTACGAGGGCGACATCGAGAGTCGCATGAGAAAACTCGAGATCTCGGGCAACGAACGCCTTGAGAAGCGCGCGCAAGAAATCCTCACATCTTCCGTGCACCGTCTCGGCAATTCCGTCGTTTCAGACGTCTTGGCAACGACTATTTCGCTTCCTTCGGACGAGATTAAGGGCAAGATCATCGGAAAAGAGGGCCGCAACATTCGCCAGTTCGAGCGCTCGACCGGCGTTGACGTCATCATCGACGACACGCCCGGCACCATTACCCTCTCCTCCTACGATCCTATTCGCCGCCAGATCGCACGAATCGCGCTCGAGAATCTCATCATCGACGGCCGAATACAACCTGCGAAGATCGAAGAAGCAGTGAAAAAAGCCGAGGAAGAGATCAACACCATCATCAAGAAGAAAGGGGCTGAAGCGGCGTATGAGGCAAAGGTACACAACGTCGATCCCAAGCTCCTTATGATACTCGGCCGTCTCTACTTCCGCTCGAGCTATGGGCAGAACGTCCTCGACCACTCGGTAGAGGTCGCACACTTAGCCGGCATGCTTGCGGCTGAGCTTGGTGCCGATGAAGCAGTCGCACGTGCAGGTGCACTCTTCCACGACATCGGCAAAGCGGTAGACCATGAAGTGCCGGGCACGCACGTCGAGATTGGCCGTCGCATTTTGCAGAAGTTCGGCGTCGACGAAGCTGTAGTGAAAGCCATGCAAGCACACCATGAGGAGTATCCGTACGAGACGCCGGAATCCATGATCGTGCAGGTGGCCGACGCGGTCTCGGGCGGCAGGCCAGGCGCACGCCGCGATTCCGTGGAGAACTACATCAAGCGTCTCGAAGAACTCGAGGCTATCGCAAATCAGCACCCCGGCGTTGAGAAAACGTACGCCATCGCGGCGGGCCGCGAAGTGCGGGTCATCGTGAAGCCGGAAGAGATCTCCGATCTCGAGGCGCGCAAGCTCGCCCGCGACATTGCCGACCAAATCGAAAAAGAAATGCAGTATCCGGGTGAAATCAAGGTCTCCGTCATTCGCGAAACCCGCGTGATAGAGCACGCCCGGTGACCACACTTTGACGTGGTTTTGCGTAGGCAAGTCGAGATACAACTCGGACGCTCACGCACACGGCAAGATAGAGATAGAAGAGCATTAAAAAGGCAAAACGGCGCTACGCCAAAGTGTAGTACCGGGCACGCCCGGTAGCGTGAAAGCCCGCCTTTCAAAAAGAGCTTGATATTTCAGGCTCTTTTTGACTTTAGGGCAATTTTTCCTTCAAATAAGCCAAACCGTTGACATGCCTAAAATACGGCTCAGAATGGGGATGAGGCCTGCCTGCCGGCAGGCAGGTCGAAAGAAAGAAAACTTTGCTGGCAATTTACTAAAATAATCAACAATTTCTATGGCAAATAAAATGAACTTGGTCGAGAAGGTCGCGGCAACGATCGGCTGCACGAAAGCAGACGGCGAGCGCGCAGTCGAGGCCATCATCAGCACCATTACAGATTGCTTGAAGAACGGCGAGGAAGTCTCTATCGCGGGCCTCGGGATCTTCGAGGCGAAGACGCGCGCTGGCCGCATGGGTCGCAACCCGCGCACGGGTGCCGCCATCCAGATCGCAGCAATGCGTGTCCCGAAGTTTCGTGCTTCGAAGACACTCAAAGATGCGGTCAAGTAATTTCGATGCGTCTTGCCTCTGTGCAAGACCGCAAAAACCTCCTCAATCTCGGGAGGTTTTTGCGTTTTTGTTTACGCTTGTCGAAGTGGTGCGGGATGGGGGAATCGAACCCCCGACCACAGTTTGGAAAACTGTTATTTTGCCATTAAACTAATCCCGCTGTCGTGTTCGAGAAGCATACACGAATTCTCTCCGCTCGAAAACTTGAATCTTCGCTCGAAACCTCATATATTCTTGTCACATGTCCCCGCACGTGAGAACACTCCTCGCACTCACCCTCGCAATCGGCATCCTCGGCTTTGTGATGTTTGCCTTGAGTGACACGGAGAGCGATTCAACGCGCTCCCCTACGACCTCGAGCCAAGAAGTCCAGGTCGCGAGCGCCGTCGTGCCGCCGCTCGAGGCGCCTTCTTCCCCCGCGGAAGTCTCGCCGGTGCAAGAAGGAGTATCGTCGGCAATTTCAGATACCGCAACAGCGAACCGTGTCTCGGATCCCTATCCCTTTCCTCCCGAATCGTTCATCACGGTCAACGAGCGCGCATTTGCGGCACTCGTCAACATTCTTTGCACGACGAACACCGACAATCTTCCCTCGATCTCCGGGAGCGGCGTCATCATCGACCCTCGCGGCGTTATCCTTACCAATGCGCACATCGCACAGTACGTGCTCCTCGCACAGAGCGGTCGCACTGCCATTTCGTGCGTCGTACAATCCGGCTTCCCAGCTCGACCGCTCTGGAGCGCTGAGGTACTCTACATTCCTCCAGTGTGGATAAAGGAACATGCGGCAGACATTACGAGTGCGCACCCTGTCGGCACCGGAGAACACGATTACGCACTTTTGCGTATGACAGGCGTCATCGATCCCAATGTGATTCCTCCTCAAAGCATTGCCCTTCCCATCGACGTTCGCGGGGCTATTGCATTCCTGGGTGATCTCGTGCTCTCCGCGAGTTATCCAGCGGAATTCATTGGTGACACCACGCAGTACGGCCTCCTCCCCCTCTCATCAATCAGCAAGATCGAGGAACTGCTCACGTTTTCATCGCAAAGCGTAGACGTCATCTCACTCGGCAACGTACCCGGAGCCCAGAGCGGCTCTTCGGGCGGGCCGGTGGTAAACGCCTGGGGGCGCGTCGTCGGCCTCATTACGACGACAAGCGCTGCCGCAACGCTCTCCGAGCGCGAATTGCGTGCTATCACATTAAGCTACATCAACAACGACCTCGTGCGGCAGACAGGGTCTTCTCTCGAAGCGTTCCTTGCCGACGACATCGCAGAAAAAGCCAAGAGCTTTCGCGAACACCAGGCTCCGGCACTCATAGAAGCTCTGATACAAGCGATCACTCACTAATCTATTCGGGGCGCCGAGAATCGAACTCGGTCTACTTGCTCCCAAAGCAAGCGTACTACCGGTATACTACGCCCCGCCTTCGTCCACTACAGCGAACTTCGGCGGACACCGTCCGCGAAAAATCCGTACGTACGGAGAAGCTCGCATGTTATCACATAAAACATAAAGGACATCAACGTATTTCAGAATGTCCTTTACGGGCGACGTAACGTGAGCGCAATGCAAAAGTACTCTTTTGCATTGCCGAACCGAGGAGTTCGAAACCGATAACGGTTACGAAATCTCCCCATCGATCACCTGCTCAAAGAGCCTACAGCGTGCTGTATGCGCCTTCTCGTTCATAATGACTCCAACGACGTCGATCTGGTACTCTCGCGCATCACCCCTTTCCTCCATGTAAGTGGCAGCCGTTCTCGCCACTTTCTGGAGCTTAGTCTTATGCACAAGCTCCTCAGGGCGATAGTCCATTTCACGTGAACCCTCACCCGAGGTACTTTCACGTGAAACAGCCTTAACCTCCACGAAGTGCACCGTCTTTCCCTTAGCGGCTATAATGTCTATCTCTCCCCATTTCTTCCGGTAATTCGTGCCGAGAATCTCGTACCCTTTTCTCTGGAGAAATTGTGCCGCAAGACGCTCCCCCGTCTGCCCAACTTCAGACCGTGAACTCCGGGTAACCATCATGCACTCCATTCTCTCACACCTCTTCATGTGAACCATCGCCAACTCTCGATTACTGGTGGAGAATCATGTTTTCACGTGAAAACATGTATCATATGTTTCTAAGAAACGTTTTATGAGTGAAATTCTCAGAAAAGCCATATTATAAGCCATATTTTGGGCTTAGCGCCACAAATGGACATGCGCACATTTGTCCTTTATCCCCATATCCACAGGGTTTTCCCCACCACCCTCAAAAATCCTTATCTTAAGCCATATTTTTTGCTTCACCGGCGGGTGATGTCCTTCTTGGGTGTCCCATTATTGTCCTTTAGAAAACACTTCTGAGAAATGTCAATACTGGAACACATATTTCGCTTGACGGAAATATCGCCTCCATACTAGCGTTGCGACATATATGAAAGCGCATACTTTTGTCCATTCTATTTTATTCTCACTCTTGTTCGCTTTTACCATTCTCACCGTGTCTATTGCTTTTGCCGTACCGGCACAGGCTCAGACCATCGACGCTACGCTTGTCCAGACGAGTCAGCTCTTGCCACCGGGTGGCAATTCCTGCGCCCAGCTCCCCGTCACAGGATTCACGCCCTATGTATACGATGGCGCTCTGCATGCCTTTGAATTCGACGTTCCGGACAGCTCGTACGTCGCCATTGGCGGGACGGTAGGGGATACGGTCATTCCCTTCAATCACCTTCTTAGAATGACAAACGGCGCGGGTAACTTGCGCGTACATGCGGACATAGCTACGACCCCCATACAAGGTAGTCTTATCGTGAGCGTTACCATGCTTTCGGCAAAGGGCCCCACACAGCCCGTGTGTATGTCGGTCGTGATTTCTGGAGTGGCCGATCAGGGTGGTACAGCGCCGGTGACGGCAACGCCTTCCACACCTTCGATTCCAGCCACTCCCGCCCCGAGCGTTTCCGAAACTCCCGAAGAGGTGATTGATGAGGAGTCCATTGAGGAAGAGCCCACAACTGATGATGAAGAAGAGTCTATGGAAGAGACCTCCGCGACATCTACGAGCGCTGTCACGACCATGGCCAACTCTATCTCCGATTACTGCCTGGGAGGAGGGGCGCTCAAGCTCTGGATCATCCTTCTCGTCGTTTATGCTTTGGTCGTGCTAGGAACCATCCTGGGACAGCCCAAGCTCCCGACGACGTTCCGCTCGCAAGAGTGGACCGCAACTGCGATCGTGGTGCCGTTCCTCCTCCTCTTCGGATTCTGGTACTTCGCTGAGAGTTGCAGAACAAGCGCCTGGATACCTGTCGCGGCGACCGTCATCGCGCTCGCAGGCCTTTCCGCAGCATTCTGGGAGCGCAAGGGGAGCGGCACTCCTCCAAGCCCAAGCACGACCGTAAAGAGCACAAACGTCATCAACCTCCCAGGTGCGAAGAAGTAGGGCAGGGAGTTGAATAGAAGGCGGTATTATGCGAACATAACCGCCACAGCGGATATGGTTTAGTGGTAGAACGCTACCTTGCCAAGGTAGAGATCGGGGTTCGATTCCCCGTATCCGCACAAAGCCCCGACCCCCACTCAAGACACCTGCGGTTTCTTACGTCGCTTCGCTCCTATCTTCCTGATACGGGGCTTTGTGACGTCGCGCCAGAGCGCGACTCACCACACGATTCGAGCGAGCTCTTGGCCGAGTCCCCGTTCTCAAATTTGGAACTCTGCACCGACACACGTATTATTCGAGAGCTTGCTCTCGTGGTGAAACGGATATCACGCGACGCTTCGGACGTCGTATTCCAGGTTCGAATCCTGGCGAGAGCACAACACGCGCTACAATGAGCACCATGAAGAAACTTTCGGTCCCGAGTGAAGTATTGGAACTCTGCGACACACTCAAGAATGCCGGTTTCGAGACGTACTTGGTCGGCGGGTGTGTCCGCGATTTGCTTCTCGAGCGCGAGCCAAAAGACTGGGACATCACGACGAACGCAAAGCCCGAGGAAATCCAAAAACTTTTTGAAGAAACATTTTACGAGAATGACTTCGGCACCGTCGGCGTCGTTACCACCTCGGAAAATCCACGCCTCAAGGTCATTGAGATCACGCCGTTTCGCTTGGAAGGGAAGTACTCCGACGCCCGACGCCCCGACGAGGTAACTTTTAGCGATACTCTCGAAGACGATCTCAAGCGAAGAGACTTTACGGTAAATGCGATCGCCTATGAACCTGCAGAAGGGGAGCTGATAGATCTCCACGGCGGGCAAGAAGATATTAAGCGCAAGCTCATCACTGCAGTGGGCAATGCAGAGGAGCGCTTTAAGGAAGATGCGCTCCGCACACTCCGCGCAATACGCCTCTCCGCCGAGCTTGGATTCGCTATTGAGACAAAAACGGCGGCCGCGATCGCACACGATGCACCCTTGCTCGAAAAAATATCGCGCGAGCGCGTGCGCGACGAATTCCTCCGTATACTCGAGAGCGACGATCCCATGCAGGCGCTCTACGTAGCGCAGAAATTCGGCGTTTTGAAATACATCATTCCCGAACTCGAAGAGAGTATCGGGGTGGATCAAAATCAGGCACACGCCTATGACGTTTTCGAGCATTCGCTCCGCGCACTCCAACACGCCGCTGATAAGAAATGGGATATAGAAGTGCGTCTCGCGGCTCTCCTCCACGACATCGGCAAGCCCGTCACCCGGAGATGGTCGGATGAGAAAAAAGACTGGACATTCCACGGACACGAGGTCGTGGGCGCGCGAATCGCAAAGAAAATCACGAAAGATCTCCGCGTCCCGACAGAAATGGCGGAAACGGTGGTGACGCTCGTGCGCTGGCACATGTTCTTCTCCGACCCAGAAGCCATTACACTCGCGGCAGTGCGCCGCACCATCAGAAACGTGGGCCAAGAGCACATCAAGGAGCTCCTCTCGCTACGCATGTGCGACAGGATTGGCACCGGCCGCCCCAAAGAGCAACCCTTTCGTCTGCGCAAATACATGTCGATGATCGATCAGGCGCTGCGCGATCCGATCTCCGTTTCTATGCTCGCACTCGACGGCAAACGTCTCATGGAACTCAAAGTGACCCCGGGGCCACGCATGGGGTGGATACTGCATGCGCTTCTCGAGGAGGTCTTGGATGACCCTAAGAAAAACACTGCCGAATATCTAGAAAAACGAGCGCTCGAGCTCGCACAGCTCCCCGAAGCTGAGCTCAAGGAGATGGGGGAGAAGGGGAAGGACAAAAAAGAAGAGGCGGAGGATCAGGCTGTCCAGGAATTACGCAAAAAACATCATGTTTCATAACGAATGAAATCGGCTTCCGACCGATTTCATTCCACCAACTAGCCCCAGCGAGTCGGGGCAGTGTGTCCGGAAAGCCCCTCGCAGCCGCGTCGGCGGCGAGAGGAGCAGAAAATTCAGCAGAATTTTACGCGTGTTTTCCGGGCACACTACCTCGCGAGCGAAAAAGAAAAGGGCCGTTCCCGCGACTCGAGGCACGTCTTTCGACATGCACCAAGGCGCAGAAACGGCCCAGATGTGGTTTGCGCTTTGTTTAGGAGATAACGGGGGCACTTTTTCCTATTTTTTGGTGCGCTATGCGCAGCCTTTTTTTGTGGAGTGTGCCTGTTGATTCCTGGGGCTTATGCCCCTCTTGCAGTTTTTTCTAGTCGCAAGAACGGAGTCCCTACGAGGAGATCACAAGATGAAAGAACGTTGCAAACCTTTATAGGACGGGAGCAGAGCTCCTATCCCTGTCCATTAGCCTACCGCCTTAAGGGACATTGTAAAGGACACCCTGTGGATAAGATGCCAGGCCATGTTTACTCGCAAACCACTAAATGAGGGCGGCCGGAGCGGATCTTGCTTTTGAGGTTTAATTATTGCATAGTGCGATCGGTCAACACAAAACGGCAAACGACGGAAGGAATCGTGAAGATGGACAAGAAAGAGAAGAAGGTGGTGATCGAGGTGCTTGCAAGAGCACGCGAGCTCGTCGCCGCGGGATTCGTCAAGGACCGTGACGCGCATAGCGCCGAGGCCAAGAAGGGGAAGCTCGTCAAATACACTGATGAGTCGGCGGCCCGCTTCACACCGTCTGCGGCGATATGGCGCGCGGAGCACGAGATCCTTGCCAACAAGGGTCCTGTCCTTGGCAAGGCGCTGACGATCTTCACAGTGAAGACTCCGAAGCATCCGGCGAAGTACCGTGCCGCCAAGCGGCTTAAGGACGTCCTCGAGTGGTTCGACACCGCTATCAATGCGGTGGAAGGCCACGCAGGCGCGCAACAGGCCACTGCATAATAGCCGCGCAATGCTGCCGCTTCCGAGGCTCTCGGGAGCGGCAACTTTTTTTATACATCCAGCTCAAGCAGGATAGGACAATGGTCGGAGCCGAAGACTTCGGGGAGGATTTTGGCGGCCTTCACTTTCGATTTGAGGCTCTTGCCCACAAAAAAGTAGTCTATTCTCCAGCCCACATTTCTCGCGCGCGCGTTTGAAAAGTGGCTCCACCACGAATAGTGCCCGTTGCCTTTGGTAAACATTCTAAAGGTATCGACAAATCCCGCCTCGAGTATTTTGTCGACACCTTCGCGCTCTTCTTGAGTGTATCCATGCTCACCTTCATTGGCTTTCGGATTCGCGAGATCGTCCGGCGTATGCGCGACGTTAAGGTCGCCACAAAAGACCACCGGCTTTTTCTTTTCGAGCTCTTTCATGTACGCCAAAAACGCCGGGTCCCAGTGTTTGTGGCGGAGTGTGAGGCGCGAGAGATCGGGCTTGGCATTTGGCGTGTAGACATTTACTAGAGTGAAGTTTTTGTACTCCGCTGCAAGAACGCGCCCTTCCGCATTTGGTTTTCCATATCCATCTCCTTCGAGTTTATATCGTTTCACCAGAGTCTCGGGAAAGTCGAGCAGAATGGCGATCGGTTTTTCTTTGGTGAATATGGCGGTGCCGCTGTAGCCCTTGCGCGTGGAGGAAGAATTCCAGTATTCCTCGTAGTCGGGAAAATCGACCTCCGATTGGTGCTGTTCGGCCTTTGTCTCCTGGAAGCACGCAACATCCGGTTTCACCTTCTTGAGAAAGGGCGCTAGCGCATCTTTGCGATGCACCGCGCGAATTCCGTTTACGTTCCATGAGATGAGTTTCATAGAGATACGATATCACGCTCATCAAAACTTCAGAGTGGTTGTGTTTTGGTACGAAATGCGACGTAATATTTTCCATTCTCACGACGTCTTCATAATGTGACTCCTATAATAAAAGAGTCGCAAAGCGCATATGAAACACATCGGTATCTATCTTACAGAGCATAAGCGTCGGTTGGGGCGCGAGCACGCCCACCTCAGCCTCTTCTCTCCTACGCGAGAGAAAGGTCTCTCGGAGTGGGGTAGCTTTAATACAATCCGCGGAGACCGCGTGGACAGCTATCCTGTGCATGCGCCCATGCGCGCGATCGTAACGAAAGAGCCACACCACGTGCTGCGCATTGCATACCCTCGTACGCAACACTACGAGCTTGCTCAATAAACGCTAGTCATGTCTTGTGCCTCTTACCCCACCTTCGCTAAAGCTTCGGCGGGCAGGCGTGAAATGTTAGTGACGTCTTTTCCCGTGGAAAGCACGGTGGATTTCCCTCAAATGTTTATCAGTCACATGAGTATAGACTTGTGTGGTCGCAATATTTGCGTGGCCCAGGAGTGCTTGCACACTGCGCAAATCGGCACCGTTTTCCAGTAGGTCAGTCGCGAAGCTGTGGCGGATGACATGCGGAGTAACTTTGCGTGTAATACCAGCTTTCACAGCGTAGTGCTTTACCATGCGTTCCACGGAGCGGGGAGTGAGCCTGCTAGACTCTTTCCCGCCACGCCCGTAGCTCACAAAGAGCGCCTCTCCCATGTCTTTGCGCCCTATTAAATATGCGGCGACTGTTTTCTTCGCGGCAGGAGAGAGAAAGACGACGCGTACTTTGTCGCCCTTGCCACGCACCGCGAATTCATCGCGCGAAAGATCGAGGTCGGCGTTGAGAGAGCAAATCTCCGAGACGCGCAGGCCTGTCGAGAATAGAAGTTCGAGTATTGCTTTGTCGCGCAGGGCGGTGAGTTCTGCCGTCTCGCTTTCCGCCTTCTCCAAGGCTTCGGCGGGTGCCCTCATAAGACGCTCGAGCTCTTGCGAAGAAATAAGGTCGAGATCGCGCGAGCCTACCTTGGCAAGCTCAATGCGCTCCGGCTGGAGCGACTCTATATTCTGCTTTCGTAAATATTTGAGGAAAGCGCGAAGCGCGATCATGTAGTAGTTTTGTGTTTTCTTTTTCATGCCGCCGGAGGAGCCCGGCTGACGATTGAGCCACAAACGGAACTCGCGCACGATTGGTTCGGTAAGCTCCGAGGGCTTACTGACTTTCGTCTGCGCAAGAAAGCGGGAGAGATAGCGGTCGTAATTTTCGACTGTTTTTACACTGCGCCCTTTCTCTATCTCGATGTATTCGAGAAACTGGGTTTTGAGTGATCTAAGATCGGCGGCCATTCACACAATTGTACCCGATATTGTGCGACACTGGGCGAGTTCTTCATTTCAAATACTTTTTCTTTTTCAGTTTTTCGGGCAGATAGCTTTCCTTGTCGTATGCTTCGTAGTCTTTTCCGTATTCCAGATTTTTCATGAGTTTCGTTGGCGCGTTACGAACCTTCAGGGGAATAGGAAGCGCGCCGAATTCTTTGACGTCTTCTTGCGCGGCGCGAAGTGCATCGTACGCGCGGCGATCTTTTTTGCACTGCGCGAGGTACGCAACACCGTGCGCAAGATTGATAGCGGCTTCGGGGTAGCCGATGCTTCGCACTGCTTCAAATACTGCGTTTCCCACCACGAGCGCGGTGGGCTGTGCGAGGCCGACATCCTCGCTCGCAAAGATAACCATGCGCCGCGCGATGAACTTCGGGTCTTCTCCTGCCTCCACCATGCGCGCAAGGTAGTAAACGGCGGCGTCGGGTTGGCCCGCACGCATAGATTTTATGAAGGCAGAGATGGTGTTGTAATGCTCTTCGCCTTTTTTGTCGTAGCGGAGATGTTTCGATTGCACCGCCTCCTTCAAGGTTTCGACGGTTATTTTTCCGTAGAGTTTTTTTGCTGTCTCGAGCACGGTGATCGCTTGGCGCGCGTCGCCTCCTGAGAGCTGGATGAGCCAATCTCTCGCACTCTTCGCCATTTTCATTTTCGTGCGCGCAATAATTCTTTCCATTTCCTTTTCCGAGTGGCCATTCAAGACGAATACGCGACAACGCGAGAGGAGTGGGGCGATGACCTCGAACGATGGGTTTTCTGTTGTCGCGCCAACGAGAGTGATGTCTCCACGCTCGACGAATGGCAAAAGAAAATCTTGCTGAGCTTTGTTGAAGCGGTGGATCTCGTCGACAAAAAGCACTTTCTGTTTTCCGCCGAGCTTGAGCTGACGATCGCCGACAACTTTTTTAATGTCGTCCTTGCCAGCATCTACCGCCGAGAGCTCGTAGAAATCGGCGCCGAGAGCATTCGCGTAGATGCGCGCGAGTGTTGTCTTGCCACTTCCGGGCGGTCCCCAGAGGATAAATGAGAAGAGCTCTTTCTTTTCGATCGCAACGCGCAAGGGTTTACCTGTGCCCGTCAGGTGCTCTTGGCCGACGAAATCCTTGAGCGTTTGTGGGCGAATTTTCGACGCGAGCGGCTCTGTCATGAATGCATTGTACGCCCGCGGAAAGAGTACACACAATCCGGCGTTGCGCCTTTTCCGGGTGCGCGATACACTCATTTGATATGAATACAAAAGTCATCCTCTCATTACTTGTTCTCGTACTCCTCGCGGGAGGCGGGTATTACGCGTATAACAACTATTCAGGGACCATGTCAGACCAAAACACAGACACCAACCAGGAAGCGACAGACACCGTACAAGCGCAGGACATCACGGAAGGAACAGGGAACGAGGCCGCTCCTGGCTCCATCGTCTCTATCCTCTACGTTGGCCGCCTTGAGGACGGCACCATCTTCGACAGCTCGGAGGCGCACGCAGATCCAGAAACCGGAGAGGTTCCGCCCCTCACGTTCCAGCTCGGCTCGCCCGGTATCATCGCGGGCTTCCAGGTCGGCGTGAACGGTATGAAAGAAGGCGGTGAAAGGCGCCTCGCCGTGCCGCCATCGCTCGGTTATGGCGCCCAAGATGTGCGTGACCCAGATGGCAACGTCATAATTCCCGCAAACTCCACCCTTATTTTCGACATAAAGCTCGTTTCCGTACAAGACGCGCCTCCAGCCACCGAGGAAACGACCTCTGCCCCTGAGACTGAATAAAAGGTATTTAAAGACCAGGATAGGCCCTGAAACCCGCGAAAACGCATGCGTTTTCGAACTTTTCCGCGACAAGCCGCGGGATTTTATACCTTTTTTCGCTCTCCTCGGCTCTGAAGAGAACAAGATTACTTTCTCTCTTCCCTCGCTCTACGTCGGCGATAAAGCCTTGCATTAAGCGCCAGAATGTGATATTGTTCTGACATGCTCACGAAGCGCAAGAAGCAGAACGAAATCAAGAAGGGGCAACGCCACGACAATGATACAGGCTCTCCAGAGGTGCAGATCGCTGTTTTGACGCGCCGCATCGAGGAAATTTCGGCTCATTTGGACAAAAATCGTAAGGATAAACACTCACGCCGCGGCCTTTTGGGGCTCGTTGCAGATCGTCGTAAGCACCTTAAGTACCTCGAGACCACCAACAAGCGCTCCTACGGAACGCTTGTAAAGAAACTCGGCCTAAAGAAGTAGCGCAGGCAGACTTCTCACTTGGAGCTTCTCGCTTCTAGCAGTAGTATTTGAAGAGAGAATTTTATTAATAGTGTTGGAATTTTTTATTACAACTAGCACCTCTAAGCTAGTCTCTAGAACTTAATTTTATGGCTATCATCAAACACCCTGAACAACGCGTCGGTGTATTCATCGACACGCAAAACCTCTATCACAGTGCCAAAAACTTATACCGTGCGCGCGTCAATTTCGGCAATGTTCTCAAAGATGCTCTCGCCGGTCGTCGTCTCGTCCGCGCCCAAGCATACGCGGTAACGACAGAATCTGGCGAAGAGAAAGGCTTTTTTGACGCTCTGACGAAGCTTGGTGTCGAAATGCGCACCAAAGACCTGCAGATATTCTCCGGCGGAGCCAAGAAGGCCGACTGGGATGTCGGGCTTGCCGTCGACGCCATTATTGCCTCGCCCAAACTCGACACCGTCGTTCTTATGACGGGAGATGGCGACTTCGTACCGCTCGTCGAATACCTTCAGATGAGCGGATGCCAGGTAGAAGTGGTCTCCTTCGGCCGCTCAAGCTCGGGACGCCTCAAGGAAGCTACGGACGATTTTCACGATCTTGATGCCGATCCACGGCGCTATCTTCTCAACTATCGTCCCGTTCGCGGCCGCGCGGCCAATTCGCGTGCATCATCGCGCTCCGTGAGTGTTTCCGCACCAGAGGACTCGATAGCAGACGAAGCGGTGGAGTAGCGCGAAACGGCTCTGCACCTCGTACGTGCTATCATGCCGACCATGGCCATCGCGGCGGCACTCGGTCTTATCTGTCTTGGACTCACTATCCTAATCCTCGGCGCTGATTGGTTTGTGAAAGGTGCCGCCTCACTAGCACAGCGCGCCGGCATGCCTGCGATAGTGGTGGGTCTCACCGTCGTTTCATTCGGCACGTCGTCTCCTGAGCTCATCGTGAACCTTTTTGCCGCGTTTTCGGGCTCGAGCGATCTCGCGGTAGGCAACATCGTCGGCTCAAATATCGCGAATATTCTTCTTATATTGGGACTGGCCGCCGCAATTACCCCCTTGGCGGTCAAGCACGCGACCACGTGGCGAGAAATCCCGCTCGCTCTCCTCGCGACGATTCTTCTTTTCATGTTTGCAAGCGATTCTCTGCTCGACGGGGCGCTCTTCGACGTCATTTCACGCGCAGAGGGGTTTGCATTCCTCGGGCTCTTCGCCATTTTTCTCGCATACGTCTACTCACTCGCACGTAGTGAGCCATCAGACGATGAAGAAGTACCCGCCGTGCGCTCTACCAGCAAGACCGTCGGGCTCTTGATCATTGGTCTTCTCGCTCTAATCGGCGGCGGCAAGCTTTTGGTGGACAACGCCGTGATTCTCGCGACACTCGCCGGTCTCTCCGAAGCCTTGATAGGCCTCACTATCGTCGCCGTCGGCACATCGCTCCCAGAACTCGCCACCTCTGTAATCGCGGCGTGGCGCGGACACACTGACATCGCTATTGGCAACGTTGTTGGATCGAATATTTTCAATATTTTTTGGATCCTTGGTGCAACAGCGCTCATTTTGCCGCTCCCGGTCGGCGAGGCACTCGCGAGCGACATTGTAGTCGCGGTCGGTGCTACACTCCTCCTTTTTGCTTTCATGTTTATCGGCAAACGACACCTTCTGGAGCGCTGGCAGGGAATTTTGTTTGTCGCACTCTACGTCGTGTACATCATCTACCTCGTCCTGCGCGGATAATCACATAATCTAGCAATGCTCGAGTCTTATGATAGAGTGGCTACATACAAGATAACCGTGGTATGTGGATAGGCAGTGTCGGCTTCCGAGCCCGCTACTGAAATCCAGATATCACCCAAGCGATAATGCAAAAGAAAGAATATTCCCTCGAAATCGGCGGGAAGACGATGATCGCAGAGTTTAACGACTGGGCCGACCAGGCGAATGGTTCGGTCTTGTTGCGCCATGGCAACAGCGCCGTTTTGGCGACGGTCGTCATGAGCAATAGAGAATCAGACAAAGATTATTTCCCTCTCTCCGTTGAGTACGAGGAGAAATTTTACGCTGTCGGTGCCATCTTAGGTTCACGTTTTATGCGCCGCGAGGGGCGACCATCGGATGAAGCGGTGCTCTCCGGCCGCATCGTCGACCGCACCATTCGCCCCCTTTTCCCCAAGGGCTTGAAACGCGACGTGCAGGTCATCATCAGCGTTCTCTCTATAGAAGACTACGATACCGACATCTTGGCAGTAAACGCCGCATCGCTCGCGATTGCAACATCGAATATCCCGTGGAATGGTCCCGTCTCCGCAGTGCGCATCGGTCTTGAAGAGGGGAGTGATGAGCTCATCGTAAATCCGACATACGGGCAGCGCCAAGACGAACTCCCTCCTCGGGCAAAAATGGACCTCACTGTTTCTGGGCGTGACGGGCTGGTGAACATGATCGAGGTGAACGCGCGCGAAGTATCCGAGGAAGTCCTCGAGAAATCGCTCGCACGTGCGAGCGAAGAGATCGAGAAGATCCAGGCGTGGCAGAAAGAGATCGTCGCGGAGCGTGGCGTCGCGAAAGCGGAATTCAAAAAGCCAGAAGACAGTACCGAAATTCCACCGGTTTTCGATGCATTTCTTTTGCCGAAACTCGAAGAACTCGATGGAAAATTTGAGAAGGGCGACATTGGGCGGCTAAAGCACGAGTGGATGGAGCACGCCGTCGCGACACTACCGGATACGGAATCGAATCGCCTCGATGCGTACTTCGAGATGCGCCTTGACGAACACGTGCACGACCTCGCTATAGAAAAAGATCAGCGTGTCGACGGTCGCGCACTCGACGAAATCCGTTCTTTGTTTGCACAAGCAGGCGGCATTTCGCCAATGATCCATGGTACCGGCCTCTTCTACCGCGGGGCTACACACGTGCTCGCCGCACTCACTCTGGGCGGCCCTGGCGATGCACAGCTCGTCGACACCATTGAATTCCAAGACAAGAAAAAATCTTTCATGCTCCATTACAACTTCCCGCCATTTTCCGTGGGAGAGACGGGGCGCGTCGGAGGATTCAATCGTCGTATGATCGGACACGGTGCATTAGCAGAAAAGTCACTGCGCGCTGTACTCCCCGCGAAAGAAACATTTCCCTACACGATACGAATTGTTGCCGACTGTCTCGCTTCGAACGGCTCAACTTCAATGGCGAGCGTGTGCGCCGGCACCTTGGCACTCATGGATGCGGGCGTGCCCATCACGCGCCCTGTCGCAGGCATTGCAATGGGTATGATGAGCGATGCAAAAAGACAGGTGTACAAAATACTGACCGATATTCAGGGGCCGGAAGACCATCATGGTGATATGGACTTCAAAGTTGCTGGTACTTCTGAGGGAGTCACCGGCGTGCAAATGGACGTGAAAGTCGAAGGCGTCCCTCTCTCTGTGCTCGCGCAAGCGCTCGCACAAGCGAAAAAGGCGCGTTTGCAAATCCTTGAAGTAATCACCAGGGAGATTGCCGCGCCGCGCGCAGACATCTCGCCGCGCGCGCCAAAGATCTTGACGACGAAGGTACAGGTCGACCAGATCGGTCTCGTCATCGGCCCCGGAGGCAAGACCATCAACGGCATTAAGGATGAATCTGGCTGCGATGACATCACGATCGAAGAGGATGGCACGATCTTCATCACCGGCAAGAACGGCGCCGCGGAAGTAGCGCTCAAAATGGTAGAGGATCTCACGCGCGAATACATGGTGGGCGAAAAATTCGAAGGGGAAGTAGTCCGCATGATGGACTTCGGCGCCTTTGTACAGATCGGACCCAATGCGGACGGACTCGTACACGTTTCCGAAGTGGCACCTTTCAGAATCAATTCGATAGCCGATGCCCTCAAAATCGGAGACATTGTACCCGTCGTGCTTAAAGAGATTGATGAGAAAGGACGGTATAATCTTTCTATCAAAGCCGCTGACCCGGAATGGGCGTCTCGCAAGGGACTCACCCCAAGCCAGAGCGGAGGAAACGATCATGGCAGAGGATTCAACAAACACGAACGAGGGGGTGAGCGGCGTCGGAGGATCTAGCGATCCTTCGCATTTTGCGATCCCGCCAAATGATGGCGCGGGCAAAGTACAACAGCCATCTCCAAAACCAATCCCAGCATCCGATATCGAAGAGGCGCACATCATCGAAGAGACGGTGATTAAGCCCCGACAGAAAAAGCAGGTTGCCTCTGTCCCCGCACCACAAGCTACGGAGCCTCCACCCACACCAACATCTACAAATTCGGTTAAAAGTCCGTCGCCGGTTATTTCTTCGCCTACACCACCCCCAAAACAAGAAGCGATAATTCCGCCTCCTCTCACTTCTTCATCTGTGTCTTCTTCGTCTTTGTCACGACCTCACTTTAGTGATGTCGGGACCGCTGCGACACCTTCACAAACTCTCGGCTCAAACCCCGTCTCGCCACCTCCGGCATCAACCCCAAAGATAACATCGCCTGTTATTCCCCAAATATCCGAAAACCTTGGAACAGAACAAGAGCGTATATCGAAAATTCTTGAAGAGACAAAGCTCCCCGAACGCCGCGATCCCGCGACATCCGACCAAAAACCTAACGGCCCAACGTTTGACACTACGCTGGGGGCGAGCATTGATGCCCCTGAAGTTGAGCTTCCAAAAAGAACCGAGTCCGCGCTTACGGCTACCCAACAAAAAGAAGCCCCCTCCTCCTCCTCGATTGTTTCTGCCATGCGCACACTGAAAAACGATCTTCAGGACGTCGTTCGCGACAGTAAAATGTCACTCGTACGCGCTGCGGCGCTTGAACAAGAAAAGCGACACGGACAATCAACGACAGACACGGTTCCTTCCAAGAGACGTGCGTCTTTCATGCGAAAAAGCATCATCGTTATTGTCTCGCTCAGCGTTGTGGGCAGCGGCGCTCTCTTGGGGCTCTCCTTCCTAACACAGAAACAAACGGGGAACACACCTGAAATAGGTTCCTCGATACTCTTTGTAGAAAACACCACACTGCTCCCACTTGAGGGAAATTCGGCGCTTGATATTAAACGTCTCATCGCGGGCGCGCGTCTCAGCGGCGGAGGAACACTCGGATCTATCACGCGCTTCGTCCCTATTTTTGCTGATACCTTGAGTTCAGTAGAGGTGCCGCCACGCCCCGTAGTACTCGAGACATTCTTGAATCTCATGGGGGCACAAGCCCCCGAGGAGCTTGTGCGTGCGCTTTCTGAAGAGTTCTTCTTCGGTATACACACTGTCGATGAGAACGCCCCTCTCCTCGTAATCCCAGTACTTTCGTATGAGCGCGCATTTGCCGGTATGCTCGCGTGGGAAGAGACTATCAATACCGACCTCGCGCCCGCCTTCACGCTCGTCCCCACACAGGTTCTTGGTACATCCGGGCTCCCAGAGAAACGCCGCTTCGAAGACGTTGTCATGCGCAACTACGACGTGCGCGCCCTACGAGATGATAATGATGAGATACAACTCTACTACTCGTTCCCCACCCGCTCCATCCTTGTGATCGGCGAAAGCCCGTATTCATTTACCGAAATTCTCAATCGCCTTCGTTCCGAAGGTAGACTCTGAGCTCGCTCATTGAGAGCTCTTTGCACTCGCGCAGGCGCACGGTATGATAGGGCGCATGAACCACTTGAGCGAAGACGAGATAAATGATTTGCGCGCAAACCTCGACGCGGAACGCGATTCGCTCGACGAAGAGCTTGCGGTTCACGGAAAGAACGTGAGTGGCGACTGGGAAGGGAAATCGTCTTCAAAAGGTGAAGAGGCCGATCCGAATGATGCTGCCGACAACATCGAAGAGCTCGCGACGAACGTACCATTAGTAGAGGAGCTTGAGAGTAGGCTCAAAGAAATCAAAAAGGCTTTGGACAAAATGGACGAGGGTACCTATGGCGTGTGCGAGACGTGCGGGGAATCAATTCCACTGGATCGCCTCGAGGCAAATCCTGCGGCGACCACGTGCATAAACCACGCGTAGGCTTGAGCGCGGCTGATACAATTGCCCACAATGGGCGAGAAGCAGAAAATAGCGTCTGGTTTCGCACGCACCTTTGGCGCACAGCCGATGCTCCCTAAGGCCACGGTCGTCGCCGTTGAGTGCGACATCGTCCGTGGCCTCCATGCATTCACCATCGTCGGTCTCCCCGACAAATCGGTCGAGGAGGCGAAGGACAGGATCGCTGCGGCGATAAAAAATACCTGCGAGGGAAAGCTCGAGTCGCCGAAACGCAGCAACAAAAAAATCGTTCTCTCGCTCGCGCCTGCCGCGCTCAAGAAGGAGGGCGCGGTGTTTGATATTCCGCTCGCACTTTCATTTCTCCTCGCATCAGAGCAAGTTGCTTTCGACCCTACTGGCAAACTCTTCGCGGGAGAGCTCGCGCTCGACGGCACCATTCGCCCCATTCTAGGGAGTCTCGCAATCGCGAGCGCCGCAGAATCAGGAGGTTTTACCGATCTCTATATTCCTGAGGAAAATCACGACGAGGCGTCTCTCATTTCCGATATACGCGTACACCCTGTTACTTCGCTCGAGCACCTTCTCGCGATACTACAAGACCCTGAGCACAAGGAAACGCCACGGAAAAAACGCATAAAAAACGATTCCGAAGATATAGCGGCGCTTGACGAAATTCGCGGACAAGAGAGCGCCAAGCGCGGGCTCATGATAGCCGCGGCCGGCGGCCACAACATCGCACTCTACGGACCTCCCGGCACGGGCAAGACCCTACTCGCACGCGCAGCCGCCTCAATACTCCCCGACCTCACAGAAGAAGAAATGATAGAGGTAACGACTATCCACTCGCTCTCGGGCGTCTTGCAGGGCGGCGCCATCACGCGGCCACCCTTCCGCTCGCCACACCACACCTCTTCCTACGCTTCGCTCATTGGAGGCGGGACACCCCTGCCGCGCCCCGGTGAAGCAACGCTCGCGCACCGCGGCGTACTTTTTGCTGACGAATTTCCGGAGTTCCATCGCGATGTCATCAACGCGCTCCGCGAGCCGCTTGAGGATGCCCACGTCTCTATCGCGCGCTCAAAAGGTTCCGCGGTCTTTCCCGCGCAATTCATGCTCATCGCAGCACTCAATCCCTGTCCGTGCGGTTTTTTGGGAAGCAAACGGTGCCAGTGCATGCCACACGCAGTCGAAAAATACCGCCGCAAGATATCAGGGCCTGTCGCCGATCGAATCGACATCTGGGTGCACGTTGGCGAAATGCCACCCGAATCACTCTCTACGCGAGCCAAACGCGCGGGCGGGGAAACGAAAAAAGTGCGTGAGCTCGTCGCCTCGGCGCGAGCGCACCAGCGTAAACGCTTCGCGGGAACAAAAATATCTACCAATGCCGCAATGAAGCCCAAACACATTGATTCTCTCGTCGCGCTCTCTGAAAAAGCCGAAAGTGCGCTCCAGGGCGCGGCGCGCTCGATGAGGCTCTCCCCCCGCGGCTATCACCGCACTATCAAGGTCGCCCGCACCATCGCCGACCTCGCGGGAGACAGGATTATTGAACCCCCGCACATGTTGGAGGCTCTGCAGTATCGAGTCCGAGAACTATAAGGATGGAGGTTAAATCTTGTCCTTGCTCTCCGAGAAATAGATGTGCTCAGGAAGAATCCCCATACTCTTCAGGCGTTCTGAGACAAAGGCTTGCATGTCCTCTCCATTTTTAAATTCCACCTTTTTGTTGTCGTCGTAGACCGCCCACGCTCCCACCGTGCGGAGCACGTCCACTTTGTTGAAGACAATACGCGTGACACCGTTCATGCGTACCGCACGCTCGAGTGTTTGCATATTCATCCAGTTGACCTGCCGTCTGCGCCCGGTCGTCGCACCAAACTCTTCGCCGACGTCGCCTATTTTATTAAGCACCTCGTCTTCGGGCTGGAACTTCTTGCTACCCACATATGTCTCATACACCTTCGCAACGCCCCATACGTCTTTGAGCGAGCGCGGTGAAAGCCCATTCAAGAGCGCGCCTGCCGCAGTGCAGTGGCTCGAGGTAACGTACGGATAGTCGCCCCAGTCGATATCGAGACCGAATCCCTGCGCGCCTTCCGCAAGCACGCGCACATCGTCTCTTTTGTACCATTCTTCGTAAAGGTTAATGAGGTAGGGTTTGAGCTCGGGGACATCGCTCGCGCGTACACCGGTGCGACCGTACTTTTCGCGATATGCAGGGCCGTTACCGCGCCCCGTCGTTCCGATGCGCAGACCCTCGCGCTTGTCTTCCTCACGATGTGCATCGGTAATGACGTGCACGTTCTCCGCCACGAATATTTTGTCCTGTGTTTCGACGCCACCCTCCTTAAGCATTTCAAGTTCTGCAAAAAACTGCACAGGGTCCAAAACGCAACCGCTCCCTACGACACTTTTGATGCCAAAAAAAACACCGGCAGGAATCTGGTGTGTGATGAACTTTTTTTCCTTATGAAAAATGGTGTGGCCCGCGTTCGCTCCGCCGTTGTAGCGAAGCACGTGTGTATATAATCCTTCTTTGCACAAATGATGGGCGATCTTACCCTTTCCGCAGTCTCCATACTGGAGGTCGACTATAACATCGGTACTGAGCGTAGACATAGAGAAAATTTGATTAACGAGAAATTAAAAAACGCCCTACCGGGCGATTACTTTGTGCTAATTATTGCTGGGCCGGAGGCAACAGAAACAACTTTTCGACCGAAATTTCCATCTGACACAACTGCCGTAGTCTAGCATTCCGTCGAGCACGAATCAACGGGATATTTTCCAGCCTCAAGCGAGCATGCGGAGCACTATCAAAACGACTTGGAAAAGATTGCCTGACATACCTTATTCTTAGAATGGATTCCTAATACCATTTCTAATCTCAAAGTGCACGTGTGCGCCGGTCGCGCGGCCCGTACTTCCGACGTAGGCAATCACTTGTCCCTGCCGTACCTGCTGGCCGACACCGACAATGACGCTTGAGGCGTGTGAGTAGAGCGTTTGACTGCCGTTTGTATGCTGGATAACGACGTATTCTCCGTAGCCACCGTTCCATCCGCTCGCCTTTGCAACTATGACTTCGCCATCGGCAGCAGCGAAAATTTGCGTTCCTGCTGGTGCTGCAAGGTCGACGCCGTTGTACCCATGAATGCCTTGTGTCCGAACGCCGCCGGCGATCGGGCGTAAATAGTAGCCAACCTGGTTCGGAGTACCGGGCGACGCATAGACGGGCGCACTCTTACTACCCGAGCTCGGTGTCGGCGCAGATATTTCTCCGTTCGGAATGATGATCTCAGAGCCGACTGCAAGCGGTCCGTCTTCGAGGCCATTGTAGCTTGCGATCTCTCCGGAATCGCCATCGAATTTCTTCGCGATCGTCGAGAGTGTGTCGCCTTTCTTCACTACGTACTTCACGCCAGTAACGGGGAGGATGGTGAGTGTCTGGCCGATCCGGATAGTGCCGCTTGTGGGTATGTCGTTGGCCCATTTAATGGTGTTTACCGACACATCGAACATCTTCCCAATATCGGAAAGCGTATCGCCCGGACGCACTACGTACACGCTAATCGTCGAGTTCTTGGGGCGCTCAATGTCGGCGATGGTGCCAGAGGGACCCTCGTCGGGGACCAACGCTGAGCCGTCAACGATCGTAACCTCCCCGCCACCCCGCCGTGTCGTCGGGTCGAAGTTCATCGCCGGCTTGGGCAGCTCAAGAGTCTGGAGGTTCCCACTGCCCTGGGAGAGAGCAGAGGCTTCTTCCCCCCGGAGGTGTACGAGAAAATCGGAAACGATACCCGCCCGCGCGGAAGCGGGCGTGGCGGATCCTACGAGAAGGAGGAGGGATATCAGAGCGGCATGAGAAATGAATGAAGAACGCCCCTTTTGCGCGGGTATTGACGAACTCTGTCGACCCTCGCACGGACGCTTCCGGTCCGCCAAGGGGTTGTTATGAGAATCTGATATAAGCCAATGTTTTGTCGGAATCTAAGGGAGAATCAGGAAATTGTGGCTCTGTTTCTCACTGTTTGGGAGAAGAGAGCCCTCGGGATATATCTTTCATGCCTCCGACCAGACAACTCTACCCCCGAATGGGGCGCGGGGTCAATCACCCTTTTATTACACGGGGGGATAACTGTTCTGTCAAGTTTTACTGGTGCTCATGCTATAGTTCGGGCGTGAACGCTACCAACTATTTAGATGGCTTAAATAAAGAACAAATGGAAGCTGTCCTCCACAGAGAAGGCCCGCTCCTTATTGTGGCAGGGGCTGGGACAGGGAAGACAAAGACCATTACGCATCGCATTGCGCATCTTATAGAGAGCGGAGTGCCGGCGCGCACCATCCTCGGCGTAACGTTCACCAACAAGGCCGCGGGCGAAATGCAGGGGAGGGTCCGCAATCTCGTTCAGGGAAGAGGAGGACTGCCCATCCTGACAACCTTTCACTCATTCGGGGTGCGCACTCTGCGTGAATTTCATGCCGAAGCAGGGATCCCCCGACACTTTTCCATCTGGGATCGCGACGACAGCTTGAAGGCGCTCAAGCGCGTCCTCGAGCGGCTTGGCTTGGGAGATGTGTCTCCGAAAAGTGCCCTCGCGGGCATCTCGCGCGAGAAAGGAAAAGGCATCTCGGGACACTCATACGCGGAGCGCGCGAGCAGTCATCGAGAGTCTGTGATCGCACGCGTGTGGCACGAGTATGAATCCGTCCTTCGCGAAGAAGGCGCGCTCGATTTTGATGATCTTCTTTTAAAAACACGTGTGCTCTTCGCAAACTCAGACGACATACGCGCGCTGCTGCAGGAGCGGTACACGCATCTCACAATCGATGAGTATCAAGACACCAACGCCGTACAAATGGAGATCGCACGCGCTCTCGCAGGAACAAAGAAAAATATCTGCGCTGTCGGCGATATTGATCAAAATATTTACTCATGGCGCGGTGCCGACATTTCTCACCTACTTTCATTCGAGGAAACATTCCCCGGCGCACGCACTATCGTGCTCGAACAAAATTATCGCTCGACACGCACTATTCTTACCGCCGCAAACACAGTGATAGAGAAGAATGTGCGGAGAAAACCGAAACAACTTTTTACCGAAAGCGAGACGGGCGAGCCGATCACGCTCTACACGGCGCACAGTGAGGCGGACGAAGCGTGGTTCGTCGTCGAGAGTGCGCGGCGACTGCTCAAGGAGGGGACGCCCGCGAAAGAAGTTGCCGTGCTCTTCAGAGAAAATTTCCAGTCGCGCGTACTCGAAGAAGCATTCCTGACTGCAGGTATCCCATACCGGATGCTCGGAACCCGGTTTTTTGAACGCAAAGAGGTGAAGGACACGCTTTCGTATCTTCGCGCTGCAATGAACCCCAAAAGCAGTGTCGACATCCGCCGTGTAATCGGGGTACCCGCGCGCGGTATCGGAAAGATCACACTCGAGAAAATGTTGAGCGGACAGGAGGAAAGCCTGAACGCCAGAACTCGAACGAAAGTCGAGATGTTTCGTTCGGCACTTGCCGCCATTAAGAAAGCGGTCGATATGCTTCCTGCATCTGAAGCGGTCCGTTTTGCGCTCGAGACGAGCGGCATCGAGCGCATGTTGAAAGAAGGTGATCCAGAGGAGCGCGAGCGACTCGAAAACACCTACGAGCTCATCAACTTCGCAGTCCGTTTTGATGATTGCGCGTCGCCAGAGGGAATCGAGCGGCTTCTTGAAGAGGCCGCTCTTCAGAGCGATCAGGATGAGCTTCGCGATTCCGCCGACGCCGTTTCTTTGATGACGGTTCACGCCTCGAAAGGGCTTGAATTCGACGCGGTGTTCATCACCGGCCTAGAACAGGGACTTTTTCCTTCACTGCGAGAGAGCGACACCCCCGGACACGAGCGCGACTCCGAGGAAGAGCGTCGTCTTTTTTACGTCGCGCTCACGCGAGCGCGCAAACGGCTTTTCCTTTCGTGCGCGCGCGAGCGGATGAAGTACGGTTCGCGCGAATACACGATTCCCTCAGAGTTTTTCGACGACATTGATCCGCGTCTTGTGCAGAACGCACACCCAGGAGGAGAACCCTATGAAGAAAAGATCATCCGGTAAAAGGCGAGCCCCGAAACTCGGTCAGCATTTTTTGACTGGCACATGGGCCGCGCGCGCCTTGGCGCGCGCGGCGAACATTTCCGCGAACGAAATCGTGCTCGAGATCGGCCCCGGCACCGGAATACTCACTCGTGAGCTCCTCAAAACGGGGGCGCGTGTTATTGCCATTGAGAAGGACGCTCGTCTCGTGGCGAAGTTCAAGGAAACTTTCGCGCATGAGATCGAATCGAAGCGCCTCGTACTCGCCGAAGACGATATCCGGAATTTTGACCCAAAAAAGTTCGATCTAGAAAGCGGTCAGTACACTCTTGCAGCAAACATTCCGTATTATATTACCGGAGAGATCATGCGCATGTTCCTTTCTGCCGAAGTACCGCCGCGCACTATCGCACTGCTCATACAAAAAGAAGTGGCGGAGCGTATCATCGCGCGCGATAGGAAAGAGAGCATTCTCTCACTTTCAGTGAAAGCGTATGGATTGCCGAAGATAGTCGCGAAAGTATCGCGAGGGAATTTTTCTCCGCCGCCTGCCGTTGATTCCTCCATCATCCTTATTTCCGATGTATCAAAGCAGTTCTTTCACGAACTTGATGAGCGGTTCTTTTTCAGACTGGTGCGCGCGGGATTTTCTTCCAAGAGGAAATTACTTGCCGGGAATCTTGCAAACATCGTACCTAAATCCGCAGTTGCTGATGCCTTCGTACACTGTGCGATCCCAATGAAAGCACGTGCGGAAGACGTGCCGCTCGAGCAGTGGAAGTGTCTTGCCCAAAGACTTACGATAGTGCGCTCTTAATTACCAGGAGAAGGGGAGCGGCTCGCCCAGTCGTTTGCAGAATCCGTATCGCTTGTGAGGTTCGTGCGCGTGAGGGAGTTGCCGTACGGAGCATAAGGAACGCTCGGCTCCATGACGAACGTGTCGGACCCCCACGATACTGCGTCGATTATCGTGCCCGCCGCGTTGCGCACAATAATCCTGTCTCCTGTGCTCAAGAGTCCGTCGCCAATCGTGCCGCCCAGCGCGAGAAACTGGGTGGTGCTCGTGAGACTCCAGAGATCACGCGTGGAAGCGGAAGGAGAAATGACAAGAAATTTCTCCGGCGCGAGCGTGGTGCCTGCCGGAATCGTGCTCGAAGCCACGTTGTCGTGAATCCTCCAGCCGCTGAGGTCGACCGTGTTTGCACTACCATTGTAGATCTCGATCCACTCGTTCGCGGGCTTTGTGCCATGTGGTACATCTACTGAATAGTAGACTTCACTCACGAGAAGCTTGCCCGAGGACCCGCTCCCCGAAGATCCTGACCCGGATCCAGAACTTGAGCCCGAGCTTGAGCCTGTTCCCGGCAGTGTGGGAAGTGTAGGACTCGGGCCTCTCGTCGGTGGTGCCGAGGGCGCCGCGGGCCCGCTTGAGCCCATCATGGTCATCGCAACGGCAGTGTAAATGACGACCGGCGCAACGCGATAGAGACAATAGTAGGGAGCGCCGGCAAGGCCGAGCATCCACTGGCCCGCGTGGGAGGGTGGGCCAAATTGATACGTGCGCGTCGCCGTCGTCCACACATACTCGCCGCCGCGCGGGGGCCCTAGGTTTGTGTAGATGGTCGAGTTGTGGACGCACTGAAGCACTATCGAAGCACGCCCCCCAAAGGGGAACGCGTGTGTGACCAATGGCACTGCGAGGAGAACAAAGAGAACCGCAAGACTCATAGTGCGCATTGATACATCGTACCACCCAGAACTCAGAGAATAGCGAGCAGAAAATAGCTCGTGTGAATGGACGTACTATTCACTGTTCTCTGTTCGCTGTAAACTGTAAACTATTCCTATGCCCTGGATCACTGCTCACCTGTACCTCACTGGCTCGATCGTCGCTGTGCTCGTGCTGACTGGTGTGTTTGTTGTAAAAAATCAGTCGGCTGATACACAAGGGCCACGCACGCTCACGTGGGGCGCCGGCGGCTACCTCTTTGATCCGAGTGCCGGAATCCAAAACACTCCAGAATCTGCGTCCGAAAACATTTATTCCGCGATACAAGAAGGCCCTCCTTTTTATTACGACCCCGGTGTATCGGCGTCTTCGCTCCGTGATTCGGCTCCTGAATTCGATTTCGACGCCTTCATTGCAATGCTCTCAAAACCGAGTGGCGCATCTCAAGCGAAGGAGGGCAGCGACTCATTGCCGAGCGCGTACTCGTTTATTCCAAGCGGGCTCGTGAGCACGTCGACGGCCCAAAGGGCTCTCACGCCCACGCAACAAGCAATCCGCACCTACGGCAATACTGCGGGGGCGATTATTCAGTCGTTCGAACCTCTTTTACGCTCTTCACCTCAGATACTAAAAGATCAATTCGAAGACAGAGGAAGCTCACAAAAAAACGCCGCTCTTACCGACCTTGCAGAAAGTCTCGCACACGTGGGGCACGAAATGGAGGCAATGGAAAATGTGCCTCCGGAAATGGCGTCGGCGCACATGCGCGTCGCGAAAAGTTACCAAGAAATGGGCGAGAAGCTCGCAAACATCGCGAACACATCGAGCGAACAAGCTGCCGTGGACGCAATTCTTACGTACAACGCTTCCGTCGAGACATACATAAAGAATTACGCTTCCCTCGCAACACTCTTTTCCCTCCACGAGGTGCCCTTTACCTCGGCTGAGCCCGGCAGTGTGTTCGTTTTCACGCAGAGTAGTTTTTAGTATCCGCAACAGGAATACGAGCTGTCCGCTGATATTGTCCCCCGTCTTTTCCCCTCATTATCCACCGCGTATCCACAATTGGCGGGTATACTTGGAGCAATGAAAGAACGCGCAAATCCTGGCGTGGCGTTTTCGCACATAACTGTACTTGCAGGCTTTTCTGTACTCGCACTCATTAGTGTCATCGTCTGGCAAACATTCAATGCATTTACCGGACACGAACAGAGTATTCAGGCGGTGAGCGGGGGCACACTGAAAACAGCGCACACTTCGTATGGAGACGTTAATTGGCAAGTGCCTCCCATCGACGAAACGAGCATCGACGCAATCGCGGCAGGTGAAGACCCCGATGGCATCGCGTATATCGCCGACAACGTCGCCGGGGTGCTCCTCGGCTCATACGAATCTCTTGCCGAAGCGGGAGTGTATACACCGGAAGAAGGCGAACGTGTCGCCGGGATCATTGCATCAGACCTGCTCGCGAGTGTTTCGTATGCCTCGTACTCGTCGGTGGATATCCAAGCGGATTCCGACACTTCATACGAGAGAATGCTCACGTATCGCAATGATCTGCGCCTTGCGCTCGAGCCGCTTCTCGAAAATCCTGGCTACGAGCTCGGCATCTTCGCCAACTACATCGAATCACGCGACACGAAGTACCTCGAACAACTACGACAGGCGGCACAAAACTACCGAGCGGCTGTTGCGAGCGCCGCTTCGCTCGTAGTCCCAGAAGACGCCGTGCCACATCATGTCGAAATCTTGAACGCACTTTCGGAGTTTGGCGCTACGACCGAGCGGCTTTCCCAGCACGCAGAAGACGCCTTTGCCTCGGTCGCACTCCTGCGCACCTACCAGAGTAGCGAGACACGCTTGTTCACATCATTCAACACTCTCGCCGAGTACTACAAACACAAGCAATCATGATCAACCGTACGATATACATTCCGATCATAGTTCTTGTGCTTGCATCTCTCACCTTGATGCTGCCGAATTTTGCTCGCGCGCAGAGCACCGAAACTACTATTGAAACGACCGACACGGGGACGGCGGAGCCTGTGGGAGAGCCTGCTTCGGAAGCTGCGGCGTATCAATTCAAAAACGAAGGCATCTTCGGATGCAACCAGGTTGCGGGGGCAAACGCGAGCGCAGGCACTCTCGCCGCAATAGGTGGCGTCTACGTGCCTGTCAACGATGCAGCAGTAACACTCAACACCGGCATCTTGGTGTACAAGGAGTGCGTATTGCGCCCGCTCCAGAATCGCCTCCGTGAGAGCGCCGTGTCTTCACTCTTCAAAAAACAACAGACCAGCATCGATTCTGGCCGCGAAGGGAATGCACAGTACGTTCAAAACCAAGGCGCGGAAGAACTCGTTGTTGCCGACAAAACAAAGCTCTCCTCACTTACCGACGGCACGCTCGATTCTCTTCACCCCTCGTTCCAACAAGAGGTAAAGCGTGCAGTTGCCGCTAACTACCAGGCGGAAACACGGAGCAACAAAGATCTTGAGTGCAATTACCCGGGAGACTTGGAGGCAAGCAGCAAAAATCCGACATCGCAAACCTTCAATCTCTCAAGTTTCGAAGAAAAGGCGAATCCGATGTGCAATCCTTTCTTCGCATACGCTGTGGGGGCAAAACCGAAAACCGATGCACTCGTAGCACAAGCCGTGGGATATCAGCGTGCTGAATGGGACCGAGGACGCGGCTTTTATGCAATAACAGATAATGCCGCGAATCCGCTGGAGGCTCGCACGCTCACGCCTGCGTCTGTTGTGCAAGAGTCCTACCAGCAAATTCTCGGCAGCCCGGTGCGCCAGCTCGAGCAGGCCAACGACGTCGGCCAGATGATAGGGGCGCTCTTCGCGGGTGTGACCACACAGGCACTCACCGACAGCGGCGGGCTCGCGGGCCTTGCACGCAGCGTCGCAGGCCAGCCTTCGTATCTCGAGCAAGTGGCGCGAGAATCTTCGCAAGGCGTCGTCGGTGCCGCAGCAAATGCCGCGCTCCAAATCCTGAACGCTTCCAAACAAGTCGAAACACGCTACCTCAATGCCATGAACGCTATCGCGGGCTCGCTCACGCAAGCGATCAATCAGCTGAGAAGTGCCGAGCGCGCATGCTGGGAGCTCATCATTCCCGAGGCACAGGAATACGCGCAGTGTCCGAGCACTGTTACGAACCCCATCACGGGCGTTACCACCTGCACCGGAGCATTCTCTATTCAGCCCGCAACCTCGACCGCATTTTCTCAGCAGGTCGTCGACTCGCAGATTGCGCCGCTCGCGCAAGCCGCTGTGACCAACATCGATAATTCACAAAAAGCGCTTGGGCTTATCGATCAGCTCATCGTGGGTGTTACCAATACGAACTCTCTCACCGCTCAGCGTCTCGCGCTCCAACAGCTCGACAACCTCGTCGCACAGCAATCGCTCCACTCGCAGTACGATGCGACGAACGCCGAACAACAGCGCGACGACATCGCCGCCTCGATGACGGGCTTGGTCGAAGACACCGCGCGCGCCTGGGGCGATTCATCTGACCCGACGACGGGATGGTGCAACGTCAACAATTCGAACGTGATTGAAACATGGGCAGAACAATGGCGTAATTAAATTGTATGACTGCGGACAATGTAAAACTGACGATCTCAAGCTTTGTCGTAGGTCTTTTCGGCATCTTGGTCATTATTGTTTTCCTGCTACCCACTCCGGCACTTGCAGATATTGATATTGGAAGCTGTACGTTCGACACTCCAACTTTTAACCTTGGGGGAGAGGGGAATATTCTTGGCTACTCGGGTGACTGCACGTATGCTGGCATCGTCAAGGTTCTAGGCACAGATTGCGTAGCTGATAGGTCAAAATGTTCTCCGGGAGAAAATTTGTATATCGCTGATGCGCTTGAGCGAGCATGCGGAGGCACAGCCGGAGTATGCCCCACAAGTTTTACTGCTTCAGAAAAGAGTTCATTCACTGGCGGACGTGCCGCTGCAGAAGCCGCGGCAAAGGCAGCGGGTACCTGTTCCTTCTATGGCTTTGATTTCTACAAATGCATCTGGTATCCGGCAACGTCGGGCATTGGAGCCTTCTTGATGTTCATCGGTATTAAGGTCTTAGTTGCTGCAGCGGGAATATTTGAGACTTCAATTAAATACCTCATCGTCGAATTTGGCAGTCTCATGGCGAATTCCATCGAGCAGGGGATCAACGTGGGATGGACGGCCCTGCGCGATATTGCCAATATCGTCATAATCGGCCTCTTTGTCTTTATCGCCGTCAACATGATCTTGGGCGTTCAGCAATTTGGCGACAAGAAGAAGATCGCGCAGGTGCTCGTCGTAGCAGTGCTCATCAACTTTAGCTTGCTTTTCACCAAGGTTATCGTTGATGCTTCCAACTTTACCGCGTACCAATTCTATAGATCTATGGTCGAGGGTGCCCCGGCCGAGACCGTAACCTTGAAGGCGAATCCGACAGGCACAGGCTTTACTGGAGCCGTTGGTACGTTCACAGAAACCATTGCGAGCGAAACCGCTATCTCCGCTCGCTTTCTGCAGTTTCTTGGCGTCGACGGGCTCTGGGATTCGAAAAAGGCACTAGAAGACATCGCCGCAAAAAACCCGAGTGCACTCTACGGCGGGCTCTATGCTATTGGATACGGGCTCTTGGCATTTGTGTTCTTGATGGCTACGGCACTGGTCTTTTTCTACGGCGCGTTTCTTATAGCAACTCGGGCTATTTTGATAGTCTTCCTCATGCTCACTTCCGCCGCCGCATTCGCGCTGTGGCTTATTCCTCAAGGATATTTGGGCAGTAAGTTTTATGAATGGTGGGAATCGCTCCTCAAGGCTGCGTTTTTTGCCCCAATCCTCATTGCACTTCTCTGGGCAACGATGCGCGTGGCTGAAGGGATTACGGTGGCTTTAAGCGCGGCGAGTGAAGGTAAAGTGGGCACACTTGGAGCACTCGCTGCTGACACATCGGATCCAAACAATGCCCTGGCAGTCGTTGGCTTCTTGCTCGTTATCGGACTCCTTTTTGCAGCTATTAAAGCAGCGTCATCATTTTCAAGTACTATTGCCGGATTTAGCAGCACAAAAAATCTGCTTGGAGGCTCATTCGGACTTAGCGCTCGATTCGCCGGAGCGGTCGCATCACTGCCGCTCGGATTCGCTGCGTACCGCACGAAAAACCGCCTCAACAAGTTTGCGGGAGAAGACCAGGAGCGCGCCGCGCATGCAGAAATTCTTGCTCGAAGATTCGAGAAAAAAGGCCTGTATGGAGACGCCGACAAGATGTACAAAGTGGCACAACTTAACAAGAATAGGGCTACTGAACGCTATAAATGGACAGGTCGTGCAGGAAATTTGGCAAACAACAGGCTAAACGTAATGGACACGAAGCTGGCAAAATCTACCATGTCTGCCTTGGGTATTACTGGTAGGGCGACCGGCGCTTCCGCCAAGGGCGCGAAGGGATACGCCGATCGAGTAGAGGAACGTATAAAAGCCACAAAAGAAGCCGCCAAAGCGGCACAACCCAACACAAAGGCTGCGGAGGAGAACTACCGCGCTACGCGTGAGCATGAGCGCAGGACACGCGAGGAAGCAAAGAGGAATGCTGAGCGGCTTGAGGACGCCCTCAAGAGCGCCATGGAACACGACCGTGTTTCTCTCAGTTCCCGCCAGAGCGATGCAGCTGAGGAACTGGAGCGTGCCCACCTGAGTCGGGAGGAAGACCGCATACGAAATGCACAGGCGAAAGTGAGCCGTCTCGCAGACGAGGAGAAGAATCTCCGTCACAAGCGCTATTCGGTCGACCATGAGAAAGTCGACGGCAGCGTGGAACGCGTAAACATCTCGCACAATGACGCAAGCGAACTACGCAAGACGACGGCAAAAGACTTTGAGGGCTTCAAAAAGAAACTGAATGACGACGTTGAAGAACTGACCGGCGCATTACAGGGCGTAGGGGATGAGGTGGTGCGCAAAACAGCAGAGCAACAAGGTAGCTTTCTTCAAAGGATGGTCGGTTCTGTGTCAGGAACAAGAGCACATATCGCTAAAAAGGCTTTGGACGAGCTGAAAAAGAGTCGTAGTACCGAAGGCCGTGTGAGTGAATTGTTCAAAGAGGCCAGCAAACAAAACCAGTCGCCGCCGCCCAAACACGAAGAATCTGCATGAAAGACCTAAATCTAGCTCAACAATTACAAGAGCGCTTTAAACAGCTCCCGAAGGCTGTTCAGAAGGCTATCACCTCAGCCGATGTGGAGAAGCACCTGCGCACGCTCGCCGACACGCACAAGCTCCACCTCGATCAGTGGCAGCTTTTGGAAAACAACGTGATGCTGACACTCCTCGGCTTCCAGCCCTTCGATGAACTTGCAAGCAACATCAAGAACGACATCAATATCTCGCAAGAACGAGCCGACGAGATGGCAGGCGACATCTCGAAGAATGTTTTCGAGCCAATTCGGCAAGAGCTTGAACGAGAGCTCGCCCACCCCGACGCAAAAGCAAAAGAGGTGAGTAGTGTAGATACAGCTCGCCAGCAGACACTTGCCGCCGAGGAAGGGACGAGGGACGAGGGACGAGGGACAGAGTCGCAAACCGAGAGGACAGAAAACGGTGAACAGAAAACGGAGACCCAGAATCCTATACGTCCTGAAGGACCTATACAGCCGACAACGACCCCAGAACTGTCCGCGTCTCTCCAGCAATCAGCACAACAAGCGCCTGCGACGACGCCAAAGGCAGTGCGCATGCCTACTTCTGGAGCATACAAACCAGGTGAACCTTCAGCCGCGCGCAAAGATATTCACGACGATCCGTACCGCGAGCCGCCAGCGTGAACAACGCGCTGATTTGAGCTGAGAGGTTGTTATAATTCGAACATGCAGTTTCAAGTTCCGCAGTTCATCGAGGTAGAGGATAAGATATTTGGGCCACTCACCTTTAAGCAATTCATCTATGTCGCCGGTGGCGCGGGATCTGCGTACCTTTTGTGGCGTGTTCTCCCGATATATCTGGCCGCTCCACTTGTTTTGGGAGTGGGAGGTCTTGCAGCCGCGCTTGCCTTTATGCAGTGGAATGGCCGTCCATTCATTCTCGCACTTGAGAGCGCCTTCTATTACTTTACGCACAGTAAGCTCTATCTATGGAACAACGAGCGAAAGACGAAAAAAGAGAAAAAAGAGAACAAGGAACAGCAGAGACGCCCGCAGGTGTATATCCCAAAACTTTCTGATAGTAAGCTGCATGAACTTGCATGGAGCCTCGACATCAAGGAGCGAATAGCGGCCGGGGTGGCAGATGAAAAAGAACACGAGGGCGGCGTTTTGTCTCCCATGCACACAGCGCGCGAAGCGCTCGTTAGATAAATATGCCTCCACAATTACAACAAAAGCTCGGCGGTGGAACAAAAACCACACAGCAGTTCGTCCCCGTCTCCGAAGTGCGCGACGGGATTGTTATGCTGAAAGGAGGTGGTCTGCGCGCAATACTTTTGGCCTCATCGCTCAACTTCGCACTTAAATCGGAGGATGAACAAACGGCGTTTATTATTCAATTCCAAAACTTCCTCAACTCGCTCGATTTCAGCGTCCAGATCTTCGTTCAGTCCCGCATGCTCGACATCAGACCCTACGTCGCAACACTTGAAGCCGCGTACAAAGATCAGCTCGACGACCTGATGCGCATCCAGATCCGCGAGTATATTGAATTCGTAAAGAGTTTCACCGAAGCGGCCAACATCATGACGAAGAATTTCTTCGTCATAGTGCCGTATTCTCCCTCCGCAGTCCCGATTGCTTCCGGTGGCCCCTCCTCAATGCTCCCTTGGAATAGGAAAAGGCCTGATGCCGAGGGTGAGAACAGGACGTTTGAGGAACATGTGAGCCAGCTCGAGCAGCGGCTCTCGATAGTACAGCAGGGGCTCGTTCGCACGGGTGTACGCACCGTGCAATTGGGCACGGAAGAGGTCATCGAACTTTTCTACAAGATGTTTAACCCGGGCGAAGAGGGGAAGCCAATCCCGCTCTCCGCTATGGAGCAACAAAAATAACCATGGCCCTTCTCGATGTGTTCAAGAAGAAGCAGGCGGCAATGGCACCCGTACTCCCGGTTTTACCGGAAGAGATCTACCAGACCGGTGTACTAGACCTGCAGGACGTCATCGCGCCACATGCGCTTAAAATCAATTCCCGAGAACTCGATCTCGGGGAGCGTATCGCGCGCACATTTTTTGTTATTTCGTATCCACGCTTCCTGACGACCGGCTGGTTCGCCCCCATCATCAACCTCGACAAAGTCATCGATATATCGATCTTCATACATCCGATGGACACCAACGAAATGTTGCGCAAATTTCAGAAAAAGGTTGCCGAGGTCCAAAGCCAGATATCGACACGAGAAGAGAAGGGGATGGTGCGCGATCCAATGCTCGACACTGCCTACCAAGACCTCGAAAAACTTCGCGACAGCCTCCAACAGGCACAAGAGCGTATCTTCGAGGTCGGTCTCTATCTCACGATATACGGGAACACCCGCGAAGAGGTCGACAAGACAGAGAGCGAGATACGTTCAATTCTCGAATCTCGGCTTGTGTACATTCGTCCCGCACTCTTCCAGCAAGAAGGCGGGTTCAAATCGGTACTCCC